>OBLI01000756.1_pt1 | contig 33740 bp, 28 predicted proteins | sample 1519701 | NCBI WGS metagenome assembly OBLI01 (sample SAMEA3663005, study PRJEB22513) | pig gut metagenome | biome: pig gut; feature: pig-associated habitat; material: faeces | place: France | collected 2012 | reverse complement strand
GTTCCTTCATCTTCTTCTCTGAAATGTAATCCGGAACCATACGCTTTGCGGTACATTTTGCTGCAAGTTCGGTCAGATACCAGTATTTCGAATCCTCGTGGATATTATCCTCCTCAAGAACGTAAATAAGCTTCGGGAATGCTGGTGTAATATAGACACCCTTTTCATTCTTCACGCCCTGGATTCTCTGGTGCAGCATCTCCTCAATGATTGCAGCAAGATCGGTTCTTGTCTGGCCTTCCGGCACCTCATCGAGATACATAAATACGGTAATAAAAGGCGCCTGTCCGTTGGTCGTCATCAGCGTAATAACCTGATACTGGATCATCTGTACGCCACGATTGATTTCTTCTTTTACACGAAGCTCCGCAACTTTGTTGATCTTCTCCTCATCGAGTTCCAATCCAACGGCCTCAAATTCTTTACGAACCTGCTGACGGAACTTCTCACGGCTTACCTGTACAAACGGTGCAAGGTGAGAAAGAGAAATACTCTGTCCGCCGTACTGGGAACTTGCGATCTGTGCGATGGCCTGTGTTGCAATATTGCAGGCAGTCGAGAAACTCTTCGGCGGATCGATACGAGTCTCGCTGATTACCGTTCCGTTCTGTAACATATCTTCCAGATTGACCAGACAGCAGTTGTGCATATGCTGTGCAAAATAGTCTGCATCATGGAAATGGATAAGTCCCTTTTCATGTGCCTCCACAATATCTTCCGGAAGCAAGAAACGCTTCGTGATGTCCTTGCTGACCTCACCGGCCATATAATCACGCTGTACGCTGTTGACCGTCGGATTCTTGTTGGAATTCTCCTGCTTGACTTCCTCGTTGTTACACTCGAGAAGACTTAAGATCTGCTGATCCGTGGAATTGGATTTACGCACAAGTGCTCTCTTGTAACGGTATGTAATGTAGTTACGCGCAACGGTGAAGGCACGCTTGTTCATCAGCTGGTTCTCCACCATATCCTGAATTTCCTCCACACTCGGGGAACGCTTCATGTTCTCGCACGCAGTCTCTACGTTGTCCGCAATCTCTTTGATCTGTTCATCCGACAGTTTTTCGTAGTCAATGACCGATGCATTGGCTTTCTGTACAGCAGCTATGATCTTATTTGAATCATATACAGCTTCGCTGCCGCTTCGTTTAATAATTTTCATTGTCTATCCTCCAAAACATTGATCGCCAGCCTGCATGTTTGGCCTTCACAGACAGCTGAACGCTATATGTGAGGTTTTCACCGAAAACCTCACACACTCCACAATATCTAGTATTATTTATTCGCATTTACAAGATTACACTATATATTGTGTTTTGTCAATAAGAGGCAGTCAAGATTATGTGGTCTTTTTTACATTTTTTCGCAGCGGATTTCCTGTAATCCTTCCAAATTGGCAATTATGTGGTCCAACATATTGCGCAACGTTTCCAAGTCCTCCTCGGAAAATCCCGCGGCCAGCGTTTCTTCCATATGAATCATGTTACGGTATGCCTGCTTATGACATGCCACCCCGCTCTCGAGCAGCACGATCTTCTTAAGCCTTGCATCCTCCGGCATCGGTTCTCTCATAACTAATTTCTGCCGCTCAAGACCTTTTAAAATATTTGTTGCAGTAGCTCCTGTAATGCTGAACGCAGCTTCGATATCCTTTTGAAACACATTTTGATCTCTATGATCATACAAATAATATAATGTTGCACACTGCACACGTGTCAGATAATGAATGGAATCATCGCATCTCTTTTCAAAATACTTATCGATCATATTGTGAATAATCCGAAACTTGTGTCCCAAATGTTTTTCAACGTCTCTGGCGTCCATATTTCTCCCTCATGTTTCTTTATTTTGATCTTAAATTCTTGTTGACAATTAGAAATTGATGTTCTAACATATTTAATTGTTAGCACACTAACTTTTAAAAAGCAAGCTTAAATTACAAATTATATTATTTAAGAAGAGAGGTTCATTTATGTTAAAAACACTGCTTGCCGAAGTCAGGGAGTTTAAAAAGGCGTCACTTCTTACGCCTCTTTTTGCTTTTGCGGAAGTTATCATGGAAATGATCATACCGCTTCTTATGGCTTCGATCATCAACGATGGTGTCAATAAAGGTGACACCCACCACATCTATGTTATCGGTGCATGGATGGTCGTTACGGCAATCTGCTCACTTTCCTTCGGCTGCTTTGCTGCCAAATATGCAGCGATGGCATCCATGGGACTCGGCCGTAACCTGCGCAAAGCGATGTTTGAAAAGATTCAGACATATTCCTTTGCCAATCTTGACAAATTCAGCACTTCCAGTCTTGTAACAAGACTGACAACCGATGTTACCAACATCCAGAACGCTTACCAGATGATCCTGCGTATGTGTGTGCGCGCACTCTCAACACTGATTGTTGCGATGATCGCATCCTTCTTTATCAGCCCTCGTCTGGCGCTCATTTATCTGGCTGCCGTCATTGCACTCGGAGCCTGTCTGGCTCTCATCGTGTTCCTTGCGATGCGCTACTTCCAGGAAGCGTTCCGCAAATACGATGATTTAAATGAAAGTGTTCAGGAAAACGTATCTGCGATCCGCGTTGTAAAAGCTTATGTACGAGGCGATTACGAAAAAAGCCGATTTAAAAAGGCCAGCCAGAACATCTACAATATGTTGTTTAAAGCCGAGTCGGTTGTCGTATGGAACTCTCCGCTCATGCAGTTTGCCGTATACAGCTGTATTCTTCTGATCAGCTGGTTCGGTGCTCATATGGTGGTCGGCTCCACCCTTGAGACCGGTGATCTTCTTGCACTGCTTACCTACTGTATGAACATTCTTATGAGTCTGATGATGCTCTCTATGGTATTCGTTATGATCTCCATGAGTGTTGCCAGTGCAAGACGTATCGCAGAAGTCATCAATGAGGAAAGTACTCTGCACAACCCAAAGAATCCATGCTTTGATATCGCAGACGGAAGCATCCGTTTCGATCATGTGACATTCCGCTACTCCAAAAATGCCGAAGTACCGGTACTTGACGATATCAACCTTTCCATCCGCTCCGGTGAGACGATCGGTATTGTCGGCGGAACCGGAAGTTCGAAGTCTTCGCTCGTCAATCTGATCAGCCGTCTCTACGATGTGGAAAGTGGCACCGTCTATGTCGGCGGCAAGGACGTCCGCGAGTATGACCTTGATACACTCAGAAGTGAGGTATCCGTTGTATTGCAGCAAAACGTCCTCTTCTCCGGCACGATTCTTGACAATCTCCGCTGGGGTAATCCGGATGCAACCGAGGAAGAATGCAAAGAAGCCTGCCGACAGGCATGCGCCGATGAATTCATCCAGACATTCCCGGATCAATATAATACTTACATCGAGCAGGGAGGAACCAACGTATCCGGCGGTCAGAAGCAGCGTCTTTGTATCGCACGTGCGCTCCTAAAGAAGCCTAAAGTTCTGATCCTTGACGACAGTACCAGCGCTGTAGATACCGCAACCGATGCACGTATCCGCCAATCGTTCCGCGAAGCGATCCCGGGAACGACCAAGCTGATCATCGCGCAGCGTATCTCATCCGTTATGGACGCAGACCGCATCATCGTGCTTGATGACGGCCGCTTAAACGGATTCGGAACACACGAAGAATTACTTGCCACAAACGATATCTACCGCGATGTCTACGAATCACAGACACAGGGTGGAGGAGATTTTGACGAAGGGGGTGCTGCCTAATGCCGGGACCACGTGGACCAAAAGGACCAAAACCAAAGATTGAGAACCCGGGCAGACTTTTAAAGCGCCTGGTGGGTTATATATTAAAGAAATACGGAGTACTCTACGCACTCGTCATCATCGGCATCCTTGCCAGTGTTATGTGCAACACCCAGGGAACCATGTTCATGCAGAAACTGATCGATGATTATATTACTCCGATGATAGAAAGCGGCAGTGCCGATTACGGACCTCTGCTGCATGCGATCGGCAAAGTCGCCGGCTTCTATGCCTTAGGTGTTGTCGCAACCTTTCTGTACAACAAGCTTTTGATCTATATCTCTCAGGGAACAATCAAGAATCTCAGAGATGATCTGTTTACCCACATGCAGGATCTGCCGATCCGCTACTTTGACACCCACTCACACGGAGATATCATGTCGGTATACACCAACGATATCGATACCCTCCGCCAGATGATCAGTCAGAGTATCCCGCAGCTTTTGAACAGTATCGTAACGATCGTCAATGTATTTATCTACATGGTCATCTTAAATATTCCGCTGACGATTCTTACCCTTGTCATGGTTGCGATCACTGTATTTATGACCGGAAAATTTGCCGGCTTCTCAAGCCGCTACTTCCTTGCACAGCAACAGGATATCGGCAAGGTCAACGGATTTATCGAAGAGATGTTAAACGGACAGAAAGTTGTAAAGGTGTTCACACACGAGGAGCAGAACATCGAAGATTTCAACAAACTCAACGATCAGCTTTACGACAGTGCCTACAATGCGAACCGCTACTCCAACTATCTCGGACCGGTCAATGCACAGATCGGTAACATCAGCTACGTGCTTTGTGCCATGATCGGCGGTATGATGGCGTTATCCGGATTCAGTGGACTTACCCTTGGTAAGCTTGCCAGCTTCCTGACCTTCAACAAGAGTTTTAATATGCCGATCTCGCAGGTCAGCATGCAGCTGAACAGCGTCGTGATGGCACTTGCGGGAAGTGAACGAATCTTTAAGCTTCTTGATGAAGAACCGGAGACCGATGACGGTTATGTCACTCTGGTTAATGTCAAAGAAGAAAACGGACAGCTGACTGAGACAACGGAGTCAACCGGAATCTGGGCATGGAAGCATGTGCATCAGGCCGATGGTTCTGTCGAATACAAGCGCCTGACCGGAGATGTTGTCTTTGACGATGTGGACTTTGGATATGTACCGGATAAGATCGTACTGCACAATGTGGATCTGTATGCGACTCCGGGCCAGAAGATTGCCTTCGTTGGATCAACCGGAGCCGGTAAAACAACGATTACAAACCTGATCAACCGCTTCTACGATATTCAGGATGGTAAGATCCGTTACGACGGCATCAATATCAACAAGATCAAGAAAGCGGATCTGCGCCACTCACTCGGTATCGTGCTGCAGGATACACACCTGTTTACCGCTACGGTCATGGAAAACATCCGTTACGGAAAACTGGATGCCACAGACGAAGAGGTCTATGCGGCCGCAAGACTTGCCAACGCAGACACCTTTATCCGTCAGCTTCCGGATGGCTATCACACAGTTCTCACCGGAGACGGTGCCAACTTGAGTCAGGGACAGCGTCAGATGCTTTCGATCGCGCGAGCTGCGATTGCCAATCCGCCGGTGCTGATCCTCGACGAGGCAACCAGCTCGATTGATACCCGTACCGAACGTATCGTACAGGATGGAATGGATAAGCTGATGGCGGGACGTACCACCTTCGTCATTGCCCATCGACTCTCCACGATCCGCAACAGTGACTGTATCATCGTTCTGGAGCATGGACGTGTCATTGAACGAGGCAACCACGAGCAGCTGCTCGCCGCCAAAGGCAAATATTATCAGCTTTATACCGGTAAGACGGCGTAATATAGCAAAACGGGATGTTCATTCAGAACATCCCGTTTTTTGTACAATGATTGTTATTTGCGGCCTGATCACATGCCTCTTTCCTTATTAAACAGCTGCAAGTGCCTGCTCCAAGTCTGCGATCAGATCATTCTTATCCTCAAGTCCGCAGGAAATACGAACCAGCCCTGCCGGAATACCGGCTTCAAGAAGCTGCTCCTCACTCATCTGACGATGTGTGGAGGTTGCCGGATTTAAACAACAGGTTCTCGCATCTGCGACATGTGTCTCAATCGCTGCAAGCTTCAAATTCTTCATAAACTTCTCCGCCGCTTCGCGTCCTCCCTTGATCTCAAAGGATACCACGCCGCATCCGCCGTTTGGCAGATACTTCTGTGCAAGTTCATAATACTTGTTGCTCTTCAGTCCCGGATAATTGACAAATTCAACCTTCGGGTGCTTCTCCAGAAACTCAGCGACAGCCTGTCCGTTCTCCACATGACGCGGCATACGGACATGTAAGGACTCCAATCCGAGATTTAAGATGAACGCATGCTGCGGAGACTGGATACATCCAAGATCCCGCATCAGCTGCGAAGTACATTTCGTGATGAAGGCGCCCTCCTTGCCAAACTTCTCGGCGTAAGTGATTCCGTGATAAGACTCGTCCGGAGTACAAAGTCCCGGATATTTGTCTGCATGTGCCATCCAGTCAAACTTGCCGGAATCCACGATTGCTCCGCCGACTGCTGCTCCGTGTCCATCCATATACTTTGTGGTAGAGTGTGTTACGATATCGGCACCCCACTCGATCGGCCGGCAGTTCACCGGTGTCGGGAATGTGTTGTCCACGATGAGCGGAACCCCATGCGCATGTGCGGCTTTGGCGAATTTTTCAATATCAAGAACCGTCAATGCAGGATTTGCGATCGTTTCGCCGAATACGGCACGTGTGTTATCCTGAAATGCTGCATTTAACTCTTCCTCGCTGCAATCCGGCGATACAAATGTTGCGCTGATTCCCATCTTTTCCATGGTCACAGAGATCAGGTTAAATGTTCCTCCGTAGATGGAAGACGACGCCACGATATGGCTTCCCGCCTCACAGATATTGAACAGTGCAAAGAAGTTTGCTGCCTGTCCGGAAGAGGTCAGCATCGCTGCCGTACCCCCCTCTAACGCCGCGATCTTGGCTGCGACATAGTCGTTGGTCGGATTCTGCAGTCTCGTGTAGAAATATCCGCTTGCCTCAAGGTCAAAAAGCTTTCCCATATCCTCACTCGTATCATACTTAAATGTTGTAGACTGAATGATTGGAATCTGTCTCGGCTCTCCGTTTCCCGGTGTATAACCGGCCTGTACACATTTTGTGTTTAAAGAATAATCTTTCATTTTAATTTTTCTCCTTCTCCATTTTTGTATATTTAGGCGTTTGCGAAACTCCTGTGGCGGCGTGCTCCGGCTGGGCTGAATAGCAGATTCTTATGACGATATGCACTCGTCCTTTCGTATCACATCGATAAACTTACCGACTTCCGCCCACGCTTTCTTCGACTCCGGAATATTTAAATATGCCATCTGAAATACATGAAACATTCCCTCGTAGATGCTTAAGCGCACACGGATTCCCTGTTCTCTCGCCTTGGCAGCAACCGATACCGAGTCGCTGAGAAGCATCTCGAGCGATCCCACCTGAATGAGCATCGGCGGAAATCCTCGGAAATCACCGAAAAGCGGAGAAATATAGCAATCCATCTTATCATGATCCCCGGCGTAATCATTGACATAGATCAGGCTGTCCTTTGTATTTCCAAACAAAGGATCCCTCTCATAGTTTGTCTCATACGACTCGCCGCTTGCGGTCAGATCCGTCCAGGGCGACATCGCAACCACACCGCCCGGCATCGGCATATGGTGATCCTTTAAATACATACACAGTGCCATCGCAAGACCGCCGCCCGCCGAATCTCCTGCAACAATGATCTGCTCCCCGTAATATCCCTTGTCGAGAAGCCACTGATAGGAAGCCACCGCATCTTCCAACGCTGCCGGATACGGATGCTCCGGCGCCACACGATAATCCGGTGTCAATACATTGCATCCGTGACTCACCTCATTGTAGAGTCCTGCAAACACATAGTATGCATTGCGCACCGCGCCCATATAACCGCCTCCGTGCAGCTGCAATATCACATGATCCTGACTTGGATTCTCCTTTAATGACAGTAATTTCATCGAAAAATTCTTCAACTCGATGTGTGTCATATTAAAGCAGTCCGGCACGATCCACGGCGGCTCCTTGAGCCGCTTTCGAAGTTCGCCGCTTTTGATCTTCTTACCGATCTGCAGATCGTTTGTCAGGTGCGACAACAGATCTGCGAGCACACGTCCTTTAACACTTGCTTCTGTTTCAATCATACATGAAATCTCCGTTTTAATTCTGTTCTTGCCCGTCGGTCACCAATGATCAGCGTACCTAAGAACAAAAATACCGATGTTGCAAAAGCGATCCATACCAGATATGGGAACTTGATGATCCCCCCCAGCCTGAGTCCGACCGGAATAAGGCTAAGCAGGATTGCCAATATCTGTGCCATCATATAACTCTGCCAGTTTCTCCGGTTCACCAGCGTTAAGATCAAAAGTGTCAGGTCGATCAGAAGAATGCCAAGCGGCAACACATAATCGAGTGACCAGCCTTGGTACCCGGTCAGATAATCAATGCCAAGAAGCATCAGTACCGCAAGGATCACAAGCGTCAGTGTCTTAAACATATAGCCGGATTTACCGAGGATTGCCATACGAACAACCGCGTTTGCGTATACAAGGATCAGACATACCACAAGACTCCATGCGACCTCCGGATCCGTGATATGATTGATCGCCACCATAAGACAACCTGCCACAATCGATAAGAACAGTAGAAGATTCTCCAGCAGACGGAACCTCCGGTTGACACCGATTGCATTCGGATACACATTCACACCCGGTACATCCGTGCTCTCCAGCACATTCTTGCAAAGCGGACAGCGGTCCGTATCATCTAAAATAATCACATTACATTTTTGACATCTACTCATAATATACTCCGTTCGTCTGAATCTCTACCTCAATTCCATCTGAAGCAATCTTACGGAAAAACGCCTTCTGTACCATCGCTTCTGCAAAAACCGAGCTGAACGTAAACACCAGTGTGTCCTTATACGAACAGATCGTACCTTTGATCTCCTGTCCCTTTGACATCGCAATAAAAGCCTTAAAGCCTTTCACATACGGTTCATAGAGTTCATCAATCTTGATGTTGCCGATATTCGTAATCGTCGTTGTATTGGCAACCGCCGATTTGGTGTAGACCAGACGCATCGCAATATTCTTGATAAAAAGCGGGACCGGCCGCATCAGCTTATTCATCTGGTTTGACACACTGTATGAAAACAGATCTTCGAGATGTTCTTTATTAATCTGGGAATGCAGGCTTTCCTTGATGATCTGTATCACTTCCTCAAATGTGTACTGTTCCTTCCTGGCACGAAACTCTGCGGATACCATCACAAAGAAATTCTTCGTTGTGTTTGAATCAAAATAAGGGCGCAGATTTACCGGTACCGCTACACGGATTGGGCGTCCACCCGGCATTCCATGCATCATTTCTTTATAAACACTCCATACAAACACAGCAATCAGATATTCATTTAAGGATGCTCCATACTTGTGTGCAACCTGCTTAAGCTGGGAAACCGGCATACAACCATGCATGACGCCAAACTCCCCCGCCGGAAGATGCTCCTCCTTGATCAGATAAGCCTTCTCCTTATTGAATCCACTCGGCTTACCATTTTTGTAATTGCGGACAAAACTGTCCTCGCGGCAGAGCGAAGTATCCACGCTCAGCTTGTCCCCCGTCTTTTCCGCCAATTCCTTGTGCACCAGACGAAGATACTGATACGTCAGCTCCCTTAGAAAATTGATACCACCCATACCATCCGTCAGCACGTGAAACACTTCCAGATTGATGCGGCATCCGTAATACGTCACACGAAACAGATAATTATGATTACGATTCTGGCGGATATAACGGCACGGAAACATAATTTCTTCCGACACCTTAGGTGCCCGCTTTCCGTTCTCTTCAAAATAATACCAGAATACACCGATCCTGAGCCGCACATTGAATCCATCAAATTTCGGTAACACCATATCCAGTGCCTGTTGTAAGTAATCTCTTTGAATTTCTTCATTGAGGTCCACACTGATACGATAAACGTTTGTCATATTCTCCCCTGCGATCGACGGGAAAAGATGTGCGGTGTTGTCAAGCTTATCCCAGCGGATCTGACGCGGGATCGGCTTTATTTTACGTTGTTTCTTACTCATAGTTACTTTTCTTTCATCTATTATAAATACTCAAAAACTGCCACAAAAGACACTGTTCGGACACTCCTGTTCCGCCTTGCCCTGTGGCTAAAAAATACTGACTCCGGCGAAACTGAGCACCATCATAATGATTCCTGCAAGCAGTACCCCAAGCATGACGGCGGCAACCGTCGATTTAAAATCCATATCCAGAATACTTGCCGCAAGTGTGCCGGTCCATGCTCCGGTTCCCGGAAGCGGAATTCCGACAAACAGAAGCAGTGCCAGAAACAATCCCCGACCAGCCTTCTGTTGTAACTTTTTTCCACCCTTCTCGCCTTTTTCCAGACACCAGCTAAAGAATCCCCCGATCACCGGTTTATCCGCGCCCCATTCGAGCACTTTGCGGGCAAACAGATAGATGATCGGAACCGGCAGCATATTGCCGATGATCGCGATCACATACGATGGAACGATCGGAAGATGCCGGATCTGTGAGATCGGGATTGCGCCACGCAACTCGATAAGCGGTACCATGGATACAAAAAATACAACCAGATAGTCAATCATGAAAATAAATCCTCACTTTACTTATTCTTCTTTAAATAATCCTCGAGGAACGCAATAAATGTCTTCATCTGCTCATCCGTTCCGATGGAAATGCGCAGATATTCGTTGATACGCGGCGGATTACTGAAATGACGCACAAAGATGTCATTCTCACGGAGTGCCTCAAACAAAGCCTCCCCCGATACCTGTGGATGTCTGGCAAAAATAAAGTTGCTCTTTGAATCTCCAAACACAAATCCAAGGCGCTTCAGTTCCTGCTTCGTCCACTCTCTCGTCTTAATGATTTTATCCCTTGTCATCTCAAAATATGCCCGATCCTTCATTGCTGCCGTACCGGCTGCAATTGTGATTGTATTCATCGTGTAAGAATTAAACGAATACTTCACATCATTTAAATATTTGATCAATGTCGGATTACTGATCGCATAACCGATACGTGAACCTGCCATAGAACGAGACTTCGAGAATGTCTGTACCACGATCACATTGTCATACTTTTCAATGAGAGGAAGCGCACTCATTCCGCCAAAATCAATATATGCTTCATCGACAACAACGATGACGTCCTGATTTGCCTCTATGATCTCCTCAATCTGAGACAGATCCATCAATTCGCCTGTCGGTGCATTCGGATTCGGGAAGATTACACCACCGTTTTCGCGCATGTAATCCTTCGGGCAGATTTTAAAATCCCCATCGAGCGGAATCTGTTCGTACGGAATGCGAAGCATCTCGGCCCATACATCATAAAACGAGTAGGTTATATCCGGGAAAAAGATTGGCTTTGCGGAATTAAAAAATGTCATAAAGATCATTGCCAGTACGTCATCGGATCCAACTCCGACAAAGACCTGATCTGTCCCTACTTTATAATTCGAAGCGATCGCCTGTACAAGATCACCCACAAGCGGATCCGGATACATACGAAGCCGGTCGATATCCACGCTTTTCACCGCTTCGGCAACACCCGGTGCCGGCGGATACGGATTCTCGTTTGTATTTAACTTAATGATATTCTGTTTCTTTGGCTGCTCTCCCGGAACATACGGGACAACTTTTCGTATATTTTCTTCCCACTTCTTCATGGTCGATCCTCCTCGCTTATATATATCCAATACTGTACCGCATTATGGCAAAATTGTAAAGAATTCCCCCCTGTACAAAGCGTTATTTTCATCATATTTTCCCTCTTGAAGATTTCTGTAATCGTGATAAGATAGATACACATTGCGTAAAAATAAATTTGTTAAACTATGAGGTAATCGTATGGCATCAAACACAACAAAAGATATGACAAGCGGCTCTACCATGAAACTGATCCTCGGATTTGCGGTGCCGCTCCTTATGGGTATGCTTTTTCAGCAGGTATACAGTCTGGTCGACACGATCATCGTAGGACGCTTCTTAGGCGTTTCGGCTCTCGCCGCAGTAGGCGCAACCGGAAGTATCAACTTTCTGATCGTTGGATTCTGTCAGGGAATCTGTAACGGATTTGCGCTCCCTGTCGCGCAGCGGTTCGGAGCAAAGGATTATGACGGATTGCGTAAATATGTAGGTAACTCAGCTGTGTTAACCATCATCTTCGGTGGCGCGATCACACTCATTACGGTGATTGCCTGCCGTCCGATCCTTGAGCTGATGCAGACGCCTGCAGATATCATTGATCTGTCCTATCATTATATCGTAGTTATTTTTGCCGGCATTCCGGCGATCATGCTTTACAATATTCTGTCCGCTTACCTGCGTTCACTCGGAGATTCCATCACACCGGTTATCTTCCTCGTACTGTCTGCGGGACTGAATATCGGACTGGATCTGCTTTTTATCGTCACCTTCCACTGGGGTGTATTCGGCGCGGCTTTCGCAACCGTACTCTCACAGGCAGTATCCGGTATTCTTTGTCTGATTCTTATTATAAAGAAGTTTGACCTTCTTCACCTGAAGCGTGAAGACTGGAAACTCGACTGGGGTTATTCCAGATATCTTCTGATCATGGGACTTCCGATGGGACTGCAATATTCCATTACGGCGATCGGAAGCGTCATCTTACAGGCCTCCGTCAATACACTGGGATCGACTGCCGTTGCATCCATGACGGCCGGAAGCAGAATCTCCATGTTTGTCGTATGTCCGTTTGATGCCCTTGGTTCAACCATGGCAACCTTCGGCGGACAAAATGTCGGTGCCGGACGTCTCGACCGTCTCGGAAGAGGACTTCGCTCTGCCGTCATCCTCGGTGCGATCTATTCCGCACTGATCCTTGTCATATTGATTTTCTTCGGACGTGATCTGATCCTGCTGTTTGTAAGCGCAAAAGAAGCAGCCGTTATTGCACAGGCCAAACAGTTTCTTGTTACCAATGCAGCCTTTTACCTTATGCTGGCTTTGGTCAATATTGTACGTTTTCTTATTCAGGGAATGGGATTCTCCGGATTTGCTGTATTTGCCGGAGTCTTTGAAATGGTTGCAAGAACGCTTGTCGGACTTGTCTTTGTTCCGATCTTCGGGTTTACCGCAGCCTGCTCCGCCAACCCTCTGGCATGGATCTTCGCAGACTGCTTCTTAATCCCTGCATTCTTCCACTGTCGGAAGAAATTGCAAAATGCTATGACTCGTTAACTTTGTTTACAAATCTTGCGAACGCTGCGCGCCCTTCCTCGGTGCATTTGTATACACCGGCATCTTTTAATACCTGTTCAAACACAAGGCCAATTTCCTCATGGAGAATATCCATTACATTCTCCTGAGTAAGTTGGTCATATTTTTTTGTGATCATCTCCGCCCAGTCAGCATGGGATGCAGGTGTTGGTGTGGCACGAAGATCTGATTTTGCTACCAGAGCCTCGGCAAGTTCCCTCATCTCATCCTTCAGACGGGCCGGGAGTACAGCAAGTCCCATAACCTCGATCAGTCCGATATTTTCCTTCTTGATATGGTGAAGTTCAGCGTGTGGGTGATATACGCCAAGCGGATGTTCCTCTGTCGTGAGATTATTGCGGAGTACCAGATCAAGCTCATAATCGGTGCCTCTTCTTCGTGCGATCGGTGTGATCGTATTGTGTGGTTCACCGTTTGTCTCAGCATAGATGACTGCATCCTCATCGGTGTATCCTCTCCATGCAACAAGGATCTTGTCTGCCAGTTCAATCAGACGCTCCTTATTGCTGCCTGTGATACGAATCACGGACATCGGCCACTTTACGATGCCGGCCTTCACATCTTCGAATCCTGTGAACGTAATCTCTTTCTCGATCGGTGCCTTTTCCATTGCGAATGTATAATGTCCGCCCTGGAAATGATCATGACTCAAAATCGATCCACCGACGATCGGAAGATCCGCATTGGAGCCTACAAAGTAGTGAGGAAACTGGGTCACAAAATCAAGAAGCTTTCCAAATGTTGCACGCTCGATCTTCATCGGTGTGTGCTGACCGTTAAAAACGATACAATGCTCATTGTAATATACATACGGTGAATACTGGAAAAACCAGTCACTGTTGTTGATCGTTACCGGAATGATACGGTGATTCTGTCTTGCCGGATGGTTCACACGGCCTGCATATCCCTCATTTTCACGGCAAAGCTGGCACTTCGGATAGCTGCTTGCCTTTGCATTTTTCGCTGCAGCAATCGCTTTCGGGTCCTTCTCCGGTTTCGAGAGGTTGATCGTAATATCAAGTGTTCCGAATTCCGTATCGGTCGTCCACTTAAGATCCTTCTTGATACGTGCACGGCGGATATAATTGCTGTCGCAGCTTAATTTATAGAAATAATCCGTTGCAGCCTGCGCCGACTCATTTTCATAAAGGCTCTTGAAAGTACCCTGTACCTCGCTCGGGCGTGCAACCAGACATCCCATCAGTTTCGTATCAAATAAATCACGGTATACCACGCTGTTGTGCTCAAACATGCCTCTCTCAAAAGCATCATCCAACAGTTCTGCAAGGATGTCTTCCAAAGCTGCCTCCGCTTCCTCCTGCGCAGCGATCGTTTTATGCTCCTTCCAGACTTCATCACTGATCTCATCCAGCCCAAGTGTCTCAAGTAATCGATTTACCGTATATACATAATCGCTCTGTGGCACTAAACCGGTTGCCACGCCATAATCTGCCAATTGTAAAATTCGTTCCTGTACCATGTGTTTATCCCTCTCTGTTATATTGTGAATGTGGCAACTCATTTACACAAGCTGCCACGATTTCCTCTTACTTCTTATCTCAAAATATTCTTATGCATCCAGTCTGCATGGGCCGGATCCAACCTGTACCACATAGAAGTCAGCCGCATATCCGATCTTGTCTCTGTATGCAGTTCCGACACTCTCAATAAAACGATCCACCGCTGCATCTTCCACAATACTTACGGTACATCCGCCGAATCCGGCACCGGTCATACGTGATCCGATCACACCGTCAACCTTCCATGCTTCCTCAACCAATGTATCAAGTTCGATTCCGGTCACTTCATAATCATCGCGAAGAGATACATGGGACGCATTCATCAATTCTCCAAACTTCTTTAAATCCTGCTTCTGTAATGCTTCAACAGCCTGAATGGTTCTCTGATTCTCATAGACTGCGTGACGCGCTCTGCGAACACGAACCTCATCCCCTATGGCGTCCTTGTTCGCCTCGAACTGCTCCTCGGTAAGTTCGCCAAGCGACTTAATATCAACAACCTTCTGTAACTCAGCCAATGCTGTCTCACACTCGCTTCTTCTCTCATTGTATTTTGAATCGCCAAGTCCGCGCTTCTTGTTACTGCATGCGATCACGATCTTTGCTCCGTCCAGCTTAAGCGGAACATATGTATAATCCAATGTGTTGGTATCAAGGAAGATTGCATGATCTGCCTTGCCCATTGCGATTGCAAACTGATCCATGATTCCACAGTTGACACTGTTAAAACGATTCTCGGAAAACTGTCCGATTAAAGCCAGATCCTGATTGGTCACATCAAATCCGTACTGGTCCTTTAAGATGTAACCTGTCAATACCTCTACGGAAGCGGATGAAGAAAGTCCGGATCCGTTTGGAATGTTTCCAAACAATAACAGATCAAATCCCTCTGTCACTTCCATTCCTCTCTCCTTAAAAGCCCACAGAACCCCCTTCGGATAATTCGTCCAGTCTGCATCTTTGCTTGGCACAAGCTCGTCCAGTGAAGACTCCATAACTCCAAGCTGCTCGAAATTCATAGAATAGAAACGTAACTTGCGATCCTGTCTCTTTCTGACAACCCCGTAGGTTCCGATCGTAAGTGCACACGGAAATACATGTCCTCCGTTGTAATCGGTATGTTCACCGATCATATTGACACGTCCCGGTGCAAAATAGACTGCACTCTCACCTTCCGGTCCGAATACCTCTGCAAATTTGTTCTTTAACTGTTCTACCATGTTCCTTCTCCTTTCCTTTGAACGTCAGCCATTCCCCATCGCCTGCGTCGAAGGGCTGACACTGCATGCCAGGTTTTCACAGACAACCTGACCTATTCTCTGCAACGTTTTTAATAAAAAATAAGCGTACTACATTCTCGTTTGTTTCTCTGATAAATTCATTATATCCGGTCAACAAACAAATGCAATACGCTTTTTTCAAGTTGCAACATTCCCGAGAACACATACAACAAAAGTACATGTTTTAGTTTTTATTCTCTTTTTTCTTTTTCTCCTGCATCTTACTCAGTTTTCTGAAATCTTTCTGTGCCTTCTCCAAAGTCGAATAATTGGTAACATACGTTTTCGCATTTGAATTCAGCTTGTCATATTCGGTCTGTGCCTTTTCGATCGCATCACCCGACTTATCCGTCACGGTACCGATCGCGTCGATCAGTCTTACCACTTCCGCTGCAGAAGCCTGATCTGCTGCCGCTGTGCTCTCTGTTCCCGGCAGTTCGTACACAAGAACCGGATAATTCTTGGAAACATTTTCAAAGATGACCTTTGCAACACTCGGCGGAAGATTGATGCATCCATGCGAGCCGGCAGTCTTATAAATACTTCCTCCAAACTGACTGCGCCAGGATGCATCATGCATTCCGACATTTCCGGCGAACGGCATCCAATAAGACACCGGCGTCTCATAATTATCTCCGCGAAGTGTCGCATCCTTCTGCGTATAAGTAATTCCATAGGCACCGGTTGGCGTATCGAAACCACGCGCATGATTTCCGGAGACAAAATCCGATTCGATTACAAGCTTTCCTTCTTTATATAAGAACAAATGCTGCGCTGTCAGATTGATTTCCACATAAGAATCTCCATAATCATTTCCTTCATGACTGTTGGCAGTCATCAGGTAATTGAGATCTCTGGTAACCGGCTTCCCGGCTTTTATCTCCTTGATAATCTCCTTTGTTTCCTTATCGTTGTCCACTTTCCATCCGTAGCAGCTGAGTCCGATCGTAACCGTTTTGTCATACGAAGTCTTTAACTTCTTGGCCGTATAACAAGTGTTATACTTTCTTGCAAGTTCACCCACATATTCTGCGACTTTTTTCTTGCTGATAACCGGTTTTTCCTTCTCATTTAAAGAAATCCAATCCCCGAAAGTCGATGCGTCAAGCACTTCCGTGCTCTCACCGATCTGATATGTAATCGTTGTTTTCGCATAATCATTCACCGTATCGATTGCCGCGGCCAGATTCTCATCGTCATCAAAAACCGTAGGATTCACATAAGCATCGGCATCTTCAACCGAAACCGTCTCTGCCAATTGCTCCACAGCCTCATCCACTGCTGCATCAAACTTCTCGCGGTCAATGGTCGTTCCCATCACACACGGTTTCAATGAGAATCCATTCTCCTTGTCATACGGCGCAATCGATGCATTCTCGGGCTCAATCTGATTCTTGGGCTGCATACAGTCAAGTTCATCGATCTTTTGATCCAATTTGTTTGCGTCATAACTTACCAGCGTTTCATTTTCAAGTTTATCCGGGGCAAAAAGCTTTATCGGCCATGCAAATCCGCTTTGCGCTTTGATCATCTCCTCAATCTCGCTTCCCCACTGTGGCTCCAGATCAATATCCGATCCCGAAATGGACTCTTCCTTATTCTCCCGCTCCTGAATCTTAAGCACATAGGAATGGATCTCATCGGCAGCCTCACTCTTCACTTTTTCAGCCGTATATCCACCGACTTTGCGCTCATTCAGCTTTGTTCCGGGCAGAAAGCGGCTCATATAATATACGCTCACTCCCACATAGACAATAACGATTGCTCCCAAAACCGATGCGACCGCAATCATAGCACGCTTCGGATTCCCTTTTATCTGTATTTTCTTTGTCGTTTTCTCCGGCATCTGTTCCACCGGTTTCTTCTGTTCTTTCACTTCATTTTCCTCTTTCGTTTGCTCAATCTGTTTTATTATAACCAATTTGTGAAGAATTCACAAATATTTATTAACATTATTTGTTTCCTATTGTAGCCCCCAAAAAGCGGTGCTATAATGAAGCGAAAAAGGGGGTTGCTATGACATCACAAAAGACGCCACTCAAAATCAGGCTTGCTCATTTTTACCAAAAATATAAGCATCTTCTGATCTTGCTCTACTTTGTCGTATACCTGGCATGGTTTGGCTACGTCGAAGAGAATATTAAGACACATTTTCATGTGGTTCATGTACTGTTGGATGATTATATACCGTTCTGTGAATATTTTGTCATTCCGTACCTTTTCTGGTTCGGCTACGTTGCCTGGGGCATCGCTTATATGGCATTACATAACAAGTCCGATTATTACAGACTCTGTACGTTTTTATTTACGGGTATGACGCTTTTTCTGTTCATTTCAACCGTATATCCGAACGGACATTATCTGCGTCCGTACTATTTTACACACCACAATATCTTCACGCAGCTTTGCGAGATGTTGTACGCAACGGATACTCCGACCAACCTGTTCCCGAGTATCCATGTATATAATTCCATCGGGATTCATCTGGCTGTGTCTCACAATGAGCAGCTTAAGAAAAACAAAACAATCCAGCTGATTTCTTTTATATTGATGACGAGTATCATTCTCGCCACCATGTTCATCAAGCAGCATTCTGTGTTTGATGTCAGTACCGCTTTGGTTTTGGCCTATGTTATGTACCGCATTGTGTATCGGCATAACTGGTCCAAATCATCACTTGCCTCACGTATAAAGGCAAGGAAGCATTTTCTTCCTGATAACCAGTTATAGACGGAAAGAGAATGTTATACCCAATAACCAAAAGACTGTTGCCCTGCAAACCGGCAACAGTCTTTCTTATTATCTTTTTAAATTTTATTCTCCCTCTTTGCGCTCGATCACATGTCGGTACAACGGATCTACCATCTGATAGATTTCTTCCTGATTCTTCTGCTGCGCATTGAATTCCTCTTCAAGGTCCTCAAGCTGCATACGATTGCGTTCCTCCGACTTAACGATCTCCTCGTCTGCGTTCCGAAGGCTGATCAGTTCATTCACGATTCCGCCTAACTGTCCGGATAACTTTATCTCTCCCGTTGCATCTGCCTGACGTGTCACATCCGAACAGGATTTCATCAACCTTGCCGTTGCAATATTGTTCTCCTTGAGCAGACCGATCAGATGATGCATCTGCTCTTCCAACTCGGCAATCCTCTTTTCGGAGTCTTTCAGCTGCACACGGCTTTCTTCAATGACTGCATCGTAATTAGCCGCATAAGAACGGATATCCTCCGCAGCAGTCACAAACTGCTTGCCGCTCTCTCCGAGTCTTCCCGCCTCGATCGCCGCATTTAACGCAAGCACGCCCATCTGCTTGCCACATTCCTGCATACGGTCCAACTTCTCCGAGAACTTCTGATTTTGGAGCTTCAGTATTCCGGGGAACTCACTCAGATACTTGGAAGGAGTCGTAAAATGTTTATTGTCATCTACCAGCCGCGTTGCCCCATCCAGTAACTGATGCATATCCGCAACCAGCCGATCCTGCTTCTCTTCCTGTGTAAGCATTGCATTACGGCACTCATCAACCGTATGTCCGAGTCCTGCCTCAATTTCCACATTACCGGACGCCAATGCCGCCGCACTGTGCACATTATCTTTTACCTGCGCAACATCGGTCGCCACCTGCCTGTGGGATTCTTTGATTTCTGCCATCGTTGCATAGAACATCTCACCCTTGCTTCCGGCATCTGCAAAGAACTGATCGTCAATCTGCACGCTCCTCTTTAATTTCTCAATATCCTCCTGGCTGACTTTATTCTTGCCAAACATCCCAATTCCTCCAAAATACACAATGTCACTGTCTTTATTTTACAATGTCAGGTGCCTTTTTTCAACGATAATATTGTATTTCAAACTGTAAACTCTCGCTGTCTCTGTATCGATTGATCTTCGGATAATAGACAAAAGAAAGTCGTATGGAATTTTCTCTCCCATGCTTTGCTTTCTCAAGTTCAGCAGCTCCAAACTGCTCCGTTATATAGTCCTCAAACGCCGGAATATCACCAAAATAAATACCGGATACCGGGCTTCCGTGTTCCGATACCAGACTAAGACGTAACACATTCTGATTTTTACCAACCGTCCACATCCTGCTGATACAAAGGTTTCGATCTGCAAATACCGGCTTGGGATTGCCTTTCCCAAACGGTGCAAGAACACAAAATTCTTCCACCAGAGCATTCGTCACATAATCCACCGGCATCGGCACATCAATATGTACTTTCGGCTGCAGTTGTTCGACCGTAAACGGACAATGAGCATTCATCTGTTCACGGAATTCATCAATGTTCTCTTCCGGAAGTGTCAGTCCGGCAGCCATAGGATGTCCGCCAAATTTGGTAAAAAGCTTACTGCACTGACACATTTCCTCATACATGGAGTATCCTTCCACAGATCGTCCGCTTCCCTTGATGCCTTCCTCTCCTCGGGTCAGAACAAACGTCGGCCTGCCGTAATATTCCCTGATTCTGCCCGCAATAATCCCGGCAATACTCTCATGTACATCCGGGAGGAATAGCACAAGCACCGGATTTTTCTCATATCCGGCTTGTTCACAAAGCTGCTTTGCCTCTTCTACCCCATCCGCGGTCATCTGCTTCCGTTCCTCGTTCAGTACAACCAGTTCATTGGCAAGCAGACTTGCCTTCCCTTCATTTTCCGTCTGAAAAAGCGCCAGCGCACGTTTTGCCGTATCCAATCGTCCCGCAGCATTAATACATGGTCCGAGTACAAAGCCAAAATGATAACTTTCCATCTGTTCCGGCATTAACCCGCATTGAGCAATCAGCGCTTTCATTCCCACATTTACCGTATGATGAATCCGCTTTAATCCTTCCCGAACAAGGATACGATTTTCCCCCGTTAAAGGCATGACATCCCCAACCGTTGCAAATGCAACAAACTCGAGCAATGCAAACGCCTCCTGCTCATCCACCCCCATCTTTTCATACAAAATCCGGACTACATTCCAGGCAACTCCCGCTCCACACAGATCCTTGTAAGGATACGCACATTCCTTCTGGTGCGGATTGACGATCGCGTCCGCTTCACTTTTTTGGTATCGCCTTTGTCCGCCTTCTTCCTCATACGGGATCTCATGATGATCGGTTACCAAAACGGTCATACCATGCTTTTTGGCATAAGCGATCTCTTCGAGTGCGGCAATACCGTTATCGCAGGTAATGATCGTGTCTACATCCGATTCCATTGCATCCTCGATTAAATGCAGATTCAATCCGTAGCCGTCCGTAATCCGATTTGGGATTGCCACATCCACATCTGCCCCACACCTTAATAACGCACGATACAATATATACGAGGACATCACACCATCAATATCATAGTCTCCAATGATCCGAATCCTGTTTCCATTCTGAATTTTTTGAGTCAGAATATTTACAAGAAGATCCGCATCCTTCATCTGATGCATATCCGCCAGATCCTTTAAACTTCCGTTGAGATATTGTGCGATCGCATCTTCTCCGATAACATCCCGGTTTCTTATGATACGGGCGGTCACCTGATCGATTCCAAATCGCCGGCCTATCTCTTTGAAATCAGCTCTCTTACTTGTCACTACCCACTGCTGCATATGACACATTCTCCAATCGTAATCCCTGTGGTGGTGCGGTATAACCCGCTGCCTCTCTATTCCTTGCCGCGAGGATCTGTTCCATGCTCTCCGGTTCACGCTCACCTCTTGCCACTTCGATCAATGTTCCTGTCAGAATCCGGATCATATTCTGCAGAAAGCCGTCTCCGGTATACCGAATCTCAATTTCTCCTTGTTTCTCGAGAATTGCAATGTCCATAATCGTCCTGACCGTCGATTTTTTCATTCTCTTATTGCCACAAAAAGAAGCAAAATCATGCGTTCCTATCAAGTCCTGCGCTGCTTTCTGCATCCGGCTGATATCCAGCGGCTTACCGTAATGATACACAAATCGTCGCGCAAACACATCTGCGACCGGGTTGGTACGAATGCGGTAACTGTATGTTTTGGCTACCGCATTATAACGACTGTGAAATCTCTCATCCACTTCCGAAATCTCTGTGACCGCAATATCCTCCGGAAGAAATTCATTCAGATTTCTAAATATCTCCTCCATTGTAAAATGCTCGTCCATATGAAAATTGGCAACCTGTCCCAATGCATGCACCCCTGCATCGGTCCGCCCCGAACCGATCACTTCCACCGGATGACCGGCAAGTTTAGAGAGAACATTCTGAAGCTTCCCCTGAATCGTCGCTTCTGTTGCTTTCTGCACCTGCCAGCCCTTGTATCTGGTTCCATCGTACTGAACCGTAATCTTATAATTTTTCATGTGTTTCTCTTGTCTCCATATCAATCCATTGCTGTACTTCATTTATTAAATCACAAACACGCTTCTATGTCCACACAGATGCTTTCTGCCGCCGCTTCATTTCTGTTCGTTTCCAATCCGCAACGCTGACTCCCTTGCCAGACCAATCTCGCTTTTTAACGTAGTTCGGCAATCCTTGAGACTGCTACATAGATATCCGAAATCTTATACCAGGTCGGATAATCCACAACGCCGGTCACCGGCAGTCCGAAGACCGACTGGAACTTCTGCACGGCTTCCTTTGTCCGGTTACCGTAGATGCCGTCCGGAGTGATCGACGGGATCGCCGGATACGTCCTGGATATGCGCTGCAACTGCTCCTGTAACTGACGCACTTTGTCTCCGCTTGATCCTATCGTCAGGTCATATCCCGGCCACGAAGCCGGAATACCGGAGATTCCCTGCGCCGTATTAATATAGATGTCGCTTCCATAGTAATTCCGAAGGATTTCGATTGCCGAATATCCCTGATCTCCCAGATATTTACTTCCCCATTGTGTCATCCAGTTCGGACAGCTTACTCTCTGCCCATCGCAATACTGCGTCAGGATCGGCTGACGCACATTCGGACGCGACAGGTAATTTTCAAACATCTCATCCACGATGGTTGCAATGCTTTGGAAAATGTTTCTTCCATACATAAACTTGTGGTCGTATGCGGTGGATGAGGTAATCGTAAAATTATATCCTTTTCCACGATACCATTCCGTGTACACTCGATTGAGCGTAAATGACATGATGGCAAGCACATTCGCACGGATCGTTGCATCCGGCCATGTCGCATAGATTTCACTCGATGCAACATTCTTGATATAGTCGCGATATCGAATATAATAATTTGCCGCTGTGGAATCGGAAGGTGCCCCATCATGTACAACGATATATTCCGGGATGACCACTCGGCTCAGAACAATCTCACCGCTTTCATCCATCGGTTTAATCTCATCTTCCGGAATCTTCGGTGGATAATCACCATAAAGCGTGTGCGCCGGAATCACGATCGTATCAATCGGATTCCCGGGTGCATCCTCCTGATCCATATTTACATTTTGAATGGCGGCTTCACCCGGAAGGATGTCAATCGCCGAAACCGTAATATCCCGATATCCCGGGGCTGTAACCTGAATGGTATACTCGGAATACGGTTGCTGCTCCGATGGTTCCATGGAGTATTCGAGCGGAGGAGCATTAAGTGTAAGCGTTTCGGTATTGCCGGAATCATCTGAACTCACCTCCTCAATGACCTGAGACGGATTGCCGGTATAAGAAACAGAAATTTTTGCTCCCTGCACCGGAATTCCATTCGACCTGTTTGTCAATTGGATACGCAAGGTTCCTGTATCCACATTTTCATTCATATTTGGCTGAAGATCCATACAAGATCCTTTCTATTCTCTCATTACCCATTCTATGCTGCACTCTTTTTATGTTTACATTTTATTCCTGACCACATGCATTTTATATCGCCTTATGCAAAACACGCCTGCATCTCTTTCTTGAAAAGACAGCTGTTCGTTTGGTATAATAATGCATATATTAAAATCATGTTGAATCAATAGGAGGTTTTCTCATGCATACTTTTCAACCATATCCAATGGATTTATTAGAGATGAACCCTTTTACCAAAATTGGTAAAGAGTGGGCTCTCGTTTCTGCCGGAAACAAAAGCAAATACAATACCATGACCGTCAGCTGGGGCGGAGTCGGTGTCCTTTGGGGTAAAAATGTTGTCTACATTTTCATTCGTGATTCCCGCTACACCAAAGAATTCATCGACAACGGAGAATTCTTTTCCCTCTCCTTCCTCGGTGAACAGTATCGCGAAGCATTAAGCTACTGTGGCAGAGAAAGCGGCCGAAACGGTGATAAATTCGCCGGTTCCGGACTCAACGCAGCATTCCGCCACGATATTCCATATCCGGATGAAGCCAATCTCGTATTTTTATGCCGCAAGATGGCCGCTGTTCCGATCACTAAGGATACTTTTGTCGATGATGAAATTATGTCAAAATGGTATGGAGATCATGATATGCACACAATGTATGTTGGCGAGATTATAGAAGCAATCGCCCGTTAGGAATCCTATCATAAACCACTCTGCATCGACTTCGCTCCTACAACGAAAAAAGGATATCCTTTCGGATATCCTTTTCGTTGTAAGAGCGATAGACGGGGCTCGAACCCGCGGTCTCGACCTTGGCAAGGTCGCGCGTTACCAACTACGCCACTATCGCATATTTTATTACGTTCTCTCGAACACATTTAGTATATTAACAGACGAGCCGCCCGATGTCAACCTTATTTTAAATAATTTTTGTGTTTATATAAACAATTGCAAAAATTAGTTCATTGGAATGAAGTACTCTCCTTCTGCATAGGATTTATAGAACAAAACAGGGAGGGAAATCAATGAGCGCCAAAACCAAAATCGTTGTATTACATATGAAACGGATCGTGTTTGCAGGAGTGGCCGCCGGGCTTTGTCTGCTTATGCTGATCATCCTTTTTGCCACACTGCATGCCAAGTCAAACCCGGAGTCCGAATCGGTGCCGACCCTGTACACTCCCGGAGTCTATACTTCCTCCGTCATGATGGACCATAATGCGATGGATGTTCAGGTGGTCGTCGATGAGAACAACATCAAATCCATCTCTCTTGTCCATCTGGATGAAACCATGGAAACGATGTACCCACTGATGAAACCAACCTTAAGTGAACTGAGCGAACAGATCATCCAAAATCAGTCCATCGACAATATTACATATTCACAAAATAATCAGTACACATCCATGTTACTCCTTGATGCGATCAGGAGCGCATTAAAAAAGGCATCGCCGGCTTAATTGGCGATGCCCTGTGTATCCGTAGGATTAATTACTCTCTGTTCCATCCAGACTCTGAATGTAATTGTTTAAATCAGAAGTATTTGTATAGATCGTCTTCGTTGGACGAGTTGACTCATAATACTGATATCCGGTATATCCTGCCCAGCCGACGATTGCTACAAGTACAACGATCGCACAAACTCTTGCTGCGATACGCTGCGCTCTCTCCTTTGCCATAATCTTCTTACGGTTTGCTTTATCTTTTTTATGCTGCTCTACTTTTGCCTGACTCATAATCGATCTCTCCTAAAAACAAATTCTAACATATCTATTTTACACACATTTTATCGAAAAAGCAAGACTTCCCTGCCCATTCTTTATCCTAAACCAATTGCAAGACCAATGAGTCGAACGATGAGTGCAACGATCCATGCGATCACGCACTGGGTAATTGCAACTCCAGCCGCCCACTTGCCGCCAAGTTCACGCTTGACCGATGCGATTGCAGCAACACACGGCGTATAAAGCAATGTAAATACAAGGAATACAGCCGCGGTAAAAGGCGTCAGAAGGTCAATTGCCGACAACACGGTAAGCGTACTTACCACACTCTCCTTTGCCATAAATCCGGTAATCAGTGCAGTTGAAATCTTCCAGTTGCCAAATCCAAGCGGTGCGAAGATCGGTGCAATCAGACTTCCGATCAATGCCAGAATACTTTCCTTCGAATCCGTCACAATATTCAGATGCGTATCGAAACTCTGCAGGAACCAGATAATGATCGTTGCAAGGAAAATGATCGTAAACGCACGCGTCAGGAAATCCTTGGCCTTGTCCCAGATCAGACGTCCCACACTCTTCGCGCTCGGGAAACGGTAATTCGGAAGTTCCATGACAAACGGAACCGGCTCCCCACGGAATGTCGTATGATCTAAGATCCATGCGAAAGCGATACCTACCACAATGCCCGTAAAATACAAAATAGTCATCACAAGTGCGCTTTTCCCCGGGAAGAAAGCGGCTGCAAAGAATGCATAGATCGGCATCTTTGCCGAACAGCTCATAAATGGGGTCAAAAGCACGGTCATCTTACGGTCACGCTCCGACGGAAGCGTTCTGGTCGCCATAATCGCCGGAACCGAACATCCGAATCCAATGATCATCGGCACAAAGCTTCGTCCCGACAATCCGATCTTACGCAGCAGCTTATCCATCACAAAAGCGATTCGCGCCATATATCCGCTGTCCTCCAGAAGTGACAGGAAGAAGAACAGCGTCACGATCGTCGGAAGGAATCCAAGCACACTGCCCACACCGGCGAAGATACCATCGATCACAAGCGAATGTACAACACCGTTGACATGCGCCAGGGTCAGCAACTGATCCACCCAGTTCGTGAACGCGCCAATTCCAAGATTTAAGAGCTCAGACAGCCACTTACCGACCAGACCAAACGTGAAATAGAAAATCAGGATCATAATACCTGCAAATACCGGGATGGCAGTATACTTACCGGTCAGGATCTTATCCATCTTCTGACTCCGGATATGTTCCTTACTCTCATGCGGACGAACAACGGTAGCATCACACACTTTATGGATAAAGGTAAACCGCATATTTGCCAAAGCCGCCTGACGGTCCATTCCGCTTTCCGTCTCCATCTGCGAGATGATGTGCTCGATCATCTCAAGCTCATTCTGATCCAGATGCAGCGATTCTTCCACAAGTTTATCGCCCTCTACCAGCTTGCTCGCCGCAAAACGCGTTGGAATCTTATACTTGTGCGCATGATCCTCGATCAGATGCATGATAGAATGAATACAACGATGCATCGCACCGCCGTCCGCGCCCTCTGCATCGCAGAAATCCATACGTCCCGGCCGCTCACGGTAACGGGCAACATGTACCGCATGCGCAACAAGCTCGTCGATACCTTCATTCTTTGCTGCGGAAATCGGCACAACCGGAATGCCAAGTGTATCCTCCAGCAGGTTGATATCGATCGTGCCTCCATTGTCGCGGACCTCATCCATCATATTGAGCGCAAGAACCATCGGGATATCCAGTTCGATCAACTGCAGTGTCAGATACAGATTCCGCTCAATATTCGTGGCGTCCACGATATTGATAATTCCACGCGGACGATTCTTTAAGAAGAATTCACGGCTGACGATCTCCTCACTCGTATAAGGTGACATCGAATAGATACCCGGAAGATCTGTAACGAGGGTATTCTCCTGATTCCGGATCGGACCGTCTTTGCGGTCGACCGTAACTCCCGGGAAATTCCCCACGTGCTGATTGGATCCGGTCAACTGGTTAAAAAGCGTTGTCTTTCCACAATTCTGGTTTCCGGCAAGTCCGAATGTAAGCAATTCATCCTTGCCGATCTTCTCGCCACGCTGCTTTACATGGTAGATGCCCATCTCGCCAAGTCCCGGATGCTTCGATCCGGATGACTTCTTTTGCGTGCCGTTTTGTTTCTCCTGTTTGTCTTCTGTCACCGTCTGTACATCCGTCACCTTGATCTGTTCTGCTTCAGACAGCCGCAGTGTCAGTTCATAATCCCAGATCCGGTATTCGATCGGATCGCCCATTGGTGCCGCCTTCACATACGTCACTCTGGTGCCGGGGATCAATCCCATATCGAGAAAATGCTGGCGCAGAGCACCCTGACCTCCAATCTCCGTGAGGACGGCACTCTGCTTCTCTTTTATCTCTGCTAAATTCATTTTTTCTCCCTAGTGCATAAAACATAAACATATGACAGATTTCCGCTCTCCCTGAAATCTGTCATTCTCGCTCGTAATATTACATATTTCTTGAAATATCAAGGCACTTCATCATAGCCTCAATCACACTACTCCGCATGCCTCTCTCCTCAAGCACACGAACCGCCTGAATCGTGGTTCCTGCCGGTGAACAAACCATATCCTTAAGTTCTCCCGGATGTTTTCCGGTCTCCAGAACCATCTTTGCGCTTCCAAGTACTGCCTGTGCTGCAAACTTATAAGCCTGCTGGCGCGGCATGCCGCCTGCTACTGCTGCATCTGCCATCGCCTCGATAAACAGAAATACGTAAGCCGGTGAACTTCCGCTGACTGCCGTCACGACATCCATCAGATGCTCCGGAATCACTTCCGTCTGTGTGAATCCCTCACAAAGGTCTCTGACCAATGTGACTTCTTCCTCTGTCACCTGACTTCCGATGCACATGCCCATCATGCCTTCCTTGACCATCGAAGGGGTATTCGGCATCGTGCGGATTACCTTCCTATCGCTTCCGAGCAGATCCGCAAACCACTGCAGCGTCTTTCCCGGAGCGATAGAGATCAGGATCACATCGTTCTTTAACGCATCCTTTACTTCCGTTAATACTTCCTCATAAAACTGTGGCTTGACCGCTACAAACAGGATATCCGCAAATTCTGCCACCTTGCGGTTGTCCGTTGTAATCTGTACGCCAAACTGTTTCTTCTTGGCATCCAATGTTGCCTGTGTACGGCAGGAGATCATAATCTCCTGCCGTCTGCATTTGCCGGAATCAAGGATTCCCTGCATCATCGCAGATCCCATGTTTCCGCAGCCGATGAAACCTATATTTTTATTCATGTTCAAGCCTCCAACAAAAATGTTGCAGACCATCGTTCAGATAGTCCTGTTATTCACTGTGTCTCTATACATTATGAACGATAGTCTCCGTTAATCTTTACATAGTCATAAGTCAGATCGCATCCCCACGCTTTCGCGCTCGCATCGCCCTGTCCCAGGTCGATATTGATGTAGATCTCATCCTCACCGAGGATCACTTTTGCCTCATCCTCCGAGAACTCCACGCCTGCACCATTTCTGCATACCGCGATGGATCCCTTTGCAGAAGCGATATCCACTGCCACTTTATCAATGTCAAAATCTGCGTCCGCATAGCCGATCGCACAGAGAATTCTTCCCCAGTTTGCATCCTCGCCGAACATGGCACACTTAAACAGAGGAGAACGGATGACACTTTTTGCAACGATGATCGCGGTATCCTGATCCGGTGCTCCGGCACAGGTACACTCCAGCATCTTGCTTGCACCCTCTCCGTCCTTGGCAAGCATCTTTGTCAATGTCATCAGCACCTGATAGAGTGCCTGACGGAAAATCTCGTAATTTTCATCCTCCGTTGTAATCTCTGTATTTTCTGCCATACCGTTTGCAAGAATGCAGACCATGTCATTGGTTGATGTATCCCCGTCAATGCTCAGACAATTATATGTAACCTTTACGATATCCGACAGAGCCTTCTGGATCAGTTCTGCCGAGATTGCCACGTCACTTGTCACAAAATTTAAAGTCGTTGCCATATTCGGGTGGATCATACCGCTTCCTTTTGCCATACCGCCGATGGTACATTTCTTGCCACCAAGTTCAAATGTTACGGCAACTTCCTTCTTCACGGTATCCGTTGTCATGATCGCATTCGCTGCCTTATCATGATTCTCCGGTGCAAGTCCCCTGGCAAGCTCGGTAATGTGACTTTCAATCGGCTCGATCGGCAGAATCTGTCCGATGACACCGGTCGATGCTACGATGACTTCATTTGCAGGAATTCCAAGCTCGTTTGCTGCAAGCTCACACATACGGGCTGCTTTTTCCTCTCCGTCCGCATTACAGGTGTTTGCATTCTTACTGTTGGCAATAACTGCACGCGCAAGATTTCCGCTTGCAGCCAGATTCTTCTTCGTCACAAGGATCGGAGCGCCTTTTACCTTATTCGTTGTATATACGGCAGCCGCCTTACAGATACGTTCCGAATAGATGAGCGCAAGATCATTCTTATTCTTGTCCGGGTTCAACCCACAATTTAGTCCATTTGCAGAGAATCCTTTGGCAGCACACACGCCGCCTTCTACCTGTTTCATTTCTACTGTATCCATCTTAAATCTCCTCTGATATATCTTATTCGCAGCAATTTATCAGCCGTAACCTTTTAAACCACTACTTTATTAAAGACCTCAGCAGAAATCCTGCTGAGGTCTTGTATAAACTATGTACTTCAATCCAAGAGCTTACTCGATTTCTTCCATCACACTCTTGTATGCAGGACGTATGATTTTGTTCATGCCGACAATCTCTTCCAGACGGTGCGCACTCCATCCGGTAATTCTTGCGATTGCAAAAAGCGGGGTGTATAATTCCATCGGAATTCCAAGCATATTATACACAAATCCGCTGTAAAAATCGACATTCGGGCTGACGCCCTTGAAGATATGCCGCTTCTTTGCGATCAGCTTACCGGCCAGTTCCTCAACCGACTTATAAAGCATCATGTCCTCCTGACGGTTCTTCGCCACGGCAAGATGCTCCACATAGGACTTAAAGATGCACTCACGTGGATCAGACAGTGAATATACGGCATGTCCCATACCATAGATCAGTCCCTTATGATCAAATGCTTCTCCGTCAAGCATCTTCTCAAGATATGCTTCAACTTCGTCACGGTCCGCCCAGTCATGAACATGTTCACGAATATCATTCATCATCTCCATAACCTTGATGTTCGCACCACCGTGCTTCGGTCCCTTCAGTGAGGACATCGCAGCCGCGATGGCAGAATACGTATCGGTTCCTGCCGATGTAACGACACGGGTCGTAAAGGTACTGTTATTACCGCCACCGTGTTCCATATGTAACATAAGAGCAACATCGAGTACCTGCGCCTCGAGCTGTGTGTATTTCATATCCGGGCGAAGCATACGCAGGAAATTCTCTGCGGTAGAAAGCTTCGGATCCGGTCTGTGGATATACATACTCGAATCGTTCTCATAGTGATTGTATGCATGATAACCATATACAGCAAGCATCGGGAAGTTTGCCACCAGCTGCATACACTGGCGGATATTATTCTCAATCGTGCCGACCGAAGTCCGTTTATCGTAAGCCGCCAGCGTGAGGATACTTCTAGTCATAGAATTCATGATATCCTTGGAAGGCGCCTTCATAATAACGTCTCGTGTAAAATTCGTCGGAAGTGTACGGCTCTCTCCGAGTACTTTACAGAACTCTGCAAGTTCCTGATCATTCGGCAGGCTTCCAAACATCAGAAGATATGCGGCTTTCTCAAAACCGAATTCTCCCTTGCCGATGGATCCGATCAATGTCTTGACATTGTAGCCTCGATACCACAGTTCACCGTCACACGGAATCGTCTTGCCATTCTCATCTTCCTTGAAGGAAACAATCTTGGAAATGCGTGTCAGTCCGGTCAGAACACCCTTACCATTGACATCTCGTAAACCACGGTTTACGCCGTATTCCTGAAACAGACTGTCTGAAATGGTGTCGTTCTCGATACACATCATCCGTTTTTTTGCTGCGTAATTCGCTAAAAGATTCTTTTCTGCCATGCTTCACACTCCATTCATTATGTAGGCTTAATTATATCCTACTTGGAGTCCAAAAAAAAGCATTTCATAAAATTTTTATTCTTTACCTGCTAAATAAATGCTCCGCAACCGTTTTGGCACTTTTCTGCACAAGCTTCATCAATGTATCCCGCAGATTATCCTGCGTCTGTTTGTCGAGCGCAGATTTTGCTTTCATCAGCTCCACGAACTTGGTGTAATTCATGTTGGCAAGATCGTCAACCGTGCGGATATCTGCCTCATCCAGTATGCCAAACAGCGTATCGACAAACACCTCCCGCTGCTGCTCATCCATCTCGCCGATCCACGATTTTAATGCTTTATCCATAAGCACCGATTTGCCGTCCACATGATCTAAGTGTACGAGCACCGGGCCCTTTACCTCCCAGCTCATCACATCGTGCTGTCCGGCGCCGCTTCCGCTGCTCCTGACGATCTCATACTCTTCTTCATGCTCAAAAAGCATGCCCACAATGGAAGATTCCGGCACGATTGTCGTGATCCGGCCGATCAGCTCCCGGTACGCCTTCTGCTCGATCATCGTGTCCCTAAAGCCCGGCCCATCGTTGCTGTAAATGATCTCAATGCGATCCTGCAACGCTTTGTCACTGTTGACCGCTGCATAGACAGACAGATTACCACCCTTGGAATGTCCCATCAAACGCAGCGGACCGTCATGATCCGCTGCCACCCTCTTAAGATATTCCACCGCTTCCGCCTGCCCCGGTGTCTCAGAAAGAAAACTCATATTAAAATCTTCCTTCCACCCGACGATCGTAGAATCGGTTCCGCTGTATACCACATTGCAGCGTCCATCTCCCAGATCCACGGTCATTGCGCAGAACTGTGATTGTTCATCCTGTCTTATGTCATCAACGTAATCCGCGAGAAGAATGTCCTTAAAGCGCTTTGTTTTTACCATTTCACGCATCATAAATGCTGCCATCTTCGTACTCGAGACACGCGCATTGATTTCTTCTTCCGTGTGCTGCGCAAAAAAGCGTTCATTTGCCTCGAAAAGAGTGATACTGCCCTCCCCGACCTGCGGTACAATATCGGAGAAATCCACATAAACCAGTTCCGACAGGATGACATTATCCACCTCATTAAACGGCGATGCATCCCAGTCGAGATCTCCCCTCCATACCAGATAATCCATAATGTTTGCCATACAATTCTCCTACAGACGGAAATCCACCTGTGTGCCCAGCTGCATTTCCTGTTCGGTGCGCGCCTGATCACTCATTGAAGCCATCGTTTTGTCCTGTAACTTCTTGATCAGATCTTCGATTGATGTCGCCTCGATTGTCTCGACATCATCCGTTTCACTTGTTTTCTCTTTATCCTGCGTCTTTTCTTTGCGTCTGGTCTCCTGCTTCTTCTTTGCCGCCTTGGCTGCATCTGCTTTCTTCTGCTGTACTTTCTGCTCGGATTTCTTTGCAATGCGTTCCTTCTGTGCGCTCAGGGATTTATCAACCACTGCGAAGAACGACGCGTTACCACCGTCATCAATTTTAATACCATATGTTTTTACATTACCGACCATACTTCCGAGACTCTGTTTCATCTGATCGAGCTGCGAGTTCGCATTGCCGATAATATTCTCATACTTCTTGCGGTAATCCTCATCCTCTGCCATCTTCTCGATCTTGTCGGCATCGATCAGGACCATGGTACGGTTGGCATTGGCATATTTTGCCGCTTTCTGCTCCGCTCCGTCAACAGAATCGTTGCTGACAAGCACAAAATCCATGTCGGAATATTTCTTTTTCAATTGTTCATAATACTTTGCCGCCTTATCGGACAACTTCGGATCACCGACCGTATTTCCGTAAGACGTGTTTGTCTGGGATGTTTTCTTTGTTGATGTGTCATACTGGGTATTCACTCCAGTATCTACCTGACCGATTGCACTCATAGTATATCCTCCTTGATTCTATCTGATGCATATTTGCATGTTGCCGCGTCTCCGACGCAGGCATAGTTATTCTGTTATTTATTATATCGGTATTTTATTCCAAATCATAACCCTATTTCTGCAATAATCCTATTTCATTTACTTATGCTCCGCAGGATGCGCATCTTGGCAAGCCTGCTTTTGCTATATAGGAAATGTGAACTACCCATTGTCTAAAGCCAATGGGCTTCCTGCTTCGCAGACCTCGTTTC
>OBLI01000752.1_pt1 | contig 33814 bp, 27 predicted proteins | sample 1519701 | NCBI WGS metagenome assembly OBLI01 (sample SAMEA3663005, study PRJEB22513) | pig gut metagenome | biome: pig gut; feature: pig-associated habitat; material: faeces | place: France | collected 2012 | reverse complement strand
GCTCGGCTGCAAGAACATCGAGCAGGCCATTAAGGACCGCATCGCTTGGAGGTTGTTGAACAGTGAGGATTGATGTTGCTTTCGTGAGAATTGACGACTTAGTTTTTTATTGAAGAAATCCGAAAGCAATGGAAAGAAAAGAGATTGAAGTGCCCCTTATCACACCGAACAAGGGGCAAGTGCCCGGACTTCCGAGAAACCCGCGACTGGTCAGGAAAGAGCGATACGAGACGACCAAGCGCAGTATCGAGGAGAGCCCGGAGATGCTGGAGTTACGCGAACTCATCGTTGTGGAGTACATGGACGGCCACTATGTCGTCGTGTGCGGCAACCTTAGGTTTCGCGCCTGCAAGGAACTTGGCTACAAGACCGTGCCGTGCAAGGTACTGCCTATCGACACGCCACCGAAGAAACTGCGTGAGTATGCGGCGAAGGACAACATCAACTACGGTGAGGACGACAAGGACGTCATCGCCAACGAGTGGGCGGAGTTCCAGAGCGAGCTCTCCGACTGGGGCATGGAGTTCGACGCGCCGAAGCAGAAGGACAAGTTTCGGGAGAGGTTTGAGGCGATGGACAACGAGACCGCAGTGTATCCTTTGATACCGAAATACGACGAGCACCACGAGTTGTTCATCATTCAGTCCTCTAACGAGGTCGACAGCAACTGGCTCCGTGAGACGCTTGACATGCAGCACATGCGCTCGTACAAGACCGGAAAGGTGAGCAAGAGCAATGTCATATCGATAGCCGATTTCCGTGAGGCGATAGCCAAGAGCCTTGGAGGGGCTAAAGCATGAGCAAGTTGAGGATTGTTATACCGAGCCACAAGCGGCACGACAGGGTGTTCGCGAAGTACCTTGTGAACGACCCGATCATCTGCGTTGCGAAGAGCCAGGCGGATATATACAGGGACTACAATCCCGACTGTGAGATTGTCGCACACCCAGATGATGTTGTCGGGCTGATACCCAAGCGCAACTGGATGGCGAAGCATTTCCGAGAGCTGTTCATGCTCGACGACGATGTGGACGCCTGCAAGCGGCTGTACTGCGAGAAAGGCGAGAGCGCGAGGGTGCACGGCAAATCGGAGATTACCGCCATCATCGAGAACCTGTACGAGATAGCGTGCCTGCTCGATGTTCACCTGTTCGGATTCACCAGCCGCATATCTCCAGTGATGTACGACGAGACCGAATACCTGTCACTCGACAAGATGATAACGGGTTGCAGCTACGGTGTGCGCTACAACAAGAACACCTGGTGGAACGAGGAACTCCGTCTGAAGGAGGACTTTTGGATAAGCTGCTACATGAAGTATTCCGAGCGGCGTGTGCTCACCGACCTGCGATACAACTTCGAGCAGAAGAACACGTTCGTCAATGCCGGCGGACTGTCGGCGATCCGCAACCAGGACGAGGAGCAACGCTCGATACTGCTTATCCGCAAGTATTTCGGCGAGGCTATCAAGTTGAAAGGTCAAGGCAACAACGGCAAGAACAAAACCAAGTCGCTGGTGCAGTACAACATCAGTGCGAGCTTCCCATTTTGATAAAGGTTAATATAATGTTAATGCGTTGAAAATCAGTGTATATATCATAAAAAATGATTAACTTTAAGTAAAAAATGGGAAGTTTCAAACTGAGAACAAAGAACGGCTACGACTTCTATGAGGTAGCCAGCGCATTGCAGAAGAGCATCCGCCGCAACGATGTGGTGGTGGCTGCATTCTTCGGTGTCGAGCTGTGGCAGTCGGGATTCGGCAACTATGTGTGGAAAAGGCTCTACACGATAAGTGCCGAGGACTGCTGGGGGCTCATCACCCACGAGATAGACGCTCTTCACAACGGCTATGTGCTGGTGAACAAGGGAGCGAAGGAGCCGAAAGGTCGCATCTTCATCGGCAAGGCGGTGATACTGCTCTGCGAGTGCTACAAGTCAAGGGACGCAGACCACCTCAACAACCTTGCGGTGGACCGCCTCGACCTCTCCGACGAGAGGGTGCTTTTTGCGCTTGACGACGCGAGGCGCGACCCGATGGATTTGCCAGAGCCGATTGAAGTGCCGGAGTACACCTACGACGTGCACACACGCAAGGGTAAGAAGATGGGCAAGACCAGGGAACAGTTCTTCCACGAGGAGCACGAAGCCCTCACTCCGATGGTTCCCGGTCTATTCGACAACCTTGTGCCATAGTTTAACATTTAGACCAACAGCACAAGAAAGCCTATGAGAGCAATAGTGACCGGCAGTGAGGGCTTCATCGGGAAAGCCCTGTGCCGAAGACTCGAACCGCAATGCGATGTCGTGCATATCGACACGAAGATTGGCGGTGACGCAGCCCGAATCGAGCATCTGCTCGCTGACGGCGGAATTGATGTGGTGTTTCATCTTGCGGCGGAGACAAGTGTGTTCAACGACCGCCTTGACGACATCGAGAGGGAGAATGTCCATGCGTTCATGGTGGTGGCAACCGCCTGCCGGCGATACGGCGTGAAACTGGTGTATGCCTCAAGCAGCACAGCCAACGCCTGCAACACAACCTCGATGTACGGCATGACGAAGCACTTCAACGAGCAGTTCGCGAAAGCCTACTGCCCGAGAGCGACAGGCGTCCGGCTTCACAACGTGTATGGTCCAGCACCTCGAAAGGGAACTCTGCTGCACAATCTGATGAACTGCGAGACCTGCACTATCTACAATGGCGGACGCAACGTGCGCCACTTCACCTACATCGGTGACGCAGTTGAGGCACTAATCTACGCCTACACCTGCAACCGACAGCTGGTGAACGTGGTGAACCCTGTTGGCAACACCGTTCGTGAGTTCTGCGACGAGGTGGCGAAGCACATGCCGCTGAATCTGAGCTACACGGACGACTTGCGACCACTCGACAATTTTGAGCAATCGGTGAACCATTCGATTTTCACCGTACCTTTGCAATACAAAAGCATCTCAGAGGGAATATCACAGGTGTTTGAAGCATCTGAAGATGTGATATAGATGTTTGACGCGACCGCTGGTGTGCTACGTTCAACTGGGTCACCAGCGGTTTTTTAATTCACTACTATGGATAAATATTCAGGAACAACGCCGTCTGGCCGCAAGGTTATAGGTCGCCTCGAAGTCGAGGACGGCATCAGCTACATTGTGACCGATGACGATATTTGGTACATGGTGCACACAAGCACCGTGAGGAAGGAGGATTGCAATGGCTAACAGTAACCCAAAGCAGACTAAGGCTTTCCGAGACAGCCAGGGCAGATTCGCTCGTGTAGACAGGGAATTGGCAAGGAAAGCAGGGAAGAAGGGCGCAGCTTCTTTCCATCAAAGAGAAGCCGAGAAACGCACCATGAAGGAAACACTTGTTTCTCTCCTCGACGTGCAGCTGGAGCCCGACAAGGTACGGCAGCGTATAATCAACCTCGGTTATCCCCCACAAATAGCCGAGAATGTCACGCCACGCCTGATGATTGCGCTCGGATTCATCAACCGCTGTATGGGCAAGGGCGATCCGAATGCAATAAAGCTGATGCTTGAGGTAATTGGCGAGTATGTGGAAACTATACGCCATGAGCTTCCAACCGACAAGGGAGAGCTTGTGCTCGCCCCAAAAAAGAAAGACTGATGAAGTTAGAGAGGGAACTGTTTTCACCGAACGCCTTTTGGTTATGGAGGTACACGCTCGACAAGAGTGTGCGCTTCATCGTGCTTTATGGAGGCTCGTCATCTGGCAAGTCTTTCTCGGTGGCGCAGTTCTTCGCTATCCTCGCATTCTATGAGGGTTGCAACATGCTCGTTATGCGCAAGGTTGGCGCATCGATAGAGAAAACCATATACGCCGACTTTAGGGCAGCCATCAACGGCATAGATGGTCTTGCTGAGTGCTGCCGTTTCAAGCAGAACAGTATAGTGTTTAATGACGGCGGCAAGATTGATTTCAGTGGTCTTGACGACCCGGAGAAAATCAAGGGTATCAGTCAATACAAGCGTGTGTTCCTCGATGAGTTGTCGGAATACGATGAGACGGACTTCAAGCAAATCCGTCTGCGTTTGCGTGGCCAGGAGGGTCAGCAGATTGTCGCCGCTTTCAACCCGATCAGCGAGGAGCACTGGATAAAGAAGAAATGGTTTGACCGTGAGACGTGGCATGATATTCCCATGGCGTTGACCATAGGCAATGAGACTCTTCCGCAAGAGCTGTGCGCAGTGAAGTCTGTGCGTATGAACAGCGAGAAGATGATACTCAACCCGAACACAGGTGAGTATGACCGTCATGCTCCGGACACAATCGTTATCCAGTCCACCTACCTCAACAACTTTTGGGTAGTTGGCTCTCCAGACGGCAAATACGGATACTACGACCAGCAGGCTATTGCCACCTTCGAGAACGACAGAATCAACGACCCCGACTACTATCAGGTGTATGCGCTCGGTGAGTGGGGGCACATCCGCACTGGTGCCGAGTTTTTCCCTTCGTTCAGCCATGGCGTGGTGTGCGGAAGGTTCAAGTACAACCCTGAACTGCCAATCCACATCAGCATGGACTCCAACGTGCTGCCATACGTTACTGCCACATTCTTCCAGAAAGAGTATAAGCCCGACGATGTTCAGCAAGTTACGCAGATTGACGAACTTCCGATAGAGAGTCCGAACAACTCTGCACGCAAGGCGGCGAAAGTCATTGCCAAAAGGCTGAAAGAGTACGGTTACAGCGATAAGGTGTATCTGCATGGTGATGCGTCAGGAAAGGCTGCGAACACCATCGACGAGCAGAACCGCTCGTTCTTCGACCTTGTGATTGATGAACTGGAGCATGAAGGCTTTGAGGTGGAGGACTGTATCGGCAACAAAAACCCAAGCGTTGCGACCACAGGCGAGTTCATAAATGCCGTGTGGGATGGCCGTGTCCCGGGTGTGGCTATCCGCATAGACAACGACTGCACCACTTCTATTGACGACTACCAATCCGTGCAGAAGGACGAGAACGGAGCAATCGCCAAGCAGAAGGTGACCAACCCAGTGACCAAGCAGAAGTATGAGGCGCACGGGCACGTGAGTGACTGTCTCCGCTACATAGCACATGACTTGTTGCGCCAGCAGTACACGGATTTCAGTATGGGGCGAAAGAGGTCTTTGTACAGCGAGAGCGAGTTCAATATGTTCAATCCATCTACCGAGTACGACTACGAGCGCACGGCGGTTTATGTCATTCCGTCCATTGGCGGATTGTTCATCCTTGCCCGTCTGGCACGTGTCGGTGATAGGTGGCACCTTACCGATGTTTGCAGGCGTGGTGTCAAGGGTAACGAGGAAATAGAGCGAGCGGTCATGTCTTTGCCGGCAGACCAGTACATGGTGGAGTGTCCACCTGCCTATTTCCAGATGGTGCGCAACCTGCGCAGCTCACTTGGTAATGTAAGCGTTCTGAGGATGGGCGCAGATGTTCGGACACGCATCATGGCCACGAGCGACTGGGTGCGCTCGCATGTACGTATCAACCCGGATATGCTTGGCGAGGCAGAATATGGGCAGTTCATCAACGACGTGCTGGACTATTCCGACACCTCATCAGACGATACCGTAGGTGCGAGTGCAGCACTTTCCGGGCTTGCTCGCGTCATAGTGAGGAACGGCTTGTGATTTGTAAGCAAATGTTAAGGCGACAAAAAAACGGGAAAAGCAATGCTTTTGGGTACAAAAATTGCATATATATAAGTAAATAAAACACTATAAGTCAAACATTTAAAATAGTCTTAGATATGAACACTAACATTTCTTTCCCAAGCGACTTCTACGAGAAACTGTATGAAGAGATTATGAATACTGAGTTCACGCCCGAAAGTGAAGATGATACCACTTGCCCAATGGAAATTGAGATTGGCCACTTCTTCGTAAGCGTTAATGCGAGATTTGATGTGGAGGAAGTTGATGATAGCTTTGACCACGAGTTCGGCACCCACTACGATTCACACATTGAGGTCGGCGACCTCGAAGACATCAACGTCAACAATGTTTACTTCTTCGACGATGACGCAAACATTGAGAAAGATGTCACCAATATGTTTGACGAGGATAAATTCTGGGCGCAATTCAAGAAGTACGGCAACACGATCAACGGCATTGACATCCACTACGGCGACGAGGTTGTGGTGAAACAATCGATGAGCGGTGGCGTATGGGAAAAGATGATTTACCTCTACACAGACACACGCCTCGGAAAACATGTGTGCACACGCTCACTGAACACAAAGTACATCATAAAGAGGAATTACGGTCAACTGCTCCCTGCCACAACTGGCTATCTCTCAATAGTTGGCAGTCCATTCTATTACCTCAAGCAACGAGTGTAATTTTTTATTTACGATGCAAAATTTATTTATAAATCTATAAATCAAGTTGTTAGTAAAGAATTAGACAAATAAATCCATATTTCTTCGTTCGGGTCGGTTTCCAAGAATTTAGTGTTCTGCGAAACCGACCTTTTTTGTAAATATTTTTGCAAAGAGACAAAAAAACTACGCATGGGCATACTGAAAACATTAGGCTTCATCACCAAGAGCGCGACACCTGTACAGGGAAGTCAGCCTGCTACCACCTCCAGCGGAATCACAGCACGGAGAATGCAGCTGATGCACGATATTGCCATGCCCTATGTTGCTAATGCCAACTGGGTGACGCTTTTCAACTCCGTGCCTGAGGTGGCTTGGCCTGTGAACTATATAGCCAGCCGTGCTGCTGGTGCTAAGTTTATCCTGAAGAGGTTCAATGATGACACCGTGGTTTGGGACAACAATTTTGCGAACAATCTGCTTGTCAGACCTAACGCGTTCGAGTCATGGTACCGCACAATATGGAAGCACTTCGCCTACAAGTTGCTTACCGGCAACTCATACATCAAGGCAGCTATGAGCGATGTGTTTGTCAATTCTAAGACGCTCTACAAGTGGTGTGACCGTTACATCACGCTTGAGGCTCCTTACGTTGCCATTGAATACAAGAGTGTCATGTGCGACATGTATGGCGTTAGCGATATTGAGGATGTGGTGAACGCATACTACCACGATTACGGCAGGTTCATTCACAATCCAATCGCTCCGCAGTGCGTGTTCCGTGACACTGACGACACGCTTGGCTTCTACGAGAGCGACCCATTGAAGGCGAAGAGCCGTCTGTGCTCTGTGCTGAAAGCCATAAGTAACCTCGTCGCCGTGTACGAGGCAAGAAATGTAATCTACGTCAAGCGTGGCGGATTGGGTTGGCTCGTGAGCGAGACAAGTGACGAAATGGGCACTCGTGCGCTCACTAAAGACGAGAAGAAGCAAGTGCTTGACGAGGCGGACAAGATGTATGGATTCGGTGACGGCAAGTACCCTTACGGCATCAGCGATGTGAAGCTGTCATTCGTCCGCACCAACCTTTCAATTACCGACCTCCAGCCTTTTGACGAAACATTGGCTGATGCGGTAGTGGTAGCCGGCGCATACGGAATTCCCCCTGTGCTGATACCTCGAAAGGACCAGTCGACATACGCCAATCAGGCAAACGCAGAGAAGGCGGTCTACACCTCGGTGATTATACCGATGGTTCAGAGGTTCTGCCAGGAGTTCACACATTTCCTCGGTCTTGACCAGGACGGTCTTTACCTTGACGCTGATTTCAGCGAGGTGAGTTGCTTGCAGACCGGAAAGAAAGAGGAGCAGGAGGTTCACAGGAGCATCACCGACCGATGCCAGATTGAGTTCCAGAGCGGACTGATAACGCTGAACGACTGGCGGTCACAGCAAGGATATGAACAGGTTGAGGACCCGATGTACGACAAGCTCGTCACGGAGATGACGCCTGAAGAAATAGAGAGAGTGAAAATTTTTAGTAACCAAAACCCCAAAAAAGATGAAGGAGATTTATCAACGCCTGCTATACAAGACGAAGGCGAATGATTTGGACGAGGCGAAGGGCATCGTCACGGTAGCCGTTAACGGCATCGGTATTGTTGACTCCCAGAATGACATCTCAATGCCGGGTTCGTTCAACAAGACGCTGAAAGAGAACATTGCCCGTATGAAGTGGTTTCTCAACCACGACACGACCCAGTTGCTTGGAGTGCCTCTTGAGGGAGAGGAGCGCGACGGCAACCTTGTGATGGTTGGCCAGCTCAACCTTGCGAAGCAGATTGGTCGCGACACACTGGAGGATTACAAACTTTATGCGGCAGCGGGTCGCACACTGGAGCATTCCATCGGCGTGCAAGCCATCAAGCGCGACAGTGAGGACAAGCGTAAGGTTCTCGAATGGAAGATGTGGGAGTACAGCACGCTCACCTCGTGGGGCAGCAACCCTCAGACTTTCCTTGTAGGCATCAAGAACGACGACCCAGCCACTGTTAGGGACAACATCGAGTTCATCCGACGCGCATTGCAGATGCGCTACACGGACGAGCGATTAAAACAATACGAAATGAGACTTGACATGCTTAACAAGGCGCTTGAGGGCGCAGTCGTTGTGACATGCCCCCATTGTGGGCAAGAGTTTGTTTGGGACGATGCCGACAGGCACACATTTGACCAGCAGGTGTTGGAGATTGCCAACAGCTACCTGCGTTGGTTTACTGACGACATTGTTTATGAAGAGATGAGCAAGCTGAAGCCCGAAATACGTGCCGCTGTGCTTGCCATTCTCAACCCTATATTGAGCAAGTGTGACGGAAAGATAGACACCGAGCTCGTGCAGAAGTCGCTTGCCGACGTCGCCGAGTACGCCTACTGTCCGCATTGCTATTCAAGAGTATTCAATTCGAGTATCACGCTTGGGCAGGAAGCTCCTGTTTCAGAGAAGACCGAAGACGAGCCGTCAGACGACACTCGTGAAGAGGAAGAGGAACAGGAGGAGAAAGCCGCCTACGGCACTTTCTTCGGAAGCCTCAACGCTGCTATCGAGAAACATTAACCACTTAATTTTTTATCGTTATGGCCTTCAAGAAGGTAGACAAATCAGACTTCGGTTATAACCTTGAGAACATCAAGGACACCGAACAGAAGAGTTTCATGGATAACATTCTTGGCGCGATGTGCAACGTTGTCAACAAGGCAATGGAAGGTGTCATCACCAAGGAGGACATGAGTGACCAATTTGAGATTATCAACGAGCAACTGAAAGGCTACGATGCCGATAAGTTCGCTCAAGTTATCAAGGACAACGAGGATTTGCGCGACATGCTGAAACAAGCCATGGAGGTTATCTCCAAGGCAAAGGAGAAGGGCGCAGGTGCCATGAACGCAGTCAACAGCTTCACAGAGAAGCTGAACGACATGTTCGACAGCGAGAAGTTCCGTGAGTTCGAGGAAGGCAAGAGCCGCAAGTCGGGCGTTTTCTCTGGCTTTACCCTTAAGGACATCGTGTCAATGACCGACGATTACAGCGGAAATATCCTCATCACCCAGCAGCAGAACCGCGTGGTGAACCCAATCGCCCCAAAGCGTCTTCACATGCGCGACATCCTCACCGCTTTGCAGGGCGATCCTGCCTATCCACAGCTGGCATTCGCAGAAATCACCAACATGGACCGCAACGCCCGCTATGTGACCGAGAACGGCACTTTGCCAGAATCTCACATCAGCGTGAAGGAAAACCAGGTCAGCACAAAGCGCCTCGGTACCCACCTGCGTGTCAGCAAGCGAATGCTCAAAAGCCGTGCGTACATCCAGTCTTATATCGTCGCTATGCTCCCAGAAGCCGTTTACATGGCAGAGGACTGGAACATCCTGTTCGGTGACGGCAACGGTGAGAACCTTGAGGGTATTGTGAACAAGAAGGGTGTGGAGAGCATCGAGAAAATCATCAGCGAGGCTATCGTAAGCGGTGCTGCCGGCTCTGTAAAGAGTGTGACCGCCTATAACACCAACGGTGGTGTTATTGTAGAGTTCGCCAACGCCTACCCCGAAATTCTTGACGGCATGAAAATCAAGTTTACAGGTGCCACCAATGTGACCGCCCTCAACTCGGTTCAAGATGTCATCAAGATTAATGACCGTCAGCTCCTTTTCCCAGATATCAAACTGGAGAACGCAGAGACCACCGTTAACAAGATGACCTTCGTCGTGAACAACGGAGGCTTCAAGAGCATTGAAGCTCCTAACAGCCTTGATATCATCAAGACCGCGTTTGCAGTGATGACCTACGCACAGTACACTCCTACTGCTATCGTGCTGAACCCAATCACCGTAAACGCCATCGAGAGCGAGAAGGACACCCTTGGTCGCAACCTTGACCTCGTACAGAACAACGGTGGTGTGAAGACTATCGCAGGTCGTGTTATCATTGAGTACACAGGCATTCCAGCAGGAAAGTACCTTGTCGGCGACTTCTCGCCAGTTGCTGCCGCGCTCGTTGACTACACCAACCTCAACCTTGAGTGGGCTGAGGATGTAGAGACCAAGCTCACCAATCAGGTTGTGCTTATTGCACAGGAAGAGATTATCTTCCCGATTTACAATCCTTGGGCATTTGCTTACGGCGACCTTTCTGCACTAAAGACTGCTGTAACCAAATCTTGATGAGCCATGAATGAGAAGTATATCGTTGAAGGACCTGCTTTGGCGAAACTGCTTCAAGAGAACCGAATCAGAGTGTTGAGGGGTGAAATCACATTCACCCCACTCACTATCGGTGAAGAAGATGACAAGAGCGCAGACGTGAGCGATGAAAAGGAAGTCGCTGTCACAGACTGCAAGAAGCCAAAAAAGGGTAAAAAGTAATATCGTAAAATGAACCTCATAGATTGCTCATATTTCTACGTAGGGCCGCTGCAGATTATGAACGCACGTGCCATTGACGACCTCGACAACAATGCTGCCGATGTGCAGGAGTGCATTAACGGCTACATTGAGTGGTATCAGGACGAGTTCCTGTTGAAGATGGTCGGCAAGGGTGTCGCGTCAGTGGTCACCGACTACCTCTCCAAGTGCGAGGCAGACGACGGCTATACTGATGAAAAGGCGGAGGAGCTTTGCAGCCACCTTCGGATGTCGTTTGCCCACTATGTCTATTTCAAGCTTGCTGGCGATGTCAACCAGAACATGACCGTCACGGGCTTGGTGAAGATAAAGAGTGCCAACGAGAACCAGCCTCCACGCCAGCGCATGGTGAAGGTGTGGAACGATATGGTGCAGCTCAACAAGCGATTCGTTGAGTGGGCGGAATTGAGCGACTACGATGTTTATTACAATGTTGAAATGATAACTCAAATTAACCAGTACAACATATGATGGACCAGATAGAGGATATTTTCGGGGGTATAGTCGAGAGTGTCGGCAAGTCTGTGATAATCACCAAGACCAAGACAGACGGCACTACCGATGAGCTGGACGGTGTGGACATCAACTACATCTTCGGTTCTGCCCAGTATGTGAAGGATATGCTTGACGTGAGGTCAAAGGGTGCGAACGCCATGCCGGTGAAGTTCCCTCTGATTGCTTTGCAGACACCGAATGTGGTGACTGTCGATTCCGGCGACTACCAGTACAAGACGAAGATAAACCTCATCATCGCATGTTCATCAAGGAAGGACTGGAGTAATGAGAAGCGTATGGAGACTTCGTTCAAGCGCATATTGTTGCCGATCTACGAGAGACTGATTGAGGTATTGTTGTCCGACCGGCGTTTTGACTGGGCGTATGGAGCTCTTGAGTATGTTCCCCACACGATGAGTAAGAACTTCGACTATGGACGCTATGGCGCAGTAACGCCGAGCGGTCAGGAAGTGAGCGAACCCATTGACGCTATCGATATCCGCTCGCTTGAAATTAAAGTTAATAACCAATCATGTAGATTATAACTATGGCAAGAATTAGAACGTGTCCAGGTGTAGGTTTCTTCACTGGAAAGTCGGTTTGCGAAATCGACTATGACAAAATCAAGGCACTTGTGCTGACAAAACACGGCGTTAAGCTCGATTACGAGACTATGGACGCACTCCGCACAGCCTGCCATGCAGATGTGCCAAACCGCGCTTACGGTTTCCCTACAATCATCAACTGGGAGCCTAACGGCGGCGAAGCACAGACCAGCCAAGTCGGTTACGGTCCAAATGCCTACAACGGCATGAGCGCACGAACCGACGCCCTCACGCTCGACAGGTACCGTCACTACCTGCGTGCGCAAATCCTCAAGAATGTTGAGGAAGAGTTTGACATGTACCTCATCGACATCAAGAACAACCTCTACGGTCTCAACGACGGCACGGATGTTCTCGCAGGTGTCCCTGTGACCATTTACCCAAGTGGCAACGACCACCCAGGTGCGAGCGACAAGGCTTCGCTTGTTGTGAATGTGGTATATCAGGATGTTGAGGAGTACATCATGAACCTCGATGTCGTTCCTCTCGGTTTCAATGCTCTCTCCGCAGTCTATGGCCTTATGCCAGTGACGCTGGAGAAGGTCGGCTCATCGGGCAACGACTACAAGCTGATTGAGTTCTACGGCAAGGGCGACGCCACTTCGAAGTATGGCCAGCTCATCGCCGATAATGCGGCAGAGGTGCTCACCGGTGTCACTTCGGCAACCTACGATAGCGTAAAGGAGGTCCTTACCCTCACAATGGATTCGGGCACAACCACCGCCACGCTCAAGTCGGCTGCCACCCTTGCAGTTAAGGGCATCTACGGCATTGAGCCACATTTGTCATGAAGTACAACGGAGTAACCTTTGTCGATGCGTCAGTCAAGCGGATGACCGAGCGAGAGTTCATCAAGGCTCACATCGGTGTCCATTGGCTTGACCGCGACAAGGATATCCGCAAGAAGATGTTGGCGGACGTCTACAAGCGGATTACCGAAAAGAAATAAACCACCCACGGGGCACGCCGCTACGACGTGTCCCATTTTTTATTCACCACCACTATGACGATAGCCGAGATGCGCGACAAGATACGTCGCTCGAAAGATATGATACAGTCCGAGATTGTCAAGTGCATGGACGACAACAAGAGGGAAATGGTTGTGTCTGTGCGTGAGCAGTTGTATTCGGGTATTGACGGTCGTGGCGCACCGCTGTTTCCGTCATACTCCCAGGACCCATATTTTCTCAACCACAACGCAGGCTACTTTGATGAGGTGGCCGACCACTGGGTGTCGTGCTATATGCACCCGGAAAGGTACATTGACTGGAAGATGCGCATCACGCCACCAGTTGCGAGTGGCCGCCTTGGTTTGCCAGCGAGGTCAATAGACCAGCCGAACCTTTTCATCTTTGGCACATTCCACAGCAGTATCGACGCGAGGGCTGTGTCTAATGGTGTGGAGATATTCACCTTCGGTTGGGACGGAGGTCCACAGGTCGAGAGGAAGTACGGTTCACAGATTTTCGCATTGAGTTCCCCGGCTGTGGCGCATTTCAACACCAACTATCTTATGCCTTGGCTGAGGCGGTGGTTCATGAGCCTATGAGTTGCAGATGTGTTACAGAGCAGTGGCAGAGGGAGCGCGACAGACAGGCGCAACTGGCCAGGAAAACGGCGGTCTTGCTGGACCGTCCGCAAGTGTTGTACCGCACCGTTGACGGGAAGTATGGTTTTGTCAGCGAGGGAGCGGAAATAAAAGGAGAAATTATCGAAATCATAACGCAGTATTGATATGGCAAACGAAACATTGATTACCGACCTTGTTGCCCAACAGGCATTGGACCAGCTGGAGCAACTTGACCGCAAGATGGAGGGAACGATGGCGCAGTTCAAGGATTGTGCCATGGAACTCGCAAAAGGTTTAAAGATACCTGTCGAGGTGCAAGGAGATTTAAGCGCACTTCGCCAGCTATCCAATGACGTGATGCAGCGTGCCACGCAAGCCACCCAGCAGTACACCCAGCAGTTGCAACAGCAGCAGCAGGTTATAGCCAACACCACAGCGGCTATCGCAGAGCAGTTGCAGAAGCAGGCGCAATCCAACGAGGCTACACGGCAAGCCAATGGGGTGAACCGTGAGGCGATGGCTGTCACCGACAAGGTGCTTGGCTCGCTCCAGCAGAACATACACCTCCAGGCGCAGTACAAGATACAGTTAGAGCAGGTGAGCGCAGAGCAGAGCAGGTTGAAGAAGCAGTTCGAGCAAGGGCGGCTCACCAGCCAGCAGTATGCTGACCGCCTTGCGGCCGTCACCACACGAAAGACAGAACTCACCGTAGCGTCGCAGAAGTTGCAGCGAGTTATCAACGCAGACCAGAAGATAATGAACAGTGCAGAGGGAAGCTACGAACATATGTCGCAGTCTTTGGCCCGATTGAAGCAGGCGTTGCGCTCCGATGATGCGCAGAGCCTCACAAAAGACGAGGTGCAGTTGCTCATTCAGGCGGAGCAGCAGTTGAGCAACGAACTGAAGCACCAGGACGAGTTGCTTGGTGAGCATCACCGCAATGTGGGTGACTACGCCATCGCCCTTGAGAACGGTGTCGTGCAAGTTGATTCGCTAAACGCCGTGCTCACCCAGAACGCAGCAACCATCGAGGGCTGCATTGAGCAGAACAAGGCTTTGGAGGATGCCAAGACAAAGCTTGACACCCAAGATGCGAACTATTCGCAGACCCTTGACGCGATTAACCAGAAGATTGCCGAGAACAAGCAGCGAATTTCCGATGTGAGCGATATTCTCGGTGTTCAGGCTCACTCTGTCGAGGAGGCGGAACAGCAGAACAAGCGACTTGCAGAGGCGTTGAGGCTCGTTGACGATAGGCAGGCGGGTGCTTCCGAGAAGATACAAGCCTATAACGAGCAAATCAAGGTGAACAAAAAATATATCGAGGACCACACGAAAGGGTTGCAGGACAACGCCAAGGCGAGCGATGCGCTTTTGGGTCAAATCCGTGGGCTAATTGGTGGCACTAACACTTTTGGCTCGTCGCTGAAATCGCTGTCGGTCAACGCTGCCAGTGGCGGAACTCTGCTCACCGGCATGGGGAACTCCCTAAAGGCTTTCGGCAAAACCCTGCTCGGTTTGTTGAAGAACCCCTATGTTCTTGCCATTGCAGGTGTGGTTGCTGGCTTCAAATGGTTCTACGACTACAATAAGGGGCTTATTGAGGCAAGTCGCCTGACTAAATACTTCACGGGGCTTACTGGCGATGCAATGCGTTCAGTCCGTGACAACGTACAAGCCGTATCCGACACGTTCGGAAAGAATTTCAATGAAACCCTAAAGACGGCAAATGCGATGTCGAAGAATCTCGGGGTAAGTGTCAACGAGGCTACTGATATTATCGCAAAGGGCTTAGCCGCCGGAGGTATGAATAGCGAGCAGTACCTTAGCAACCTTCAGAGGTTCGCCCCCACATTCCAGAAGATGGGAATGACTGCGGAGCAGGCTGCTGTGGCCATGTCGCAGATTGACAAGGCAGGTGTGAACAGCCAGCGTGCGTTAATGGCGATGAGCCGGGCCTCGTTGCAGTTGCGCACAATGAGTGATGGCACAGCCAAGTCATTGAACGCGATTGGAGTTGACGCACAGCAGATGAGCCAGGATGTCCAGAGCGGCGCACGAAGCGTTCAGGATGCCATGGCAGAGGTGGCACGCAAATTGCAGGAGACCGGATCCAACAGCAAAGAGGCTGCCGCTGTCATGAAAGAGTTGTTTGGTGCTCGTGGTGAAAGCGCGATTGGCGACGGATTCCTCACGTTCCTCGCAGAGAGCAACAAGGGAATGGAAGAGTTGCTCGGCAAGCAGGACAGTTTACAGAGGTTGAAGTTGAAGGAGGTAGAGGTGAACAAGGAACTTAACGATGTGCTCGCCTCATTGTTCGACATGACAGGTGGCGGGTTTGAAAGCATCACCTTGAAATGCAAGATTTGGATAAAAGAAGGGCTTGTGTCCGCCATAAAATGGGTGGTTGACCTCATCAACTATTTCATAGATTGGTACAACGAAAGCCTTGTGCTCCGTGCTGCCGTTAATGGCTTTATCATGGCTTGGAAAAACGGGTATGCCACCCTCAAGGTAATCTTCAACGTCGTGATTGATGCAATCAAGGCTCTCGGACGCAACTTAAAGGCTCTCGGTGATATAGTAGAGGGTGTTTTCACACTTAGCCCGGAAAAGGTGTCAAAGGGTTTTGGCCAACTGATGGAAAACTTTAAAGTCACATGGAAAGAGGTTGCCAATGATGCGAAGTCATTTGGTAAAGAGGTTGCCGATAACTTCACGGACGCTTTGGATAAGACCATGCGCCCTAAGCTGGTAGCAAGACTGGACTATAACGCTGTCGGCAACGCCGATATTGGCGATGGTGGAACTGGCAGAGTAACAGGTGGCACAGGTTCTGGTGCAAATGGCGGTGGAAGCGATAAAAAGGCCAAAGAACTTGATAAGACCGCAAAGGAAGAACTGAAAATCGTTGAGCAGCTTGAAGAGGCGAAGGTCAAGGCGATGGAGGACGGCATTGAGAAAACGCTTGCCCTCATCCGCCTGCAATACAAGAAAGAGATTGACGCGATCAAGGGCAACAGCGAGGCAGCGCAGAAACTGCGTCTATTGAAAGCAAAGGAACTTGCCGTGAAGCTCGCGCAGGCTCAAGCCGCATACGACACACAGCGTGCCGACATTGATTTGAAGAACCGTCTTGCCACCGTTAAGGAGGGAAGCGAAGAGGAATACACCCTAAAGTTGAACCAACTGGAGAAACAGCGAGAGGCGGAGATTGCAGAGGCGAAGAAGACTGGTGCCGATGTGGCTCTCATCAATGAGAAGTACCGCAAGCAGGAGGAAGATTTGCTTGAGGAGCACATACAGAAGCAGATGGAGATTCTGAACAAGAAGAGTGCAAATGCGCAACTTCGTGCAGATGCCGACTACGAGGCAAAGGTTGAGCAGCTTGAAAAGGAATACTCCGCCGAGATACGGAATGCGAAGCACACTGGTAAAACTGTTGAGCAGATTAAGGCTGACTATAACCGGCGTAGGACTGAAATCGACAACCAGTATGCTGACGACACACTACAGCGTCAGATTGACCTAATATCAAGCCAGTTGCAGTTCGAGGATATGGGCAAAGAAGAACGTGAGAAGTTGCAGTTGGAACTCACCAAACTCACAAAGCAACTGGCTCGCCAGCGTGCAGATGCCGAGAAGCAGGCGACAGAGGAAGCCGTTCAGGCAGATGAGGCTGCCGCAGCCAAGAGGAAGCAGAACCTCCAGGACTGGGCGCAGCGTGCCGGTGAGGCAATCGGCAGGATTAGTGATTTTATGTCCGCGTTGTATGATAACCAAATTCAGAAGATTGAGGAACTGCTTGAGGCTGAGCAGGAACGCTATGACCAGGAGGTGAACCACATCGACTACCTCGCCGAGCATGGCGCTATTACCGAGGAGGAGGCTGAAATCCGCAAGCGTGATGCCGCTGCGGCTACCGCAGCAAAGCAGGAGCAGCTGGAGAAGAAGAAGGCTCAAATCGAGTACCGCAAGGCGTTGATGGAGAAAGCGAATACTATTGCTCAGATTGGGATGGCTACTGCATTGGGCATTATGCAGGCACTTGCCATGTTCCCTCCTAATATACCACTTGCATCATTTATAGGTGCCATGGGAGCGATACAGCTTGCTACGGCACTTGCACAGCCAATCAAGGCGTATGCAGAGGGTACGAAAGGGAAACCACACCCCGGCGGTCTTGCTCTCGTCGGTGATGGTGGAAGCCAGGAGTTGGTGATGTACGATGGCAAGGCCTATGTCACCCCAGACAGTCCCACACTCGTTGACCTTCCGAGGGGTGCAGAGGTCATACCAGATATAACCACTAAGACGTTGCAGGATTTGGGCGCATCGCTGAATATGTCGATTCCTCGTGACCGCTCCACTGGCCAACCGATAGTGATTAACGATTACTCGGCATTGGAGAATCGAATGGTTGCCAATACCAAAGCAGTGACGAAGGCATTGAGAGAACATCAAACTGCCCTTACTCGTCAACTGCGTCGCCAGAAGTTCAACGCTTATATCGCACGCCGAACATGAGAACAAGACTTGACCAACTGACACTGTATGACATTGTTGAACTGTCATGTGGTGAAATATCTGTCCTGCTTGAAGATGGCGATAAGCCCGATGAGAAGGAAGTGCTTGTAATCGCCCGTAAAATCCTCGATGATTACAAGTGCATTGCCTCACCGAAGCATGCGAAGATTGACATGATAGAGGAAGAGGACACAACAAAGTTGCAGATGAGGGAGAAATGCCTTCGTATCTGCATGGCTCTAATCACGCAGAACCGCACAGATATGGCGAAGGAGGTGCTGATTGAGCTTGATGTGAGTGAGAACCTACTTACTGATTTTGAAGCCGTCAAAAGCCGTTGTAAGGCGATGCTTGACGATGTGGCGTATGAGATTAAGCGAGCCAAGGAGCGAGCCGAAGATAGGAACAGGCGTGGCGACAAGACACCATCCGAAATCCGTAAGTCGTGGCTCGCAGAGGTGGCGTTCGTGATGTCTGTATTCCGAATGAACATCGACCCGACCACAACGAACGCCGCCATTTACGCCAACCTTGTCAATCAGGCTGGAGAGCGGTCGAAGATGCTTGCCAAGATGCCCTCCATGATGGGCATGTTCATGTGATTAGCCATTCACTATTATACTGCGTTTGATGAGGGGTGTGGAGTAATTCCGCACCTCTCTTTTTTTACATAAATCTACTCAATCGCCATAAAAACATGGTTCAAAAACGCTTTGAAAACGCTATTTTCACCATTTGGTGAACTAAATGCCACCGATTTTGTAATGATAGATGATGATTAAACTAATGAAAAATTTTTGCGGTATGAAAATCAAGAGAGAAATTAAAGCGTTGAGACGCGAGGTGACGGCTATGCGCGTCAGCCTGTATGCGTTAGAGAGTGAGATACACCGCCTCAGAAACGAGAAGTTGGACAACATCATCACAGCCATGCGTCAGTCTGCCCGGGAGATGCTGCGCTTGAGCCGTGAGCTTTGACGATGAAATCGTGGTTGTGTACTTCAAGCTGATAAGGATAGCCGAGCTGTACTACTACCACGATGAGCGCGCCCATGACCTCGCTGCCGAAGCGGTATGCAGGGCGATTGAGGCACGTGACAGATACGATGACCGCCGACCGTTGCTGACGTGGTGTCGGGCAATTATGCGCAATCTTTGGCGGAACACTGAGCAGAGGCTTTCAACCACGCACACCCAACGGCTTGGTGAGTGGGACGAGCCAGGGACGGATGAGGCGGACCAGATGGCGAGAGTGGACGACATTCTCGCCATTATTCACCAGATGGACAGCCATTCGGTAGCAATCGGCACGCTCGTTGACTACTCCAAGGGGTATATGATTGGCGAGATTGCCAACGCCAGGGGCGTGCCTTCGGGAACCGTAAAGCGTCGCATACACGATGCACGGAAAATGCTGTCAAAGTTGGTCAATGTTAAATAGCGAATCCGTTGTGAACCAATAGGTTAAAAATGGTTTGACGGCAAAAAAAACGGCAAAAAAGAGAACCGCTTTTCGCTAATTATGATTATCTTTACAGTGTAAAACATTAAAAGTCAAACATTTAATTCACTTGATTATGAATACTAAAATTAATTTCCGTGTTAGAGTTATGAGCTATGCTCACCACATTTTCCTGACAACAGTTATCTCCTGGAGCGACGCATTGAAGAAAGCGTGGCAGCTTTACCGCCTTGCGAAGAAGATGCGCAGTGGCGTAGTAAAGTTCTTCTACGAGAAAGTGGACGGCAGTGCACGCGTCGCATACGGCACCCTCTGCAATCTCCCTGCCGGCATCACCTCGAAGAGAGGAACAAAGAAGCCGAACTACGGCACTATGTGCTACTGGGACACCAAAAAGCAGGCGTTCCGCAGTTTCCGGGTTGAGAACTTTATCGCGATGGCAGTATGAAAAAGGCGGCTATACTAATCAAGGCGGACGGTACTATGCGAGGCATCTATCCGTCCAATGGGAGCGACTTTTCGCTCAAGGAACTTCAAGGCTTTGTGCACGGGTTGATCGAGATTGTCACCCTTACGAGTAACGCCATCATGGTTATAAACGAGGAAGGCAAGTTCACACAGCCGTCCAATCCGACAGCCACGGTAATAGCAAAGGCATTATACTCCATACGTTATGACGACTACATTGCCGGCGATGTCCTGATGTGCCCAAACTATATGGTTAAATGACCTTTTCGTAGTTGCTTACGAGTAACCTTGTGTTGTATTAAAAATAGTAGCTGAATATCAGTGTGTTAGTATTGAATTTGCTACTATTTTCCAATTTAAGATTTTGCAGTTCTGCGAAAGTAGTTGAAATGGCGTGTATTTTTGGGGTATGCTAACGAAGTACATACTGACTATCGGCTCTACCGAGCACGCCATACCCGATGAGTGCCTGAAGAATTGGGACGAGGTTTCATTCTCGCTCAAGCGCACAGACTACTCTGGCGTGATGCGCTCTTTCTCCACCGAGTTCGTGTTTGTCGGCGATATCAAGGATATGCTGTGGGAACTGTACCTTTCGGACGGTTTCAATGCATCTGCGAGTGTCGCTGTGTACACAATAACCGACACTCATGAGTGGGAGAAACAGTACGAGAGCGCACTTGATTTCTCGACAGTGGAGATTGAGGACGAAGCGTTAAGCATCAACGCCCTTGATAACGACCTTGCGTCAAAGTTGAAAAGCAAGAAGTCGCAGAAGTATGAGTATCCTGTGGATGGCTTCAACATCACACGCATCAATGTCGAACGTGTGGAGTTGGCGAGTTATGCAACATACAAACTGCCGAAGAGCGATAACCAGTCGGGGACGGTGACTGCCATTCTAAACGAAAATTCGTCGCAGATTATCAGCAAGGAATATCTTGAGCCATGCAACGAGGTGAGGGACGGAGAAGAAGGTAGTTATGGAGCAGGAAACTCGTTCTTCGCAAAAATTAACAAGAGCGGAATAACAGTGAGTATAAGACTGACCGGCAAGGTGAGGTGCTACTTCTGCCCCTACACGAAGGACAACACGCTCACCCCAGGAGCGGATGTGCCGGTGTCATATCTCAATGTTATGAAACTCATAGAGGACGAGAATGGTGGCAACAAGCGCACACCCCTGTTCTCGCTTATCTCCGATGATCTGCAGTACAAGGTGGTGCATGGCAACAGAACCAATATCTTCATCAACAGGATAAAGGAGAATGTCGCATCGTCGCTTCAGAATTTGCAGTCTATGGCAAAGGACTATTTCGGTAAGCTTGATAGCGACCATAATGGGATTTTTGGCGTGGTAGGCAGTGAGGATGACTACACGCACGGCTCGTACTGGGAGAATAATGTCGTGTATGAGTACCGCAATGGCGCATGGGTGAACAAGGGCGCAGCGAAGGACTACTATCAGGACCGCGACATCAGCGATGGTACAGTATCAGACGACGGTGTAACTCCATACAGCGGATCTATCTCTTACAATGGTAGAGGAACATGCGAAATCCCTGCCGGCAACGATGGAGCGGTGCTATATCTTGAACTTTCAGGAAAAATGGTGTTGCATGACGGCGAGATGAACGTGACATGGGCAGACCCAGTACGCTCCACATTGTCGTGCCGTGGGATTTCACCACTTGAACTCATCAACAGGCTTGTAAAGAGCATTGCCGGGGATGGGTATTCTGCCACCATCGCAGAAGACGCAAGCGGTATGCTCTCCAGCACCAAGCTTCTTGCGGCAGAGGACTTGCGACAGATATACGATGCGAAGATATACACCACGTTCGGGAATTTCGCCGATTGGATGGAGGCTGTGTTCGGCTACACATACCGTGCCGATGGTAACGTGTTGCAGTTCGTCCACCGCTCCGATGTGTTCACTCCCGATGTGGTGAAGGTGATTGAGAATGTCAGCGACTTCAAGTTTGATGTTGAGGACGGCATCATATACTCGCAGGTCGATGCCGGATACTCGAAGAAGGAGTACGGGGAGATTGACGGTCGCCTTGAGACCAACTTCACGAACCACTACACCACAGGCTACACATTGACCGACAAGAAACTCACTCTTGTGAGCAAGTACCGCGCAGACAGCTACGGAGTTGAGTTCACGGCTCGTAAGAGCGAGAGCGAGACAAAGGACGACAAGGCGGATGAGGATGTGTTCTTTGTCCGTATAGTGTCAGACCACTCAACAGGTATCACCACATACACTCCGAGCAACCAGAAATCCTTTGCTCCGGCAGTGTGTGTTGACAACAACAAGGCGTATATAGCGGCTGTTGGCAATGGCAAGGCTGTCACCCTAACCATGACTTCCAGTGACGGAAACAACGCCCTCGCTGATATTGAAATTCCGTCAGGTACGGCTTTGTTCTCCGCTGGAGTGATAGAGTTCACCACCGATGATATGGCGTTGCCTACTGACCTCAACGCGCTTGTTCAGGTTGACTTTGGCGGCTACCGTTACACTGGGTTCATCAGAGAGGCAGAGGCTCGTTTCGGAAGGCTCAACGGCGTAGAGTATAAATTGATTGTTAAAGACATAACAGCACTATGAAGATAAGTCCATTCACCCCATTGCATTTCAGCGAGGCCAACCGCTCCGACGGTATGCCGTCCCGATTCATTCAGCTGTGGGCTCCAACAGACCAGATACTGGTGGAGGTGATAGCCTCCGCTGGCGACACGGCGCCATCTGCGAGCCTCAACGACGCGCACACGGGCTCTGTAATCGGTCCTGTCGAGTGGAACGAGTGGAAGATGAACGCTGACAAGGTGGTGTTCTTCTCCGTTCTTACAGGACTGTCTGTCGGCCACTACAAACTCACCGTCGGGAGCCTCACCAGTGAAGAGTTCCGTGTCACCGACGATGCCAACATGCTTTCTCGCACGACGCTTGTTCAGTACCGCTTCAAGGACAACAGGCAGAGGGAGGATGTGGTGTCAGTCATCGACCACATGGTCTATTTCTTCGACTTCCGTGTGCCTGGCGGTTTCAAGGATAACGGCTGGCAGTTCGGTGTAAGCAATGAGCAGTTCACAACCCAGCGTGAGGATATTGTGGAACTGTTCGCCCACGACTACACGATGAAGACATTCACGATGGGCAACGCAATAGGTGTACCTGTGTGGTATGCCGAGATGCTGAACCGTCTGCTGACTTGCTCCTATGTCTATTTCAACGGAGACCGCTACACACGGAGCGATTCAGAGGCTCCGCAGATACAGACGCTGGTTGATGGGCTCGACAGCTTCGTGTTCACTCAGATGCTCCGCAAGGCGCAGGTTATCGACCCGAAGATTGAGGCGCAGAACCAGGCTGTAATCCGTCGCATTGACGATGCGGAAGCAGAAAAGATTTACCGTAGCACAACAGATAATATTAACCGTTTAATTGATTAAGCAATATGACTGAGCAGGAAAAACAATCCATTATTGATGCAGTGCTGTCCTCCATTCGGACGAATAGCCGAAGCATTGGCCAGTTGACAGCCGTTTCCACGCTTTCCGAGGGCGACTTCTTCGAGGTTGCCGGAGGAAAGAAGGTGTCGTTTTCGGTGTTGCGTGACTTGGTTTCGGCATTCGCCAACCTTGATGCCGAGAGTATCAAAACCGACGTGGCCAAGATGCTTGTGCAGAATGTGGCGTTCGATGTCACTGAATCTGCGGCAACACTCACAATCAAGCAGCAGGGCTATGCGGCGAAGACCGTCAGTGTGCCGGTGGCCACCGACAAGCATAGCGGTATCATCACCGCTGCCGACAAGGTGAAGATTGAGAGTGCCTACACATCTTCACAGACTGCGATTACTGCCGCAAACAATGCGCAGAAAGGTGTAACGGAGCTGTCAAACAGCATCGGAAAACCCAGCGGAATTGCCACGCTTGACGGCGATGGCAAGTTGAAAGGCAGTCAGGTGCCAAGCAATCTGACCACCGAAACCGATATTCAGAATCTGAGAAAAAGCGTCAAAGAGGAAATCGGGACTGCAAAAAATGAACTGGACGGTGTAATCAACAAGATGAAGGGGTATGGCTACAAGTTCATCGCCGAGGCAGCCCTCGACACAGACCCTGGAACGCCATCAGAGAATATCTTCTATATCTGCACCACGCCAGGCGAGTATATCAACTTCCCAACAAATATGTTTTCGGGGCAGCATGAGACTGTGTATTTCACGCTTGGAGAAGGAGAGGTGGGATTACTGCTTTACACCATTCCAGACGATACGCCGACCATTAGCAACTGGTCATTGGTGAAGTTGGATTTGGCGAAAGGCTCTACCGTAAAGGATATTGAGAAGCAAATCAGCAATATATCAGCCTCTGTTAAGAAACTGGATAAAAGCGTAGCGCCTCGTTTGTTCTTCAATGGCAACGCTCTTGTGGGTGTTGACAGTCTTTCGCTTGACAAGTTCCTCGTTTTGACCGCAGACGACGCTTACGCCGATATCCGCAAGAAGGGTGTTGTTGTGGCTCTGTCTGCTGGTGACGAACTGAAGAACTACCAGTGGGGAGGCAACGATTGGGGCAACGCAGAGGATTGGGGCGGCTTCGGCGGCTCATCCGTGAGTAGTATCTTCAACGCCACCAATGAGGTGCCGATAAGTGGCTACTATGTGCTCTGCGACACCGAGAACCAAAAGCTCAGCGCAGTCCATGCCGCTTGGAACGCAAAAAAGGCTGTTAGCGGCCTGATTATCTCGTTTGAGGTCGGTTCTGGCATTTGGAAAACATACCAGTATATCGGAAAGACCGTTTCAGAGGTGAACTGGTACAACACCGAGAACTGGAAGGATTTCGGCTCGCTTGCTGCCGGCAGTGAAAATTACATTGTAATCGACAATCTATGTGGCGCTCCGCACATAGGTGAGTTCTATACCTTGGCTACCGCTGTAAGCCGCCTCATCGAATATCAGAAGGAGACTGGTGTCACCTATGCAAAGAAGGGGCTTATCATCAGTTACCGCACGGCAGAGAATGTGATGGAAACTAAGCAGTTCCAAGGTGAGGTCAGCGGTTTCGGTGAGGTAGGTCTTTGGAAGGACTTCGGTGGCGGAGGCTCCGAGGTAATCACTTCGGACACCCCAGAAAAGGGCGGTAAGGATGCGCTGTCAACTGGTGGCGCTTACACTCACATGCCTGCCGGTATTGACATTGACACCGAAACTGAGGGTGTGGTGAAGATTAAGCTCGTCAATGCGGATGGCGATGATGTAGGCGACCAGATGCAGTTCACCGTTGGCACTGGAAGCGGTGGCTCAACGGGAACAACAGTTGCGATAGCGTTCAAGGAAAACCCATTCTACGGAAAGGCTGGAGGTAGCTTCATTGTCAAGGCTGCCATTATGAGTGTGACAAAGGTCGGTGCGCAGGAGACATCAAACAGTATCATGAGCGTGACCTTCGTCAACAGGACCACCAAGAACAGCGTCGCTTTCTTCACCCCTCGCAAGGCTTCAAGTGCCACGCTGACTGACTACTCATTTGAGTTTGATTTGAGTTCGCTCTGTGCCGATGCCGGCGAGTTGCCATTGCAGGCTATCGTCACCGACGACAGCGGGAACACAGCGACCAAGAACATAAGCATCGTGTCCATCAACGTGACATGTGAGAGCGTTCAGACCCTCAACTACACGAAGGAGACCACACTACAAGTAGGAGGCCCGAAAACCTCTATCCCGATGTACCGTTTCCCAAACAATGCGTCCGATAAGGGTATCAGAACACTTGTCGAGATTTACAAGAATGGCGAGTGGCAGACGCTCCAGGACACCGTAATCAACGACACCTACCCACACAATGTTTCAATAGACCCGACTGGTCTTGGCCACGGCGCTTACCCTATCCGCATTCAAGGCACCGACGTTGCGAGCGGTACCAAGGGCAATGTGCTGCACACGGCTGTGATGGTCATTGAGCAGCGTGAGAGTGTGGCAGACTATAACAAGCCTATCGTTGTGGCACGCTGGAGTGACGATACCGAAGGAAAGGTGAAATTGTTTGAAACATTGTCTATTGATGTGGCTTGCTATCAGCGCAACTCCATGAGCCCAACTGTCGATGTGGTTGTGAGCAACACCACCAAAAACACAAGAGAGGTGCTCGCTAACAGGGTGATGTACCGAAACAAGTATTACACCATAGAGAAGCGCATTGTCGGCTACTCCGATGGCGATACGCTCGTGTTTGACGCAGTGTGCGAAGAAATCCACCTTGTGGAGAAAATGCATGTGGACATCAACGGCTCATTGCTCGCCATTGCCGAAACAGAGGGCGCATATTACAAGATTAGCCTCGCAGGTAGGAGCAACACCGACACCGACAAGACCATCAAGACCCAAGCCACCGACGGCACGGAGAAAGAGATTGTTGTTACCGGCTCGAACTACTCCACCAACGGCTTTGTGCTTGACACGTTCGGTACCGAGCAGAGCGGTGGCCGTATGTCGCTACGTGTGGCAGAGAACGTCAAGGCTGAGTGTACCGACCAGCCTTTTGCCAGCACCTCTATCCCTACCAATGGACTTGCTCTTTCAATGACGTTCAAGGTGAAGAACATCGCTAAGCGAAACGCTCATATCATCAAGTGTCTTGGTGAGCGTCTCGGATTCGTGCTTACTGGTGAGAAGTTCATCGTCACTACAAACGGCGATAGCGATGATGCACTCGCCAACGTACATACAACAGCCGCGACCTCATATCTTGACGATGTGGTGTACCGATTTGACATCGTGATAGAGCCGCAAGCACGCGCTCCATACAGTGGTGTGATGTTGTGTAAAGTGTTCCAAAACGGTGACATGGCAGCGTGTGTGCCTATCGACACCAGCAGCGCATTCCCGATTTTCAACGACACCATCCACTTCGACGGTACGGATGCAGACCTGTATCTGTATGAGATTGTAAGGTGGAATACCTACTACGATTTCATACAGGCATTCAACAACTACATTGTGAACCTTACCGACACGAAGGCGATGCTCACCGAGTACGAGCAGAACCAAGTGATGGCTGACGTTACCGCCGAGGGCGTGACAAAGCCACGCCCAGACATGCAGAAACTGCTTGACCGTGGCATTATGGTGTGTGTGATGACACGAACATCGGACAAGAACCTCAGCAAAGACGGCTCTGCTGTAACTGATAGCGAAATTTACTACCCCGACTACATCGAGGGCATCAAGGATAAGAAGACCTCGGTGCTGATGGACCTGTATCTTTACTTCCCAGACCGCCCATGGGCAAACTGCAAGGTTGAGGCTGTTCCTGTGACGAACCAAGGAACCTCAACTCTCGCATACGCCATCAAGAATAAAAAGGCGAAGTTCAAGAAATGCAAGTCGATCACCCTGCTCCACACGAGGGAGGAAATCAGCACGATGTATAATGGTGATGAAGCCATTCTTGCCAAGTATGATGATGCAGCAGCTCTTGCGAAGAATAAGAAAATCCGTGTAAAGGAAGGCAGCACGCCAATCCGCACTATCACCATCAAGGTTGACTACTCCGACAGTGCAGGCGCAAACAACTGCGCACTTATGGAGCAGATGAACGATGTACAGATTGCGCTCGGCAGTGACTACATGACACCTGCACAGAACTTCAACACCGACAAGAGCGAGGAACTTCACACTTCTATTGACGGCATCACCTGCGCACTTTTCCGTACCGACAACAGGATTGGTAAAGACAAGGGTGCAGAGGCTGCAACATTGCCGGAGAACGCATATTTCCACAGCAAGGCGAACTTCAATGTGGATAAGGGCAATCCTCATTTCTTCGGCTTCGAGGATGTGCCAGGCTATAACAAGGGCTGTGTTAACTATGGAGACTTCACTGAGATTGTCACACCGAGAGGCACGGAGATTGACGCTTACAAGGCTACCGTACTCGCTGGCTCGTCAACACTCGTCCCCGGTACCCTCTATATGATTAGTGAGTTCTGCGGTCCGGAAACTCGATTCATCGAGAACGACGGCACCGGCAAGATGACGGAAACCGCCGCAGTTAGCGAGTTTGTGGAAGTTGATAAGGCTGGTGCAGAGATTGCCGAGGATAGCGTGGATAACTACGACTGGGCAACCGTCTACCGAAGTAATGACGGAAAATTTTACAAGTACACTGGTGGCACATGGCGAGACACCACAGGTACTATGACCTACGACAAGTCCACAAACAGATGGACCATCGTAGGCAGAGTGCTCAACCCTGTGGAGTGCTACGAGTATCGCCAGTATCAGGAGTTCTGTTGGCAGCAGGGCGTGAACAGTGTGGACGACATGCTTAAGACCTTGCACACCGACGATGGCGATGTTCCTGTGTGGTCAACCTACTACGAAGTTCGCTATCCAGATGATGATGACCTCAACGACTTGTTCGCTAAGGGCAAGAAAGTGCCTTACCAGCTGTTCCGTGAGCTGGAGTTCTGCCAGCAGTGCAACCAGAACCTCACCGACAATGCGGAGGAAAACGCAGCCCTCAACCCTGATGGGAGCGAGAAGGTGTTTAATGGTGCCGGAGCATCTACAACCATCACGCTTGGCGGCAAGAGTGTTGCGGGCACGAAAGAGAACCGCCTTTTGAAGTGGCAGAGGGAAATGCACAAGTATTTCTCCCCTCATTCAAACAACCTCTATGTGGTGGCATCAGATTACAAGGCAACCGTTGACCAGCGTGCGAAGAACATGATGATTGCCGTGTATAAGGAAACAGACGGCAACATGCGCTACTACTTCAACCACTGGTATGATGGTGACAGTGTGGACGAGGCCGACAACGACTGCTACCTCACCATTCCGTGGGATATGGATGGTGCCAACAGCCACCTGTATCAGGGTTGGGACGGCGTGATGTTCCGCCAGTCTTACGCCTTGTTCGCAAAGGGAGAGGGCGTCTGGATTGACGATAACGGCACACAGCTTACGCTCCACGACACGGCGGCAGCCATGCGTGCGACAAAGACAAAGGCCGGGTTGGATATTTTCTCCGCCTCTGGTTGCTTCCGCTACTGGATGACCAACCGCATTTTGAAGTGGCCTAAGGTTGTGAGCAGCTTCGACGGCCAGCGCAAGTATATCGAGACCGCTACGGCTGCGGACAACCATTACCCTGCATTGCATGGTCTGCGCCTTGAGAGCCTGCCGGCGTTCCAGCGCAAGCGCTTCGCCTACCGTGACGGATTCTTCCAGACCGGCGACTTGTTCAAGCATTTCTTCCAGGCTCGTGTGATGGGTGCCATCACTGTGAAGATTACCGCAGCGCAAGACGGCTACTTCGGCATGGGCGTGGACAGCACCAGCAGCGCGAAATACTCCTGCTATCTCAAGGCTGGCGAGAGCCACACCTTCACGGAGGCGGCAACTGGTGTCGGCGGTAAGCTGATTTACATCTTCGGTGCAGATAAGATTTCTGTGCTTGATGTGAGCGGATGCACGCCTAAGAACTCCAACTGGATGCTCGCTGACTGCACATTGCTCCGTAAGCTCATCATTGGTGGCGAAAACTATGCTCCAACGTACACCGATGATATATTATCTGCGCTGAGCCTTGGCATGATGCCTTTTCTCGAAGAAATTGACATCAGAAATACGAAGGTGCTGACGCTTAATGCGAGCGGTTGCCCACGATTGCGCTCTGTATTGGCGGAAGGAAGCCTTTTGCGCACATTCACACCAGCCGAGTCTTCGCCGATATCTGAGTTGCACCTGCCTGCGACGATGACAGAACTTTCATTCGTGAACCTGCCTAACATCGTATATCCCGATAGCGGTTTGACGATCGAGGGATTTTCAAAGATTACGAAATTGCAGTTGTCGGGGTGTCCTAAAATAGACACGTTCCGACTTCTGTCTGATGCTGTCACAGGAGGAGCAAAAATAACGGAAATATCCGTTCCTAACGTGGATATTACGGCAGATACGTCCATTCTTGAGGCTCTCAAAGCGTCTGGAGCACATGGCATAGGCTCTGACCTTGAAAATGCTTGTGACGGTTTGAGCGGAAAGTGGATATTGTCGAAGCTCATTGAGGATTCAGAGTTGGGCGTTTTGCAAGCGTATTATCCGTTGCTGCACATCTACAATGCGCAGTACACTCTGATTATGTTTGACGACGAAGATAGCAATGATGGAAACATCACCAACCTTGATAATGGCAGTAGCGATGGTGACCCTTATGGTTATCAGCCGAGCGGCCATATTTCAAGACTCCAGTCTTTGCTCCATGTCTACCGTGGGCAATGGATGGAGGATACAAATAAAATGCGTCTGAAGCAAGTGAGTGACGATGATTTGCGCCTTTTCAAGGACGGAACGCCTTGTGACCCGACCGATAATGCCGGCACGGGCTATGACTTCTTCCTTGGGCTGCCACACTACTGGTACAAAGGCATTAACGACCACGTTAATCAGCGCAAATATATAGCATTCTCCACAGAGGAGCAGGAACCATTATCATCAGCAAGAGGTATAAGCAGAAAAAAGCTCAACAAAATACTTCTCGTCGAGTTCAAGAGTGTGTATGTTCAGAACTTTAATCAAGGGGATGCTTTTGATATAGGCAAGCTGACCACGTCAAGCGCCAACAATGTTTACCGTATGAATGTTGAAGGCATGAAGCAGGTTCGTTGGCCTGGTATTAACAATGACAGCATCGGTGGTGTGTTTCTTGATAGCGAAGGCAAGGTGATTTCAACAGTTTTCACCTATATGCAGTCGTCATTGAGTGACTTCGTAAAGGGTGACTATGTGTTTGTTCCTGTGCCATCAACAGCGGCTTCGTTTGTGTTCACTTCGCAGACCGGTAATGATGAGCTTGAGTGTATCGCTGTTGATAGTTCCGATGTTGAGGCTATAGAGCCAGACTGGGTTGAGCATCAGTTCTGCCTCATCGGATGCTATAAGGCTTCTTTGGACTCGTTGCTCCGTATACGCTCTGTAAGTGGTGTGTATCCGCTTCAAGGTAATAATACGGCTATTACGAGCAGCTACTGGAAGTATGATGCAAATGGTGACCTCATTGTTCAGCAGCCATCCTCATCGATGGAATTCAACTACACTTGTAAGGATATTCAGAACCTCGCTCGATGCAGAGGTAAGGGATATCAGCTTGTGGACTACGAGATGCACAAGAATATCGCCAACCTTTGGATGGCTGTGCATGGCAGAAGAAACGCTCAGGCTGTAAATGGCATTGGTTCAGATAAGTCACTTACAGGTGGAACAGATGGCACCACAAATCCGTCACCATTCTTTGAAACAACCAGTGGCAGACCTCGCTTCTTTGGACTTGAGGACTGGTGGGGTAACAGATACGAGTGGATGGATAATGTGGCAATCAATATCACCAGTTATGACGAGTTTTACAAGAACAGGTGCGAAGCGCCTTCCGGTAGTGTAGTTGACCACAAGTGGCACATTAGGATGCCTGACGGTTCTGAACGAGTTGTTCAAGGTGTAGGAACTACTGGTGACTACAACGAGATTGCAAGAGTGCGTGGTGGTCGTTTTGCAGATGTAGTTCCAAGCGCAACCAAGAATGTAGGAACTTCAACTATGCTTATAAGCCACTACTGCGATGTGCAGTATTACACACCTTCTACTGGGCGTTGGGTGTCGCGTGCGGGCTACGGTAGCCTGCGCTACGGGCTCGTGTTCGTGTATGCGAGCTACGACTCTTCGTACTCGAATACGTTCTACGGCTCTCGGCTCGCCTTCAGGGGCGAAATCGAGTTCGTTGAGTAGCGTTCGGGCTCGTAAATCGGCAAAGCGTAGAGTGAGAGTCGCGAAAGCGGCTGCTCACTCTCGTTGTATATTTGGGAAATTATTTTTATCTTTGCATCAAGGTAGAGAACACCGGCTGGGCGTTGCGTGTCGCGTGCGGGCAACAACGGTAGCCTGAACTACGGGCTCGTGTTCGTGAATGCGAACAACGACTCTTCGAACTCGAATACGAACAACGGCTCTCGGCTCAATTTCTCGACTCCCCTTTATGTTTTAGGAGCATGAAAGGGCATTAATCGTGCCACTACCGTATGCTACGTGTCGCAAATGGCAAGTGCGAGGTGTTCGAGCCTCGGCAACCCTCTTGCGGTAACTTCCGCGAAGAAAGCCGGAAAACAACTAACCTGTCCTGAAGGCTAATGGAAGAAGTATTTAAACCGCTCAACAATTTGATTCCGGAAATTGTGAGCCTGACAAATATGGTCGAAAGTTTTGATTATGTGGTTAACCACCTCGCCTATGAACGGCAGAAGGAACTTTATCGGCCAAAGTGCAAGAAATGGGTAGAGAGCTTGACGCGAGAGATTGCTGATGGTTCTTTTCGCATTTCAAGTGATGATGTCAATGAGATACATGTCAAGGACGGTCCAAAGGAGCGTGATGTGCAGGCACCTAAAATCTATAAACGTATCGGAATACACGCTATCATGGTCGTTATAGAGAGGTACACTTACCCTACACTCATCAAGAATACAGCTTCGAGCATTAAAGGGCGTGGTATGCACTGGTTGCACCACATTATCGAAGATGACTTGAAAAATGTAGGTCAAGAATATCCGTTCTACTACAAAAACGACATTCATCATTACTACGACAGCATTGACCAGAACAAGATGAAAGAGGTAATAAGGGAGTACGTGAGTGACCCGATATTGCTTCCTATACTCGATTCTTTCATCACGCTTATGCCAGCCGGCTTGTCGAAAGGGTTGCGTTCTTCCCAATGCTTTTCTAATCTTTATCTCTCGCCTGTTCATCATCGTATGCTTAAAGAGGTGCCGAGCTACAAAATCATCAATTCAGATGGTGTTGAAGAAACACGGTACCTGTATTATAACTATTGTGACGATACAGGATTTAGAGCTAAAACAAAGAAAGAGCTATGGAGGCTGAGGGACATATATGTGAGCGAGGTGGAGAGGCTCGGATTGACGGTAAAGAGTAATGAGGCCGTTCGTCCTATCAGTGATGGTCTCGACATGTGCGGCTATGTTCACTACCCCACGCATTCGCTCATCCGTAAGCGCATAAAGCAGAATGCAGCAAGGAAACTATCAAAGGTCAAGTCACGCAAGCGTAGGAAGGAGATAATTGGCTCGTTCAAGGGCATGGCGTGTCACGCTGACTGCAAAAACCTATTCAAAAAACTAACAAATAAAGAGATGAAGAAATTTGGAGAAATGGGCGTGTCGTACACGCCAGCTGACGGGAAGAAGAGATTTCCTGGCAAGACCACTCGGTTGGGAAACATCTGTAACAAGCAGATAGAGGTTCATGACTATGAGAAAGGAATTAACACTTCGCAAGGCGATGACAGATATGTTGTTTCATTCTACGACCAGCAGAAGAAGGAGTGGGGAAAGTTCTTCACGGCAAGCGAGGAAATGAAGAGCATCCTTGACCAGATCAGCGATATAGAGGATGGATTTCCATTTGAAACCACCATTGAGAGCGAGGTGTTTGACGGAAATAAGATTAAGTACAAGTTCACATAGCCAAGATTTCACCCTTTTGCAAAGGGTCCCCATTTTTGCTGTATATTTGTAGCAATCAAAAATATACGACAATGGAAAAACTATATGGGAACTACGAAAGAGTTGACCGTCTGATTCAGGTCGGGAAGCGCAGATGGCTATTGTATTTTGGTTTGTTCGAAGATGGTAATGGGAAGTATATTTTTCAGCAATACTTTTCTATGAAACCTTCTCTTGAGGAGGTGAAGAAAATCGTAATCGATACCATCAACGAGGAAACCCAGTCTAAAATCATGTCAGGGTTCAAGTGGAAAGGCAACCTCGTGTGGCTCAGCGAGGCTAACCAGCTCAATTACT
>OBLI01000751.1_pt1 | contig 33835 bp, 26 predicted proteins | sample 1519701 | NCBI WGS metagenome assembly OBLI01 (sample SAMEA3663005, study PRJEB22513) | pig gut metagenome | biome: pig gut; feature: pig-associated habitat; material: faeces | place: France | collected 2012 | reverse complement strand
GGAGCAGGGCGTGGCGGAGTATGTGTCGTTCTGGTATAAGATGCGTGGGGTGATATGTCTGAAGCATCGTTATCGGAGGGGGGCACTGCGCTGCGCGATGAGGGCGATAAGGTATAATTGGCGCAACCTGAAGGGGTGGCTTCTGATTCCCCTCACGCTGCTCCCCCACAGCATAGCCGACAAATGCCTCCGAGACTAAGAGTTCTAAAAAAATTAGTATCTTTCCTCTAAAGAAAAAAACATTTTTTCTGCCGGTGTAAAATCTTGCTGATTTTATGTAAATTTGCAAATGTTTTAATTTTGTATATTTGTGGTTAGGACTTATTTTAAGGTAAATTATGAGATGGACCGTGAGGAGGTGGCACGCGCTATCGAGCGGCACGTCCGAGAGGGTCTGACAGGTTATATCTGCGTGGCAGATGGCGTGGTGCTGAATATTGCCAATCGCGATCCGCATTATTTGGAGGCGATCAATGGCAGTATCTTCTCGATATGCGACAGCAGTTATGTGCCTCTCTATCTGAAGTGGATCTATGGCACGGACTATCAACAGTATTGCGGCGCGGAGATCTTCCGCGACGTGGTGAACTCGCGGAAGTATCGGATGGCATTCGTGGGGACATCGCAGGAGACACTCGAGAGGCTTCGTGCCGGCATCCGGGAGTGGAATCCGGAGGTGGATGATATGCTCTTCTATGAGTTGCCCTTCCGCGATGTGGAAGACTTCGACTATGCAGAGATCGCCGGGCGGATAGAGGAGTCGGGAGCGGAGGTGATCTGGGTGGCGCTGGGAGCACCGAAGCAGGAGCTGTTCATGGCTCGGCTGAAGCCCTATTTGCGACGGGGTGTAATGATCGCCGTGGGGGCGGTGTTCAAGTTCTACAGCGGGGTGGATGAGAAGCGTGCTCCGGGCTGGATGGTAGGGTGGCACATGGAGTGGGTGTATCGCATCATGGGGAGTCCGAAGAAACAGTTGCGGCGCTGCGGCATGATCCTCTACACATTGCCGCGAATGCTGAGAGAGGAATATCGTCGCAAGCGAGCCGCCAAATAAGAGCGTGTTCTAACAAAAATGCCGGGTTATTCTGTCTGTTACTTCGGGTGGGAGTCCGGCTGTGATGGCATGTGCTTCAAAATTATTCACCGCTTCACGAGCTGTCTCAAGTATCTTTCCACCCCCTTTAATATCGAAAGTTCTCGCCAATCTCGATGAGAGACCCGACGGTTTTACCCCATATCTTGACATCAATCGAAGGAATCATGGCGGCGAACTCTTTTGGGTATTAACTTGTTGATTTCTCTTAATGCCATAGGGGGCACCGGCAGCTTCGGCAGCACATCTTCCATACGCGATTCCATGCCGACTTGGCGGAGCAGGGATATGAAATTGCTCAGCGACAGATTGGGGTGCTTGCCCTGCTCGAAGCGACATATTGTCGTGTAGCTTACTCCCGACATCTGAGCCAGTTCTCGCTGGCTCAGCCTTGCAGCCAAGCGATATTCCTTCATCCGCTCAGCGAGAAGTTGCAGGATATCATAGTTGGATCTATATTGGATATCGTTCATATTGCATTATATGGGTATTTAGACGCAAATATAGCTATAACTACCCATATATGCAAATATTAATTGGGCTTTTTTGCAAATATAATAAAAATGTTCTTTACATGGAACAAATTTAAGAAATAAACCTTGCCGGGAACAATTTGGCATTTTGTTCCCAGCTCAGAACAAGTAAGAAAAAAATTGTGAGGAAACAGCTTAATTTATTATTTTTGCGATAGTTAAGAACGCGTGCTTAAGGTATAAACTGCGAAATTTTCTGCGTCAACAAAACAAAAATCCCCTTCAAGAATCTGAAAATCAGACTATTGAAGGGGATTCTTTGTGCCCGGAACAGGGATGGTGCTCCGGAACTGAGCACAACCGAAGGTAATTTGAGGTGTAGGGTTCAAGTTGTACGCGTGCGAAAGCGCATATTGATTATCAAAGGATTACGCGAAAAGTCGAGGATTTTTATGTAAATTTTAAGGGAAATACGGAGTAGTTGGATTTCGGTTTCGTAGTCAGGCGGTAGTCAGAGACCTTTGAACTTAAACATAAATTTCTCTCTAAAAACTGCTCAAAAATGGCTACCATCAGACGTGAATTGACTGCCAAAAAAGACGGCGACGGGAAGGCTGAATTTCTTCTCCGTTTTACTATCCGGAGAGGTCTCCAATGGAGGCTTCATACTTCGCTCAGAATTCTCCCTGAGCTCTGGGATGACTAGGATAAAAGGATACGTTTCCCTCGACTTGACCGTTCAATGATTAATGAGCTTCGTCAGCTTGACGAGACTCTGAAGGACATCGAATCCCTCCTTTATAAAGTGTGCGAAACCGATGATGTCTCTATACTCACACGCGAGAAGCTTGAGGCAAAGATCGCGGACTTCCTGCGTCCTCAGATAATAGAGGAAGAGGAGAAAGCACTACCGTAGGCTGTCACGTCACAAAGACCCCATCCTTGACGTCAAGACCTTCTCTGCTGATGACCTTTTAGGCTTCGAAACATTCCTGCGAAATGAACATGAAATCTATGAGATTGCGAAGTACAAGGTTATTTATAAAAAGAATCCGGCCGATACACGTCCTGTTTCACGGAAGAAGGTGCAGACCAACAAGGTTGCACAGAAGAAAGTCAGGACACGCGAGGAGGAAGATGAGATGATATATCGTGGGCCACAGAAACGCGGCGACAATACTATTTTCAATATGTTCAGCTGTTTGCGCTCATTCTTCAAAGAACTTGTCGCAAATGGGGTCATAACATCTTCTCCCTTTCAAAAATACCATGGTATCGTGTCTGAGAACTATGGTACGCCTTACTACATCACTCTTGATGAACGTAATATCATCGCCGACCATGACTTTTCCAAGTCGCCTTCGGATGCCCTTCAGCGTGACATCTTCATCTTCCAGACTCTCATAGGCTGCCGCGTCTCCGATCTTTATCGTATGACACCGAAAAATATAATCAACGGAGCCATTGAGTATATAGCGAGCAAAACCATCAATTCGAGGGCTAAGGTAATCCGTGTGCCGCTGAACCAAAGAGGATTGGAAATTCTTGACCGCTATAAGGGACAAGATCCGGAAGGGCGAATCTTTCCTTTTATCAGTCAGCAGAAGTATAACGTGGCCATCAAGCGTATTTTCAAAGAGTGTGGGATTACGCGCCTTGTCACTATCCTGAATCCTACCACAGGCCAAGAGGAGCAACGCCCCATAAACGAAGTTGCCAGCAGTCATATTGCCAGACGTACATTTGTCGGCAATCTTTATAAGAAAGTGAAAGATCCGAGTCTTGTCGGTGCCCTCAGCGGTCACAAGGATGGAAGCAGAGCTTTTGCCCGCTATCGAGAAATCGATGATGACCTGAAGAAAGAGATGATAGGATACCTCGATTGATACGTCCTATCCCTTCCATTCAATACAAAGTCCGGTTGCAGTTTTCACACCGCAATCGGACTCGCTTTTTAATGTTGGAATTGCAACTTGTTTTGACACGCATATTGGCACGCGGATTGACCCGCATATTGACCGACATTTCGTGCTGCATATCAATTGACGGAAGCCATGTCACAACGCTGTGCGTCTGACAAGGCTCAACAGACTTCAATCACAGCTTTCGGATTGAAAGCCTTGTTCTCTCCGTGACGGACGTATCCAAGCTGGTTGCAGTGTAGTCGGGTGTTACCGACGATGTTGTCATTGCCTCCATTGTAATGCGTGTGACCATATATCCAGGTCTCGATGCCGGATTGCTCAATATATCGGTCAAGGTCAACACAAAAGGCAGAATTGATTGTGCTGCTGGGGAAGCGTGGGTCAACGAATCGCTTGGTGGGGCAATGATGCGTCACTACAATTTTATGCTTAGCCTCGGATTTTGCGATGGCATCTGTCAGCCAGTTCATGCTTTGGGTATGAAGCTCATCATAATCATTGGCGTTGAAGTCGCGTCCCTTATATCTGATCCGGTAGCAATCGGTCATACCCATTTGTACCGGTACAATCTCCAGCGGATCAATTTTGCACCATAACGTGGAGAAGAAGATTTCAGTATCATTGATTACTACCGACTGATTGTTGATATAATGCACGTTAGGGCGGATTGACATTTGATAGTCATTCATGGTATCAGCAAGCTCGAAACCATTGTAATACTCGTGATTGCCAGGGACGATATAGGTTTCCTTAAAATGCTCAGAGCACCAGTCGAAGAACGGGTCGCGATAGTATTTGTTTTTGCCAAGGAGCGTGATGTCACCGGCCAATATCAAAATATCAGCCTGGGCATCAAGTGGAGTCGTAGCGAGCAATTCGCTGTTCTCCTTGAATTCCAGATGAAGATCGGATGCGTATTGGAGTTTCATCATAGCTGAAAGATTGTGGCAAGTTTGCTCAGAAAGTCTGCCTGACTGATTTCGGCGACACCCATATTATTGGAGAGAGCCTTTGTATTCAACTCATGTGTCCGCACTGTCTCAATGAAACTACGCATATCCGTTTTCAGAGTATCGGTCAGGCTGATTCGGTCGGCAGTCTCATCGAGAAGGAACGACAGGCGATAGACATCCTTTTTATGCTTGATGATGTCATCGCTTTGTACACGATTCCCCGATTCCTTACGTGCAAGATTGCTGATGTAGGCTCATAACCTGCTGCACGAATCATTTCCCAGAATCGGGCTAGATAGTCCGGTGTGATGGCCTCGCATACCATTATCATGTCTATGTCGTGAGTTACACGACCCTCAAGAGCGGCATCTTCCAGATTTATATTAGTTGCCGTTCCTCCGATAATCACATAGTTGCCTTTGTATTCTCCGAGGTATTCACGTATGCGTTCAATTCCTTGTACTGTCATAATGTCCTATCTATTAATCTTGAAAGTTCACCTTGTATTCGTTCATCATCATCGTCGCGATAACACAGATATAGCGATAATGGGTCAATGAATCCATTGTCGGAAAGTTTAACCGGGTCGTATGCCCAGAATTCAATTCTGACCATGCCGTCTTCGTACTCCGGTTGAATAATACCGTTGAGTACTTTAGCCTCTTCGGAAAGCCGGTATGTAGCGTATGCATCTATTTTCTCTCCTACCACATCTGTATAATGCGAAAGTGCCTCCTCGTATGATTTTGGCAGCCTTTTTACGGCTAGTTCTATGGTAGAGACATATCCGATTCGTTTGATTGGATTCGTCATCAACGGGAGAGATTTGGTCCAGACCTCCTTTTTATCACCCGAGAAAACGATGATCTTCTCTCTTCCGGAACCCTGTTGCAGCTCGCAGACTCCGGCGTTGGCAAGTTCAGTAGCAGCGGTACTGATATTCTTTTTTATAATCCCGGTTGTATTCATAATCTCGTTATAGCTGCAGCCATTCAAATCCTTTTTGAGAAGATGAAAAAGCAGAAGAAACTGAGTATTGGCCGAGAATACCGATTTCTCGGAACCGTTATCCAGCCTGCTCTCCGAGAGTATTGCGCCTAGTTCAGGAATGAACACCTGCTTATCGGGGACAATAAAACTTACTTTTTTCTTGATTAATTGCCTCCGCAGTACGCCTGTAATAGTCGGTACGACCAATACGCACGGGATGCCACACATTTCCATGGCTTTGTAATACCGCTTGCAGAGAAGTTCCGGCTTCACGTCTTCCATGGTCGGTGACAGTAATAGAAATTCATGGCCTTCTATCAGGCTTTTGCGCACTTCAAAGAAATGATTCATCGGGACCGGAAGTGCATAAACCCCTTTATCCTCAGCTTCTAATCCGAGGATATTTCCCATATAGTTTTCTGTGTTACGAAATATCTGCATAGTTACGTTTGCTTTGTAACTATGCAAAAATAATGTAAAATACTGAGACTGACAAATATTTTGCGAACTTTCCATCGTTCCCCTTTATAATTGATGACTTTTGGAATACCATCCGGAGGGAAGCCGTCGATTTTTAGGTCGGCGAAGTTAAGGCCGTGTGTGATCGTAGGCAAAATTGAGCCGATTTTTCGACTACCGAAGAAAAAAAATGAGGTCTGATGAAAAATTTTTTGGGCAGAATGAAATAATTTTTGATTTCGTAGTCAGATGGTAGTCAGAAATTTCAAAGAAAAATCCCAAGTAATTGATTTTCAACTACTTGAGATTTCATTGGGTGCCCGGAACAGGACTCGAACCTGCACGCCTCACAGCACTCGCACCTGAAACGAGCGCGTCTACCATTCCGCCACCCGGGCTATTGATGGGCTTCGCATCTCTGTCGAGCCTTGTGCCCATCTATTCTCTTGTCGGGGTGAAAGGATTCGAACCTTCGACCCCCTGCTCCCAAAGCAGGTGCGCTAACCGGACTGCGCTACGCCCCGAAAAGTGTTGCAAAGTTATAACTTTTTTTCGTATCTACCAATTTTTTCTCTTTTTTTGTAATTGTTTTTACTTCTATACCCTCTTTGCGGTTCGATTTTTTGCTTATCTTGCCTTTTTTTGTTAGTTTTGTAACACATTGTTAGCCTCCTATATAGTTTAGAGCGCGTTCCTTAAACTTATTTCCAAAAAAGAATCCAATATGGCAAAGAATAATTCATCCGGGCGCAAGATGCGCAAGCAGGAGTTGCTACAGAAGATCGTAGAGTTCTTGCAGCAACAGAACAAACAGAGTTTCAACTACAAGCAGATAGCCTTCGGCATCGGCGTGACCAACCCGTCGCGACGGCTTGATGTGCTCAACGCCTTGGATGAACTGGTCGCCGCCGACGACATCACCGAGGTGGATCTCGGCAAGTATAAGGCGAAGAGCAACCGCGGCGTGGAGAGCATCGGCTATTTCGTGCGTCGCAGCAATGGCAAGAATGCCGTGGTGGTCGACGACGAGATGATCATGGTGGCAGAGCGCAATTCGATGCATGCTCTGAATGGCGACAAGGTGCGCGTAGTGGTGTCGGCAGCCCGCAAGGGTCAAGACCCCGAAGCCAAAGTCATCGAGATCGTCGAGGCCAAAGATCAGCAATTCGTCGGCACCCTGAAGATCGACAAGAACTATGCCGCCTTGGTCACCGACTCTAAATTCCTGGCTGCCGACATCATCATCTCCCGCTCGCGTCTGAAGGGTGGCAAGAATGGCGATAAGGCTGTGGCGCGCATCATCCAGTGGAAAGACGACGAGATGAACCCCCGCGGCGAGATCATCGACATCCTGGGTACCAAGGGTGAGAACAACACCGAGATGCATGCCATTCTCGCTGAATATGGACTCCCCTACCGCTATCCGGAGAATGTAGAGAAGGCTGCCAACAAGATCGATGCCGGCATCACCGACGAGGAGGTGGCTCGCCGTGAAGACTTCCGCGGAGTCACCACCTTCACCATCGACCCGCGCGATGCCAAGGACTTCGATGATGCCCTCTCCATCCGCCAACTCGCCAACGGCAACTGGGAAGTCGGTGTCCACATCGCCGATGTCACCCACTATGTGCGTCCCGGCACGATAATCGATAAGGAGGCGCAGAAGCGTGCCACCAGCGTCTATTTAGTAGACCGCACCATCCCGATGCTCCCCGAGCACCTCTCCAACGGCATCTGCTCCCTCCGCCCCGACGAAGAGAAACTCACCTTCTCCGCCATCTTCGAGATGGATGCCAAAGCCAATGTCATAAACAGCCGCATCGGCCGCACCGTCATCAAGAGCAACCGCCGATTCACCTACGAAGAGGCTCAAGATATCATAGAAACCGGCAAGGGAGATTATTGCAATGAAGTGCTGACACTCAACAACTTGGCACAAGAACTGCGACGCCGCCGATACCAGAATGGGGCTTTGGAGTTCAATCGCAGCGAGGTGAGATTCGAAATCGACGAAACCGGCAAGCCCATCAGCGTATATTTCAAAGAATCGAAAGAGGCCAACAAACTCGTCGAAGAGTTCATGCTCCTCGCCAACCTCACCGTGGCGGAATCGGTGGGTAAAGTCACCGGCAAAAAGAAAGCCAAATCATTCGTGTATCGTGTGCATGCCAACCCCGACCCGGAGAAGATCGGCAACCTCGCCATCATCGCCTCCCGCTTCGGTTATAAGTTGGTGACCGACGGCAGTTCGCGCACAGTCAATAAGAGTGTCAACAACCTGCTCAAAGATATCAAAGGGAAGGGAGAAGAGAATATGCTCTCGATGCTCGCCATCCGCTCTATGGCGAAGGCAGTCTATACCACCGAGAACATCGGTCACTATGGCCTGGCAATGCCCTATTATACCCACTTCACCTCGCCGATACGCCGCTATCCCGATATGATGGTGCATCGTCTCTTGGCGCGCTATGCCTCCGGAGGCAGAAGTGTCGACCGTCTCAAGCTCGAAGATGAGTGCACCCACGACAGCGACATGGAGCAACTCGCTGCCAACGCCGAGCGCGCCTCGATCCGCTACAAGCAAGTGGAATATATGCAAGAACGCCTCGGCGAGATCTACGACGGAGTCATCTCGGGTGTGACCGAGTGGGGATTCTTCGTCGAACTCGACGACAGCCACTGCGAAGGACTCGTGCCGATCCGCGACTTGGCCGACGACTATTACGACTTCGACGAGAAGAACTACTGTCTGATCGGGCGTCAGCATGGTGTGCGCTACACCCTGGGCGACAAGGTCCGGGTGCAAGTGGCTCGTGCCGACCTCGACCGCAAGCAACTCGACTTCGCCCTGATCGATGACAAAGGAAACCCCTCCAAGGCTTTCCACCCCTCCGGCTATAACAAGCCGGGCAAACGCCATGAAATAAGCAAAAAACACCGGAAAAACTCAAAAAGAAAAAAGTAGTAATGGATAAACGAATCATTCTCATCACTGCCATGGCATTAGGGTGCGTGGCAGCGATGACCGCCGGGGGTAATGACGCCCCGGTCGTAGCCACCGACGCCTATCGTTGGCAAGGCGACACCATCTATCAGAATGAATACAAGGCATGGGCCATCGACGACTACCACCTGCAGAGCACCTACAAGGGGCGCCCCGGCTTCTTTATGCCTATCGAGCAGAGTTGGAGTCGCAAAAACGATCTTACGTCCTATCCACATCTCGTGGGAGGCAATATGCTGCATAGAGCAGTCTACAACATGGCACTCGACGAGATGGTGAACGCTGTCGAGCCCGACACCACCCTGCGCACCGGCAAGGAATGGGCCGGCGTATGGACTCGCGATGTCAGTTACTCGATTATCCTCTCCATGGCAGCTCTTCAGCCCGAAGCGTCGATGATCTCGCTGATGAAGAAGGTCAACCCGAGCGGACAGATCATCCAAGACACCGGTTCAGGTGGGGCATGGCCCATCTCCACCGACCGCATAATCTGGGTGGTGGCAGCCTACGAGATATATAAGGTAACCGGCGACAAGAGCTGGATTGAGAAGGTCTACCCCATCGGGCGTCGGAGCATCGCCAAAGATGATCTGACGATACGCTCCGAGAGGGGACTCGTCAAGGGAGAGACATCCTTCATCGACTGGCGCGAGCAGAGCCATCCCCGCTGGATGCAGACCGCCGACATCGCTCAGAGCGAGGCTATGAGCACCAACGTGCTCTATGCCGCCGCCCTCAAGGCCATGTCGGAGATGGCTACCATCCTCGGCAAGAAGCAGGAGGCGGCCGACTATAGCACCAAGGCATCAGAACTCGCCGCCGCTATCGACGCTACATTCTATATGCCCGACAAGGGATATTATGGCATGTATACATACGGACGCGACCATCGAATCCTCAATCCTCGCGCCGAGACTCTCGGTGAGGCACTCGCCATCCTCTATGACATCGCCCCTGCCGACCGTCAACGCGAGATTTCGCAACATAATCCCATCACCCCCTTCGGTCCCGCTATCTTCTATCCCCAGATCGCCGATATGCCGAGTTATCACAACAATGCCCTCTGGCCCTTCGTAGGTTGCTATTGGACTTTGGCGCAAGCCAAGGTCGGCAACGAACCGGGGGTAGCCGAAGGTTTCGGTGCAATAGTCCGCCCCGCAGCCCTCTTCTGCACCAACAAGGAGAATTTCAACCTCGACAATGGCGACATATATACCGAACTCAACTCCAGCAACATGCTCTGGTGTCTCTCGGGCAACATAGCCCTCACCCAGCGCATCCTCTTCGGCATCAACTTCGAGAAGGATGGTCTGCGCATAGCCCCCTTCGTGCCGAAATCTTTCGAAGCAGAGCGTGAATTGCAAAACTTCCCCTATCGCGGTGCACGCCTTGACATCAGCGTCAAGGGTTATGGCGACAAGGTGAAGAGCCTCCGCCTCAATGGCAAAGAACTCGACCCGACCAAGGTAATCGCCGCCAAGGCACTCGCCAAGGGTGGCAAGATAGAGGTGGAGATGTGTAGCGAGCCAATAGCAGCGATGAGCATCAACCGTCAGCCCAACCTCAAAGCACCCTTGACGCCGATAGCCTGGCTCGAGCATGATGCGACGATCCAAGAGGGTCCGGCGCTCAACTTGCTGAGATGGAATCCGATAGAATATATCGGAGGCTACATCGTGATGTGCGACGGCAAGGAGGTGGCACGCACCAGACAGACACAATATGCCGCCACCACACCGGGAGAATGGCAAGTGATCGGCGTTGCCGGCGACGGCACCCAAGGGTTTGCCTCCGAGCCCCGCAGCAATCGCACGGAGATCATCGCCGATATGGAAGGGGAATCGACAGCCATCGTCTCGAACGAGGTGTCTTATCGTCCGCAAGCCAAGGTAGAGGGATATTATGGCAAGGGATTTGCCGAGATCTCGCGCGACTCCCAAGCTGCCAAGGCAGTGGTAGAGATAGCAGAAGAGGGTGAATATGCCATCCGCATTCGCTACGCCAATGGCAATGGACCGGTCAACACCGAGAACAAGGCATGCATCCGCGCCCTGATGGTCGACGATCAGAAGTGTGGCACAGTCGTAATGCCCCAGCGAGGTGTAGCCAACTGGAACGACTGGGGATATTCCAACAGCGTTACCACTCGTCTCGCCCCCGGCAAGAGGGTAGTCAGCCTGCGCTATCTCCCTGAAGATGAGAATATGAACATCGACACCAACCATGCTCTGATCGACCGAATCGAGGTGGTAAAAATCAGATAAAATACGTTTTAAGCCCCTGTTCCCACACCGGAATGGGGGCTTAAAGTATCCAAAAAAACAGAGTGTATGCCACAAAAATTTGGTAAATCCGAAAAAAAGTCGTAATTTTGCAGTCGGATGAGTCCCATACGAGTAGCTCGCCGAAATCCCCCAGATCCTGACCGAAGCAAGGGTAACGGTTTGAGCACTGCGATATGGACAGCTCATCCACCTGCCTCTTTAGCTCAGTTGGCCAGAGCACGTGATTTGTAATCTCGGGGTCGTTGGTTCGAATCCGACAAGAGGCTCAACAAGTTTGTGTGTGTGTTTTTATAGTTTTAATGCCTATGGTCTGAAAAGAGTTTCGATCATAGTAGAATGTAAGATATTGTATCGCAGGAGTGTCGAGATGTGAATCTCGGCACTCTCTTTTTTATTACCCTGAAACAGCTTGATTAATTCATAACTCCTATTCCCTAACTCTTTATGGGCCAGGGGTGGCGGATATATTCGGGATGAGAAGAGTCGGAGATCTGACGAGCCGGCACACCCGCCACTGTAGTGTTCGGTTCAACCGAGCGAGTCACTACCGCACCGGCGCCGATGCATGCGCCGCTGCCTATCGTGACATCATCCACCACCATCACGCCGGGTCCGATATAGACACCATCGCCAACGATGGCGGCTCTCTCCACATTCGAGCCAATCGTGGTCATCTGCCCCATATTCACATTATTGCCGATTATGGCGTTTCGGTTGATCACTGTGCCGAAACAATGCTGAAGATAGAAGCCATAGCCGATCTTCACCCTCTCCGGAATCAGAAGCCCATAGCCGCGCTTATAGCGATGGAGCATCATCTTAGTCAGCGGATAGAGCCAACCACGATGCTGTGAAAGACGAAACCAAAAACTAAACCCTACACTGGTGCGTGTCAAGCCACCCAACCAGATGCGAAGCAGCGAGGCACGACGCCCGTTGTGACGGTAATAGTCCGAGCGGATCAGTTCGGCACAATCGGAATAACTGCGGGGCACCGGAATGCGTATCGTATCATTCGATGCTACTTGATATGTTTCAAAATCCATAATAAGATTAGTTCGATTATAGAGCGATTTCAGATGTGATGATTTAGATCGCAAATTTTGTGATGATTTAGATCGCAAATATAACGTAAAAAATCGAGAGAGGGGGCATTGACACTGTTTTATTCAATTTTTTAGGGTTTATGGCCTTCACTACTGATTTTTTTATTACTTTTACATTTCATTTGAAAAAACAACCCAATAGACCTATATAAAACCTTATTTCCATCCCAACCATCGAAAACATCATGAGCAAGCGCAAATTTCACTTAGCCCTTCTCCCGCAGATCATCATAGCCATCATCCTTGGCATTGGTGCCGGATACATATTCCCCGACTGGCTGAGCCGCATCTTCATCACCTTCAACGCCACCTTCAGCCAGTTTCTCTCCTTCTGCATTCCACTGATCATCTTGGGATTCGTAACAATGGCAATCGGCGAGATCGGTTCGAAGGCGGGCAAGATGCTGGCATTCACCGCCTTATTAGCATACGTCGCCACCTTCTTGGCAGGCACCATCTCCTACTTCACCGGTTTGCTGACCTTCCCCTCGCTCTTGGGCGATGTTACCGCCAATCGAGTAGCCACCGCCGAAGAGGGTTCACTGCTACCCTACTTCGTGATCAATATGCCTCCGGTGCTCGACGTGATGTCGGCGTTAGTGCTTGCCTTCATCCTGGGTCTCGGAATAGCACACCTCAAAGAAGACTCCTCATTGAGACGCGGCTTCGGCGAAGTCCGTGAGATCATCGTCAAGGTGATCCGCACAGTGATCATCCCCCTGCTACCCCTCTACATCTTCGGCATCTTCCTGAGCATGACCATCGGCGGACAGGTCGGGCCGATCCTTGGCACATTCATCAAGATCATCGTAGTAATCTTCCTGATCCATATCGGAGTATTGCTGATACAATTCACCATCGCCTCCCTCTTCTCTCGCCATAGCAAGAATCCCTTCAAGCTCTTGGGCAAGATGATGCCTGCATACTTCACAGCCTTGGGGACACAATCCTCGGCAGCCACCATCCCGGTGACAATGGCGCAAGCGCAGAAATTGGGAGTTCGAGAGGGTGTGGCAGGCTTCGTAGTGCCGCTATGTGCCAACATCCACATGAGTGGCAGCGCCCTGAAGATCACGGCATGCGCCTTGGCGCTAATGATGACCCAGGGGATACCCTACACCACCCCGATGTTCATGGGCTTCATCGCCATGCTCGGTGTCACGATGGTGGCATCGCCCGGAGTGCCGGGAGGCTCGATTATGGCAGCTCTTGGCATCCTGTCAAGCATCTTGGGATTCAGCGAAGCCGACAACGCGCTGATGATCGCCCTCTACATCGCCATGGACAGTTTCGGCACCGCATGCAACGTCACCGGCGACGGCGCCTTAGCAGTAATAGTAGACCGAGTATTCTCCAACAAAAATTAAATCTGATAAATGATTATATTTAATGCAAGTTTCATAATAGAGCCGGACAAAGAAGAGGCGTTCAAGGCATGGATCACCGATCGCCGTGGTTGGTTGCGTGGCGTCACTCGTACTGAACCCCGAGCGTCAGCCTCAGAACCGTTAGAGATACGCATCTCCGCCCTCCGAGCCACCGGGGGCGTGGAGCAAGGAGCTATCGACAGCCACACCATCTCGATACAAAGCTGCTTCAAGACGATGGCGGAAGCCCAAGAATGGGAGCAGGGCATCTTTGCCTCGCTCGCAGAGAGTTTCTACGCCTCTTTTGCCCCCAATGCTATGCTATTCACCTCATATTTTGAAACTATCGACATCGACTTGTAAATTCCTCACAAAGACGACACAACAAGTTCCATAGCCTATGGAAAGAACAGAACATTCGGAAGAGATGCAACCTGCCGACCGTGGAGCGCGTGCCGCCGACCTGCGGCGCTTCGATCGCATCATCATGGGCATCGACCCGGGCACAAACGTCATGGGATATGGCGTGCTCGGCGTCGAGGGTAAGCGATTGGAAGTCATAGTGATGGGAGTCATCGAGTTGAGCCGATTCGAAGACCACTATCGACGACTGCATCGCATCTACGAGAGAGTATCGGGACTCGCCGCCCAATACCTTCCCGACGAAGTGGCACTCGAAGCCCCCTTCTTCGGCAAGAACGTGCAATCGATGTTGAAATTGGGTCGTGCTCAGGGGGTGGCGATGGCGGCAGTGCTGACCCGCGACATCCCAGTGGCGGAATATGCACCCCGCACCATCAAGATGTCGGTAACGGGCAATGGCCAGGCATCTAAAGAGCAGGTAGCCAACATGTTGAAACACCTCCTCGGCATTCCCCAAGAAGAGATGCCCCGCCTTATGGATGCCACCGACGCACTCGCCGTGGCGCTGACCCACTACTACGAGACCGGCAAGCCCGCTATAGCAAAAGGCCCCAAAAACTGGGCAGACTTCATCGCCCGCAACCCCGACCGCATCGTCAAGCGCAAAAAAAAGTCGGAATAATTTTTTGTGTTATATAATACCCTTTCTTTGCCAATTTAAAATAAAGGGTTATATTTGCGTGATGGAATGTGCTAATGGACTTCTTCGCGTGCGTTACGTACGCGCGTGAGGACTTAATAGCCCCTTATACATAGCCATTGGTAATTAATAACAAGTTAACCTAAGATTACAACTATTATGGATAGATATCAAGAAGTTATCTCTAAGAGTCAAGTTGTCGTTGACGACGAGAAGGTAAAGAGTGAGGTTGAGAAGATCCTCGCCGGAGTCGGAGAGTTCGACACTCCGGAGGTGAGACGCTTCCTGCTGAGCAGCATCGACCTGACCACTCTGAGCACCGAAGACAACGAGACAAGTGTAACGGCATTCACACGCCGTGTCAATGATTTTGAGGACCAATATCCTCAATATCCTCATGTAGCCGCCATCTGCGTCTACAGCAACTTTGCCGAAGTGGTAAAGACCAATCTGGATGTGGAGGGAGTCGACGTCTGCGTAGTGGCAGGATGCTTCCCCTCGAGCCAGACCTTCCAGGCAGTGAAAGTGGCTGATGTGGCGATGGCTGTAGAGGCCGGTGCCGACGAGGTGGACATCGTGCTCAATGTCGGCAACTTCCTCGACAAGAACTACGAAGATGTGTGCGACGAGATCATCGAGCTCAAGCATGCCGCGCGCCACGCCCGTCTTAAAGTGATCCTCGAGACCGGATGTCTCAAGAGCGCCGAATTGATCCGCAACGCCAGCCTCTTGGCCATGTATAGCGAGGCCGACTTCATTAAGACATCTACCGGCAAGATCTACTCCGGAGCCTCTCCCGAAGCGGCATACGTGATGTGCCAATGCATCAAAGAATACTATCAGACATCGGGGCGCAAAGTAGGCTTCAAGGCTGCCGGAGGGGTCCGCACCACTGAAGATGCACTCGGATATTACGCCATCGTCAAGAGCGTGCTCGGCGACGAATGGCTCAACAACGACCTCTTCCGCCTCGGCGCCAGTTCACTTGCCAACAACATGCTCTCAAGCCTCGAAGGTGAGATGGTAAAATTCTTCTAACTCGACACCCTCTTACCATGAAAAAAGGACTAACAACAATAGCACTCCTGCTATTAGGGCTGATAATCTTCAACCCTCTTTATGCCCGAAAAGAGAATAAAGAGCAATCCAAGAAGATAGCCACATTCGGAGTGGCATTCTACAATCTTGAGAACCTCTTTGACACGATCAACAACAACGGGAAATACGACCTCGAGTTCTCCCCCGCCGGCGATCGTCAATGGGACGGCAAAAAATATTGGAAAAAGATCGACAATATGGCATACGCCATCTCACAGATGACCACCAAGACCACCCCGATGGGTCCGGCAGTGATCGGCGTCAGTGAGATCGAGAACATCAGCGTGCTCCAAGACCTGGTGAAGGCAGATGCCATCAAGGATTGGAATCTACAGATCGTGCATCACGACTCTCCCGACGCTCGTGGCGTCGACGTGTCGTTGCTCTACAACCCGGCGATGTTCCGCGTGCTCAAGGTCGAGAACTATACACTGAAGCTCGAAGAATTGCCCCGCTTCAAGACTCGCGACCAGATGTGTGTCATCGGCTTGATGGGCACTAAGCAGACCGGCTACTCTCGCATCGCCATCATCGTAAACCACTGGCCATCACGCCGCAACGGCGAGAATGAGAGCAGTTGGCTCCGCGAGGCTGCCGCCCGACTCAACCTGCAAATAGCACAAGAACTCAACGAGAAATATCCCGGCATCGGCATCGTGACCATGGGCGACTTGAACGACGACCCATACAATAAGTCTGTGTCGGAAGTCCTCGGCGCTGTCAAGGATATCAAAAAGACCCAACCGGGTGGATTCTACAACCCCTTCTGGGAGAAATATGACCGAGGCTTCGGCTCTTATATCTATCGCGGCAGTTGGGATCTCTTCGACCAGATTATAGTCAATTCCAACATCGTCGATGGCACTTGCGGCTTGAAATTCCATGCTGCTGAAGTGCTCAATCGCGAGTTCCTCCGCCAGCAAGATGGCCAATATAAGGGATACCCCCTCCGCACATTCTCCGGCGGCGTCTGGACCAACGGATATTCCGACCACTTCCCCACCGAAATTTTCTTAGTCAAAGAGGTCAAAGAGGATTAAAGCAACTTTTTTATAACTTCATATAAAGCAAACTAATCAGAATCATATTATGCGTATCAAACTAACACTACTCACACTGCTATGCATCGCGATGACGGCACTTGCCGACACCGGCGTTAAGGGTATAGTGGTGGATAGCCGTACGGGCAAGCCGGTGGCTGATGCCAACGTTTTGCTGCGCGAACGAGCTATCTTCGTGGTGACAGGCTCGGATGGAGTCTTCACCATAAGCAATACATCTCCGGGTGAGGATATCATCGACATCATCGCCTCCGGTTACGAAGATGCTTCACAAGATGTCATATTGAAAGAAAACATAGTCTTAAACATCGGAGAAATCAAAGTAAAAGCCGTCGGTGGAGAAATCCGTGCAGATAAAGACGACCTGATCTTCAACGAAGAAGAACTTGCCGAAGATGAGGGTATCGGACAGCAGGTGAGCACCATCTCGGGAGCCACCGACGATATCTACTATCAGGCTGCCAACTACAACTTCTCGACCGTGCGCTTCCGCATGCGCGGTTACGACACCAATTGGCAGACCGGCTATGTCAACGGAGTGAATATGAACGATGCCATGCGCGGTCTCTTCAACTACTCGATGTTCGGCGGCATGACCTCAAGTGCATTCCGCAATCGCTCGACAGAGATCGGCCAGAGCGCTGCCAACTATGGCTATGGCTCTATCGGCGGTTCGACCAATGTCACCACCTACGCCTCCGAATATGCACCCGGCTGGAAAGGCAACCTATCATATACCAACTCCAACTACATGCTTCGCGCCATGCTCCAATATGCATCCGGCCTCAACAAGCATGGATGGGCTTTCTCAGCATCGATCATCGGTCGCTATGCTCCCGAGGGTGTAATCGAAGGTACATTCTATAACTCAGTCGGCTACTTCTTCGCCGTGCAGAAAGTTTTCAACGACAAGCACTCTCTCAACCTCTCCACCTGGGGAGCACCCACCCAACGCGCCTCTAATGCCGCTGCCACTCAAGAGACCTACGATCTCGCCGGTTCTAACCTCTACAATCCCTCGTGGGGTTATCTCAACGGCAAGAAAAAATCATCGCGTGTCATCGAGTCTTTCGACCCCTCTGTAATGCTCAACTGGCTCTGGACTCCCAAGATGGGCACCAAACTCAACACTGCATTAGCATTCCGCTCGAACAATTACAGCAGCTCAGCGCTCAACTGGTATCAGGCTGCCGACCCGCGTCCCGACTACTATCGCTATCTCCCCTCCTACTATGCACCCACAGTGACTGAAGAGGAAGATCCCGACCTCTATGCTCAGCAACTCGCTCAGCAGGAATTCGTCAGAGATGCCTGGCAGAACGACCCGAGCATCCGTCAAATCAATTGGGATCAACTCTATCTGACCAACCACCTGAACTGTCAGCAATATGATCGCGACCCATCGCTGGTGGGACAATCGACCTACATCCTCGAAGATCGCCACTCCAACTTCAACGCCTACATGCTCAATAGCAACCTGGATCATCGACTCAACGACTATATGACCCTGCAGGCAGGCTTGAATGTCACCTATACCGACGCCCACTACTACAAGACCATACGCGATCTGCTCGGTGGCGAATATTGGCGCGATATCGACAACTTCTCCGAGCGTGACTTCGCCGGCGATGTCAACATCATGCAGAACGACCTTGACAACCCCGACCGCAAGGTCTATAAGGGTGACATCTTCGGTTATAACTACTATATCCGCAACATCGGCTCTCGTCTCTGGGCACAGAATCAGATTGTCACCAAGCACTGGAACGTCAACTATGCCGCCGAGGTGAGCACCACCAACTTCTGGCGTGAGGGTATGATGAGAAATGGTCGTGCCCCCTACGACGAAGAAACCAAAGGCATCGGCAAGCCCCAGTCACTCGGCACCGGCAACATGCACAGTTTCGTAAACTTCGGAGTGAAAGCCGCAGCCACCTACAAGCTCGACGGACGCAACTTCTTCACCGCTCATGTCGGCTATGGCTCACGCGCTCCGCTTCCCAACGACGCCTATATCTCACCCCGCACCAAAGACACCTCTGTCGGCATGCTCAAAAGCGAAAAATACTTGGCTGCCGACCTCAGCTATACCTGGAACTACAAGAACTTCCGCGGTTCGGTCAAGGGTTATTACACCTATATCTGGGATGCTATGAAGCGTAGCGGATTCTACGACTACGATCTCAACTCCTTCATGAACTACGCCATGAGCGGCATGCAACTCGAATATAAAGGAATCGAGCTCGGTCTGCAATACAAGATCCTCAGCAACCTCTCCGTCTCTGCTGCCGGAAGCATCGGCGACTATCGATACAAGAACAATCCTTGGGGTGTCCGCAGCTACGAAAACGGCTCGGAGGCTGACGTGGTACGCAAGGTCTACCTCAAGAACTATCATATAGGAGGCACTCCTCAACAGGCTGTATCATTTGCCATCAATTATAACATCAAGAGATGGTTCTTCGAAGTTAACACTCAGTGGATGGGCGACGGATATTTCGAACTCTCGCCGAGCCGTCACGAAGAGATGCCCGGTCTATGGAAATTCTGCTCCTCTGAAGAGGATTACAAGCAACGCATGGAAGAGATCACTCACCAAGACAAACTCAACAACGAATGGGTGATGAACCTCTCAATCGGCAAATTGATCTACACTAAATTCGGTCAGATCAACATCAACCTCAGCGTCAACAACCTTCTGAACAACCGCAATATCCAGACCGGCGGCTGGCAAGAGGGTAAGTTCGACTACACCAACTATGATGTCAATAAATTCCCCAACAAGATATACTATGCACAAGGCATCCGCGTATATCTCAACTTGGGTATCAGATTCTAACCAATCAATCCTACCAAAGATATGATAAAGAATATTAAGAATATAATCGCGATGATGTTGGTGGCAATGGTCGGACTGACATCATGCGACTACGAATACGCCCAGCCGCCGGTCAACGTGCCGGAAGGGGGCATAGGCACCGGAGCATGGGACAACCCCATGACAGCCTATCAATGTCTGATCGGATCGGTCAATGAAGACTATCCCGAACCATGGGTCACCGGATATATCGTCGGCGTGGTCAACGTCGACATCAGCAATGTGATCAGCGAGCAGTGTGCTCAATTCGAGGGGCCCTTCACCGTGGCTACCAACCTGATCATCGCCATGAATCCTGAAGAGAGAAACTATGAGAACTGCGCCACAGTCCAGCTCCCGAGCGGAGGTGCGCGTACGGCACTCAACCTGGTAGACAATCCCGACAACCTCGGCAAGCAAGTTACCCTCAAAGGTACTGTAGGCTCCAAATATTGCGGCGCTTATGGTGTGAGATCCGTCTCCGACTATAACTGGGGAGACAAGGGTAAGGAAGAGATCGTGCTTCCGCCGGTGGATGGTCCATTCTATCAGGATTTCGACTTCGGCAAGTCATTTGACACCTACGCCGCACAAGGCTGGAAGAATGTTGAAGTATCGGGCGGTCTGAGCGGCTGGTATATCAAGGAGTTCAGCGGCAACAACTACATCACCACCAGTGCATATCTCGGCACAGAGACCGGCGGCCCGTATGAGAACTGGCTCATCACACCCGCCATCGATATGGATAAGATCACCGAGAAGACACTCCAATTCGAGACACAAGCGGCATATCCTGCCGATAATTGCACACTCGAAGTCTATGTGATGAGTTCTAACAATCCGAAGACATCGACAAGCACGCAGCTGAAGGCAGACATCGCAGTGCCCCCTACAGGCACCGGCTATAGCGACTGGAAGAAAGCCAACGTAGACCTCTCTGCATATAGCGGCACCATCTACATAGGCTGGCGCTACTACTCGGAGAAGGGTGGATCGGGCTTCTCAACTACCTATTGCATCGACAATGTCAACGTAGGCAACGCCGAAAAACCGGATCACTCGGGCGACACACCCACAGACCCATCGACGCCCGGCAGCGATCAGAACGCAGCGCTCTATAAGCTCTTGGCTTCCGACAGCGCAACCTGCGATTGGATATTTAACAACATCTCCCTCCCCGAGGGTGTGTCATACGTCTGGAAATGGACATCCTATAATGGCACAAGTTATCTTAACGCAAGTGCATTCGTGGGGGGCAAGGCATATACCGCCAAATCGATTGCCCACTCACCCGCCATCTCATTGAAGGGTGTAACCGGTGCTTCGGTAGACTTCCAGCATGCCGCTAAATACCAGACCACACTTCCGACGATCGGCAAGTTCGTGGTGCGCGAATCAGGCACAGCAGATTGGACCGAATATGACATCCCGACATGGCCTGATGCAGGAACTTGGAAATTTGCATCCAGTGGCAAGATCGATATCTCCAAATTCGATGGCAAGGTGGTGGAAGTCGGTTTCAAATATGAATCGACCACCGAGGGTGCCGACCAATGGGAGATCAACAACCTGAATGTCTATGGCAAAAAGTAAATCTAACGAAAAGATGAAAAAGATGAAAAGAGAGATATATTCGGCGCTTGCCATGGCACTCGCTATTACGGCATCGGCAGGACTCGTATCCTGCCAAGCCGAGATGGATGATCCCGGGCTGGTAGTGCCGGAAGCCTCAATCAAGGCTAACACCACAATCCTTGAATTGAAGCAAGCATACGAGAACAAGATTGAGAAGGTAGGCTTCAAGCAGGGCACCGAGAAGTATGATGCCGAGGGCAATGTGGTGGATGGCGAGCATATCATCATCCATGGCCGCGTGGTGTCGAGCGATGCCTCGGGCAATATCTACAAGTCTTTGGTGATCCAGGATGAGACAGCCTCCCTCGCATTCTCCATCAATAGCGGCAGCCTCTACAACTTCTATCGTTTGGGGCAGGATGTCGTGGTCGATATGACCGGGCTCTATCTCGGCTATTACTATGGTCTGCAGCAGGTAGGTTCACCCTCCGACACCGAGCTCAATGGGGAAAATCAGCTTGGATTCATGGCACTCGACTATATGTTGCGCCATGCACAATGCGACGGACTCCCCTCACCCGAATTTGCCAAGGTGAAATATGGCGAACCATATCCTACCGACCAATTCTACTGTCTCACCTTCGACAGCTTCGACGAGCTCACCAAGGGCACACTTCCTGAGTTACAAAGCCAGCTCGTAGAGTTCCGCAATGTCTCCTTCCAGATCGAGGAAGAGGGACAGACCTACGCTCCCTACGAGTCGACAGTGAGTCGCTATTTAGTTGATGCCAATGGCCAGACACTCACAGTCAGGAACTCCGGCTACTCCAATTTCTATTACAAAGAACTTCCAAAGGGTCGCGGCATCGTGAGAGGTATCCTGTCATACTACAACTCCGGTTCGGCTACCGATCCCTGGCAGTTGATCCTGCGCGACGTCACCGACGTGATCATCACCGAGGCGGGCGAAGAGGCTACCCCCTTCAGCGTGTCTGATGTAAGAGGCGGTGAGTATGATGGCCTGATAGGCTGGACTTCCGGTTATATCGTAGGTGCTGTCAAGGCCGGTGTCACCACCGTTACTTCCGCCGCCGATGTGACATTCGGCAAGGATGTCGAGACTTTCAACAATGTGCTGATCGCCGAAAGCGCCGACGAGACCGATATCAACAAATGTATCGTAGTCGACCTGCCTCAAGGCACATCGCTCCGCACCTGGGTCAACCTGATCGACAACCCTGAATTCTACAAGGCACAACTCTTGGTGAATGGTAAAATCTCTACCGAATTGGGTCTTCCCGCCATCGTCGATAGCAAGGGTGGCTTCAATGAGTTCCGCATCAACGGCAAGTCGATGAGTGGCGGCAGCGAAGGCCCCGCACCGGCAGGCGACGGCACCGAAGCCAACCCCTATAACGTCTCTTGGGTGAAAGCATCGACCGAAGACAAGACAGGCGTCTGGGTGATCGGTTATGTAGCCGGATATGTGGCTACCGGTTCGGACTTCACCGGCGATGTCTGCGAATTCAGCGCCAACGAAGTGCCCGGTTCGACAGCATACCTCAACTCCAACAATGTGATACTCTCCTCGGTGGCTCCGATGAAGTGTGGCGTCGACAACTCCGTGCCGGCTCAGCTCTCTTCTGCCGTCCGCTCGACTCTGGGCTTGAAACTCAACCCCGGCATCTACGGTAAGCAAGTGATGATCAAATGTAACATCGAAGAATACTTCGGCACTCGCGGCATCCGCAAGATCACCGAAGTCAGAGAACTCTAATCCGATAGTCGTAAGAGACTCTAAAACCCTATAGGTGTGTCGGGGTTTGCGCCCCGATACATCACCAAATAAAAACTATTTCTAACCCCCGGCTCTGTCGACCGGATGACGACAGAGCCAACATAAACGATGTCAATAAATGAAGAATAAAATATTCTTACTACTAACGCTCTCGCTTGCCGTGCAGATGGCATACGCCAACTTCACCGAGGGCTACTACGACCAAATGGATGGCAAGAAAAAAGAGGCGCTCAAAACAGCCGCCAAGCAATGTGTGAGCAGTCACACCACTCTCGAATATTACGATCTCCCCGACTATTGGCAATACAGCGATGTATATCCGGAGCTCGTCAATGGGTGCAAGCGCTGGTGGGAGATGTATTCAGACAAGATCTACCTCATACAGCAGGGTCAGAGTGGTACCAAGAGTTTCTCCGCCAACAAAATGCAACGCGAGCACTCGGTGCCCAAATCATGGTGGAAGCAGAATGGCAGCGTGGAGTACACCCCTGCCTATAGCGATATGTGGAATCTCTATCCGAGCGATGGTCCCGCCAATCAGGCGAAACTCAACTATCCCTTCGGCGAAGTGCGCACAGCCACATTCGACAATGGGGTCTCGAAAGTAGGGTCTCCGATGTCGGGTCAAGGGGGTGGATGTGCCAACGTATTCGAGCCTGCCGACGAATATAAGGGTGACTTCGCCCGAAGCATGTTTTATATGGCTACGGTCTATGATGACATCAACTGGGTGATCAACTATATGTTCCAGAAGAATAGTTATCCGACCTTAGTGCCATGGGCAGTCAATATGCTCTTGCAGTGGTCGCGCGAGGACCCGGTGAGTCAAAAAGAGATCGACCGCAATGACCTGGTGGAGCAATATCAAGGGAATCGCAACCCCTTCGTAGACTTTCCCAACTTGGCTGAGTTTATATGGGGCATCAGCACCGAAGAAGTGTTCTCTGTATCCAAACAAGCCGGCAGCGATCCGACGCCGCCGATCACCGGAGATCCGGAGATCACCTCTCCCGCCAATGGCAGTTCCCTCTCCTTCGGGCAGGGGGCTGTGGGGCATACATATACTCGCGAACTGCAAATCACCGGCCATAACTTCACCAGCCAGCTCTCCGTGAGCATCGTCGGCGCCAACCGCGATTGCTTCGTCACCGAGACGACCACAATCCCCGCCAAGACCATCAATGAGAATGGAGGTTATCTTCTCACCATACGATACACACCCAAGTCGATCGGAGAGCACTCCGCCAAACTTACCCTCTATGATGGAGGTCTGGCAGGGAGCGTCGCTGTAAACCTCACCGGCGAAGGACTCGCCGAGCCGACCCTCACCGCGCTCAATGCACAGAACCCGACCGACCTCACCGACACCGGTTATACCGCTCACTGGTCGGCTACTACCGGCGAAGCCGACTTCTATGTGCTGACTCGCGTCATCTATAACGACGACCAGGAAGAGTCCGAAACTTACGAAACCAACGAAACATTCTATAGCATCACCGGACGCGACCCCAAGGTGGCGGAAGCCTATTATGTCTCCTACTCGCGTCTCGGCATCCTCTCCCCCGCCTCCAACATCATCTATGTCGCCGCTTCGGGCATCAACGACGTGCGTGACTCCGCCCCCTACCATGTATATGGCGTAGAGGGTGGTATATATGTAAGCCGCGCCCAAGGCGAGGCCGGCACCATCGTCGTATACTCTCTCGATGGCACCATCATCTTGCAAGATGAATCTCCCGCCGACGCATCTGTTATACCACTCAAACCGGGCGTATATGTGGTCTCAGTGGGTGGCGGTCGTCCTCAAAAACTGATCGTAAAATAATCTTATCAACAAGCATTATCATAATCTAATCCAGCCAAGAAATGAAAACTGACTTTACCAAATATTTGAAGCCCATCTTGCCTATGATCGGCATGCTGATCGCAGCCTCGAGTGCAGAGGCAGAATATCCCTCCGGTTATTACGACTCGCTCGATGGCAAGTGTGGCAAAGAGTTGATGACAGCTGTCAAGAATGTGGTTTACAATCACACCGAAATCACATACGGTGCATCGGGCACATGGGTAGCCTTCAAAGACACTGATGTCAAGAATGTCGGCGGTGTCGACTATTGGTGGGATATGTATAGCAGCAACCTTGTGGCAGTCTCTTCGGGCCACCCCGGGCTTAACATCGAGCACTCTGTCGCCAACTCATGGTGGGGAGGCACGAAGAATGCCGCTTACAAGGACCTATGCCACCTCAACCCGAGCGATCAGGATGCCAACAGCCGCAAGAGCAACTATCCCCTCGCCGAGCTCTCGGAAGTGACCTGGGACAATGGTGTCACCTTCGTCGGACGTCCCAAGTCGGGACAAGGGGGTGGCGCTACCTATTGCTTTGAGCCTGCCGATGAATATAAGGGTGACTTCGCTCGCGCATTCATGTATATGTTTACTATCTACAAGGATATCACCTGGAAAGAGAGCACCGACTGGATGTACAACAAAAGTTCCGATCTGATGTTCCAATCTTGGGCGAGCGAACTCCTCTTGAGATGGAGCACCAACGACCCGGTGAGCCAAAAAGAGCGTGATCGCAACGATGGCATCTACAAGAACCAGAAGAATCGCAACCCCTTCATCGACCTTCCCGACTTGGCTGATCACATCTGGGGCTCGAAGAAGACAGAACCCTATGATCTGAATGGCACCGGTGGCGGCGGTACAGGTGGCGGTGATGACCAAGACAGCACTACCTATCGCTGGCTCGATGAGGCAGACAGCAGCATGGGCGACTGGACCATCGAAGATGTAACCCTCCCCGAAGCCGGAACTTACGTCTGGAGCTGGAAGTCTTACAATGGCATGTCCTACCTCAATGGTAGCGCTTATATCTCCGGAACACCTTACGAATCACTCTCCTACGCATGGAGTCCCACCGTATCGCTCAAGGATGCAAGTTCAGCCAAATTCTCATTCGAGCATGCAGCGAAATTCCAAACCACCCTCCGCGACATCTGCAAGGTGGTGGTGAAAGATGTAGCCACCGGTGCAGTGTCTGAAGTTGCAATCCCTACATGGCCCGGTGCCGGATCTTGGTCATTTGTCGACAGTGGCACGATCGACCTTGCATCCTTCCTCGGCAAGGAGGTGAATATTGGCTTTAAATATGCTTCAACCACCTCCGGCGCAGATACTTGGGAGATCAAGAATGCAGCACTCGTGGTCGAAAAGGCCACATCGGGCATGGAGCGTCTCAACATCGAAGAGGAGGATGACTCATTCCTCGTAGAGGTGTGGGGCAACAACATTTTGGCGCCTCAGGGTGCTCACATCTTCGACATGAATGGTCGCGAGGTGTCGGGCGAAAACCTCTCCAAGGGTGTCTATATCGTGGTGAAACCATCATTCGAGAAGTCGGTGAAGGTGATGATCGGAAAGTAATCTGACGACACATCGCCCAGCAACCTACAAAATAAATTTTTAAGGAACAGCCAAAACAAATACTTATGCGTAACCTTATATCAATAATCGCCCTCACTCTCGGGATCTCCCTCGGTTATGCCGAGATACCCGATGGGTATTACTCCGGGCTTGACGGCAAGCAGGGAACAGAGTTGAAAGATGCCATCTGCCAAGCCTCTTCGGGCTATGTACGTGTCACTTACAACACCAAGACCTGGCCTGCCTTCGAGAAGACCGACGTGCGTGAATATAATGGCAAGACCATCTGGTGGGATATGTATAGCAATAACATCGTCTATCTGCCGGAGCATACCTCACTCAATATCGAGCATGCGGTAGCCAACTCTTGGTGGGGCGGCAAGAATGCCGGTCTCGAGGCATATAGCGATCTCTTCCACCTCAACCCGAGCGACCAGAATGCCAACAATGTCAAGGGTAGTTATCCTCCCGGCGAGACGAGCGATGCTCGCCTCTTGGATAATGGTCTGTTCCGTGTCGGCACTCCCCTCGAGGGGCAGGGTGGCGGATCAGCCAGCGTCTTCGAGCCTGCTGATGAGTATAAGGGAGACTTCGCCCGCGCATATTTCTATATCTTTACCACCTATCCCAATTTGACATGGGATGACACAAATGCCTCATATTTATGCGACACTGAGGGCAATCTCCATCCATGGGTGGTAGACCTTCTGCTCCGCTGGTCGCGCCAAGACCCGGTCGACAGCAAGGAGAAGAACCGCAATGAAGAGATCTATCTCCTTCAGAAGAATCGCAATCCCTTCATCGACTATCCTCAGTTGGCAGAATATGTATGGGGCACGAAGATTGCCGACCCATTTACACTCGCCGATGAGGTTGAATCGACAGTCGTCGATCGCCCCGGTGCACCGATCTTCAACAGCACACGTGTGGTCGGTGTCAACACCTACTGTCTGAGATGGTGGGGTGAGACTCGCCAGCGTGTTACTTGGCCGGGTGCCACCGAGCTGATGATGAGCATCGATGGCGGCGACTATGAGTCCTACGGCTTCGCCGGCGAAACGGAGATTACCCTCGACACCGATGTCAATCCCGAGCAGCATATCAAGGCATACGTCAAGAGCAGTGTCGGCGACTACACTCTGACAAGTTCTACCACCTATCTTGATGCATACGCTCGCGATAATGCCTCGACCGACTATTCCGACGGCCTCTGGGATCGCGTCACCACCACCTCCCAAATGCAAAACGATGACCTCTATATCATCCTGTCATCCAATACACTTCACGCCATGAGCGTAACAGGGGGCAACTCTACTCGAGCATTCCTGGAGAGTGCAGGATTCGTCGACTTCAACGCTCAAGAGTCAGTGATCGAACTTCCAATAACATCGGCTGTAGTAAAATTCCCCGTCGATACAGATGGAAAGAACTACATAGAGGTCTATGACATCTATGGCAATTACAAAGGGGCATGGTCAGCTACCGCCAAGAATAGGATGAAACTTGACACCACCACCCACACTCCGGGAACCATCTCCTTCGGCGAGGATGGATCGTTCATCTTCACCTTCGATCAGTTTGGTTCGTTGCAATTCAACAAGACCCAGCCTCGATTCCTCAACTATGAGTCATCGCAGACTCCGGTCTATCTCTACCGTCTCACATCAGAACATGGCGGAGGCACGAGTGCCATCTCCGAAATCGAAGAAAAGCCCTGGAGCATCGGAGTGAGCGGCACCTCGGTCACACTGCCTGAAGGTGTAAAAATCTTCGACCTCAACGGCAGAAACGTCGATGGTCGTGACCTCCAACATGGCATTTATATCGTGATTGGCAAGGGAAAAGCAGAAAAGATAATGCTATAGACAATTTATTTGACAAAAATCAGTTATTACTTATAACAACTTATAGGTATAACAGTTTAATAATACCATAACAACACAAAAAAATTCGGTATGTTACAGACTACGAATGTCAAGACCATTGAAAGAGCAGTGGTCAGATTTGCAGGTGACTCCGGCGACGGTATGCAACTTGCAGGCAACATTTTCTCCAACATCTCGGCAGAGATCGGGGATGAGATTTCGACATTCCCGGACTATCCTGCGGAGATACGTGCCCCGCAAGGTTCGCTGAGTGGAGTGTCAGGTTATCAAGTGGGAGTCGGCAAGAGTGTCCACACTCCGGGCGACGAAGCAGACGTGCTTGTGGCAATGAATCCGGCGGCGCTCAAGACCAACCTTCGCTATCTGAAGCCGGAGGGCATCATCGTGTGTGACGTCGACTCCTTCACGGAGGCCAATCTCCGCAAGGCTGAATATCAGACAGCCGATCCGATCACCGAGCTTGGCATCAATCCTCAGCGCATCCTCTTAGTGCCGATGACCACGCTTCTGAAGAACACACTGGCAGACTCCGGTCTCGATCAGAAGGGGATGATGAAGTGCAAGAACATGCTCGCCTTGGGCGTGATCTGCTGGCTCTTCGACCGCCCTGTGGAGAGTGTGCTTCGCAAGTTGAAAGCGAAATTTGCCAAGAAGCCTGCCATCTACGAATCGAATGCCAAAGTATTGCAGGCAGGGTGGGACTATGGCCACAATACCCACAGTTCACTTCCTGTGTATCGCATAGAGACCACGTCGACCAAGCCAGGCATCTACACCGATGTCACAGGCAATACGGCGACAGCATGGGGTCTTATCATGGCTTCAGAGAAGAGTGGACGACCCCTCTTCCTTGGCTCCTACCCCATCACTCCCGCCACCGACATCCTTCATGAGCTTGCCAAGCGCAAAGATCTTGGCGTCAAAGCCGTGCAGATGGAAGATGAGATCGCCGGCGTATGCTCCGCCATCGGCGCAAGTTATGCCGGCCACTTGGCAGTGACCTCTACCTCCGGACCCGGTCTGGCTTTGAAGTCAGAGGGTATCGGCTTGGCTGTTATGGCTGAGTTGCCTTTGGTGGTGATCGACGTGCAACGCGGCGGACCCTCCACCGGACTCCCCACAAAGACCGAACAGACCGACCTTATGCAGGCGCTCTATGGCCGCAATGGCGAATCTCCGGTATGTGTCCTCTCGGCAGTAAGCCCCACCGACTGCTTCCACATGGCTTTCGAGGCTGCGCGCATCGCCATGGAGCACATGACTCCGGTGATACTCCTCACCGACGCATTTATCGCCAACGGTTCAAGCGCATGGCGCATTCCTGAAGCCAACGACTATCCCGAAATTCATCCACACATCCTCCCTGCCGAAAAACTCGCAGAGGGCTGGCGTCCCTACGATCGTGACGAAAACCTCGTGAGATACTGGGCACATCCCGGCATGCCCGGCGCTATGCACCGTGTAGGAGGATTGGAGAAAGACAATAAGACCTCCGTGATCTCCACCGATGGCGCCAACCACGAACTTATGGTGCGTCAACGTCGTGAGAAGATCGAAAAGATCGCCAAGGAAGTCCCATTGATGAATCCGATGTTTGCTCCGGAAGCCGACACTATCCTCTTGGGATGGGGGGGCACTTACGGCCATCTCCTCACTGCCGCTCAACAGCTCAACGACGAGGGTCACAAAGTGGCTTTCTGGCAATTCAGATATATCAATCCACTTCCCGCCAACACGATCGACACTCTGATGCAATATAAGCGCATCATTGTGGCTGAACTCAACTCCGGCATGTTTGCCGACTACCTGCAGAGTCATCTCCCCGGCAGAGAGATCTTGCGTATCAACAAGGTAGAGGGTCAACCCTTCTTGGTAAAAGAAATAGTAGATGGTGTAAAAAAATATATGGAGGCATAAGAGATGGAAAATAATACTTGCAAATTCGCTCCGAGTGATTTTAAGAACAGTCAGAATGCACGTTGGTGTCCCGGATGTGGCGACCATGCCATCTTGAATGTGCTTCATAAGGCGATGGCGGAACTTGGTGTAGCACCCCACGACACAGTAGTGGTGTCGGGCATCGGCTGTAGCTCACGCCTACCCTACTATATGAACACCTACGGCATGCACACGATCCATGGTCGAGCAGCAGCCATCGCCACCGGCGTCAAGACCGCTAACCCCAATCTCACCGTATGGCAGATCTCGGGCGACGGCGACGGCTTGGCTATCGGTGGCAATCACTTCATCCATGCCATCCGCCGCAATGTCAACCTCAATATGCTGATCCTCAACAATAAGATCTATGGCTTGACCAAGGGACAGTATTCGCCGACTTCCGATCGCGGCTTCGTGTCGAAGTCCAGCCCTTATGGCACGGTGGAAGATCCTTTCATCCCGGCTGAACTTTGCTTCGGCGCTCGCGGCAATTTCTTCGCTCGTTCTTTCGATGTCAACCTTGACACAACTCGCGAAGTCATGGTAGCCGCTGCTCGCCATCAGGGGGCTTCGGTGGTGGAGATTCTTCAGAACTGTGTCATCTTCAACGATGGTATCCACCGCTACTTCGCCGACAAGGAGAATCGTGCAGACCACACCATCACACTGCGTCACGGCGAGAAGATGCTCTTCGGCAAGAACATGGAGAAGGGATTGGTGCAAGATGGCTTCGGCTTGAAGGCTGTAGTCATCGGCGAAGATGGTTATACCATCGACGATGTCTTGGTGCATGATGCTCATTGCAAAGAGAACTTCTTGCAGCAGCAACTCGCCATGATGGATGGTCACGACCTCCCCTTGGCACTCGGCGTAATCCGCGATGTTGACGCTTTGGTATACGACCAAGAAGTAGATCGTCAGACTCGCGAAGTCAAAGAGGCAAAAGGCTTCTCCGGCCTCCGCGACATGATTATGAAAACCCACGAAACCTGGGAAATAAAATAAGACGCGACACCGCGTTATAACAGAGATAAAGATAGCAATATTTTGCTTGTGTGAGCAAAATATTGCTATCTTTGCATTTAAAAAGAGAGAAGGTCGTGATATATCTTGATTAAGAGCGCATTCCTTTGGGGGGATAAGCTTTTTGAGAAGTCATGATATATTGCTATCTTTGTGTTGCGAATTATTTTTTATCATCTATGCGTGATTATCTTTGTTGTATATTTTTTATTGTTCTTGTAGCTTTGGGGTCTTGTACTTCGCAGGAGATTAACAAAGCGATGGATAGTGCTGAGGAATTGATGAACAGTCGGCCCGATTCGGCTACATTGAAAGCTGAGTGGATATCAGAAAAGGAGTTGGAGCAGCCAGAAACAACCCAAACAGAACAGGGTACTACCCAGACAACTACCCAGAATGCTACCCAGATAACTGCCCACAAACTTACAGAAGTTCAGCAAAAGATAGTCAACGCCCTTATTTCCAATCCTTCAGCAAGTCGTAAACAATTAGCAACATTGATTGGGGACATAACTGAAGACGGTATAAAATATCATCTCAAGAAACTTCAACAAACCGGGGTGATTGCACGCATAGGTGCTGACAATAGTGGCTATTGGGAAGTTAATCAAAAAGTTCAACAATGAGTTAGAAAACATAACCTTATGGGACTATCAAAATCTAAATACACTACCTATTGCCAGTGCCCGAAGGCATTGTGGTTGAAGACTTACGACCCAGACAAGGCGGCACCGATTGATGAAGGGGCGCAGGCTCGTTTCGAAGCAGGTAATGAAGTTGGCGACCTCGCCATGGGACTATTTGGCAACTTTGTAGAAGTGACAAGCTATAAAGAAGATGGTAACCTTGATCTGAAGGCAATGATTGACAAGACCAATGAGTGTCTTGCCGATGGTATAGAAAATATTGCTGAGGCTTCCTTCGCTTGGGAAGGCAACTATTGTGCGGTGGACATCCTCCACAAGACTCCGACTGGCTATGCCATCTACGAGGTGAAGAGCAGCACCGGCTCTGATGACCCAGAGAAGAAGAAATGCACTCGTAACGTACTCTTGAAGTATGCCTACGATATTGCCTATCAGAAGTATGTGCTGGAGAAATGTGACATCAATGTTACAGGTGTCTATCTCGTACGTCTCAACAGCGACTATGTGCGTGGTGACGAACTCGACCTTCAACAGCTCTTCCACATCACCGACATGAGTGAACTGGTTGCAGAAGAGTTACTTGTCGTCGAGAACAAGGTGGCAGCTGCACAATATATGCTCAAGCAGAGCACTCCGCCTTGCATAGAGATTGGCAAGCAATGCAAGAAACCTTATCTCTGCGGATTCTTCGAATATTGCCGTGGCGAACTGCCGGAGAACTCCGTATTCGAACTCTATCGACTTCCGTTTACCAAGAAGCTTGACCTCTTCAAGGAAGGCAAACTGCAGATAAGCGACCTCGACCGTGAAGATGCTCGCAATATGATTCAGCACATTCAGCTGGACACCTATCTGATAGGAGAAGAGATTGACAAGGACGGCATCCGTGACTTCCTGGATACGCAGATTCGCTATCCTTTGTATTTCCTCGACTTCGAGACTTCGCAGTATCCTGTACCTGCGTTCAAGGACTCCAAGCCATATCAGCAAATACCTTTCCAGTATTCACTGCATTACATAGAGGAGCCAGGAGGTGAACTGAAGCATACCGAGTTTCTGGGCGATGGCGTTAACGACCCTCGTCGTGCATTGGCAGAGCAGTTGGTACACGATATTCCTCTGGGTGCTTGCACCACGGCATACAACAAGGGCTTTGAGTGTGGACGCATCCGCGAACTTGCCGAAATCTTCCCCGACCTGCGCGAGCATCTGTTGGACATCCGCGACCACATCGTCGATTTCCTCGATCCTTTCCGTCAGGGTTACTTCTACAAGGAAAGCATGCACGGTTCCTTCTCAATAAAGAAAGTTCTGCCTGCCCTCTTCCCCGATGACCCGGAACTCGACTACCACAACCTCACAGGTGGTGTGCAGAACGGTGGCGATGCCATGACCATCTATCCAAAGATGGGCAAGATGACACTCGAAGAACGCGAAAAGACCCGTCGAGCCCTTCTCGACTACTGCGGTCTCGACACCTACGCCATGGTAAAAGTTTGGGAGAAGCTTGTGGAGGTGAGTAGAAAATAAATATGCCTGTTTCGTTGATTTTTTTCAAAATGTTACTATATTAGGAGAAAAACAAACAAAAGACAATATACCATGGTTGATTATCCTTAATTCCGCAACACTATAATTTAACTTTATTTATAAGTTCCTGAGCAACAAAAAGTTGCCCAGGATTTTGCCATGTCAGAATTTTCACTTATCTTAGTGTTGCAAAAAGAAAACAAGCAAAACTCTAATATGACATGGCAAAGGTACAAATAAAATCTGAGAAACTCACACCTTTTGGAGGAATTTTT
>OBLI01000750.1_pt1 | contig 33841 bp, 29 predicted proteins | sample 1519701 | NCBI WGS metagenome assembly OBLI01 (sample SAMEA3663005, study PRJEB22513) | pig gut metagenome | biome: pig gut; feature: pig-associated habitat; material: faeces | place: France | collected 2012 | reverse complement strand
CGGGAGTAATCGCAAATGGAATGTTTGAACGTACAGAGGTTGGAATGCCACAAGGTGGTCCACTCAGTCCATTGCTTAGCAATGTAATGCTAAATGAGTTAGACAAGGAACTTGAACGCAGAGGACATAGATTTGTCCGATATGCAGATGACTGCATGATTTTCTGTAAGAGTAGAAAGAGTGCGGAAAGAACCTTGAAGAACATCATTCCATTTATTGAAGAGAAACTATTTCTTAAAGTAAACCGGAAGAAAACAGAGGTGGCTCACATCAGCAAAGTCAAATATCTTGGTTATACCTTTTATAGATATAAAGGTAAATGTAGATTTAGAGTACACCAAAAGTCGGTAACAAAGATGAAGAATAAAATCAGAGAACTTACTGACAAAAACAAGGGCATTAGCAATGAGATACGGGAAAAGAAGTATCAAGAGTATGTGCGAGGATGGGTAGAATATTTCAGACTTGCAGATATGAATAAACTTCTTAAAGAAACGGATAAATGGGCAAGGCGCAGAATCCGAGCGGTCTATTGGAAACAATGGAAGAAAATCAAAACAAAGTACCGAATGCTAAAAGCATTGGGACTAGAAGATTGGAAAGCCAAGGAATTAGCCAATAGTAGAAAAGGTTATTGGAGAATGGCAAAAGTCTTGAACCAAATCTTTTCAAAGAAAATAATAGCCAAACTGGGATATACATCCATGCTTGACTATTACCTAATAGTTAGTGAAAACTAAAGAAGCGCCGTATACGGAACCGTACGTACGGTGCTGTGAGAGGACGGTTAATCAACTAAGGATTAGCCTCCTACTCGATTGCACATCGCTTGGATGCTGCTTTTTCAAATAACTCAAAAAACGGAATAATCTTCTGCTGTAAGCACTCTGCCATTTCCTTATCCTTTTTGTCTTTATATAAATCACTAAATGCGACAAATGCTTTGTTTGCTTCGTCTTTATCGATCACAGTATCCTGTTCCTTTAGCACTTCCATCGTTCCGTTAAATACTGCAATCTCCCAGTTCATTCCCTTGATGACTGCAAGCAGATATTCATCCGTATCCGGCTGTCTGTTACCTGCAAGTTCCTCTGCCACTGCCTTCATTGCGCGAAGCAGCTTTGGATTATACTCCAGCATAGCCTGTAATGCTTCGATCTGTTCTGCTCTATTATCCTCCATGATATCACCCTGCCTGTCGGCCCTTTCCATAATTCATACTTATGTTATCGGCATGTTGTGGCCTAAAATTAACAAAATATCTTTTTTTATTTTCATTCCGGGAAAATACCGATATAATAGATACAGGATCAGAAAGGAATCAATTCTTATGAAATTACTATTTTGCGAAAGAAACGCCTTAATGCAGCATGATATGAAGGAAGCACTGACACAGCTTGGCATTTTCTACCGCTGTGCATCCTATGTATTTCCGAATCCGGATTCGGATGATTATTACTGCTCCCATTTAAGAAGTTTTTTAAACGAAGATACTTATGATGCTGTTTTCAGCTTTAACTTTATTCCGGTGATCGCAGATGTCTGTCATGACATGGATCTTCCGTATCTTTGCTGGACATACGATGCCGGCTGGGAATTCCAGCGTACGGATGCACTGTTCTATCCGACAAATTATATTTTTCACTTTGATAAACGTGCCTGTGAATCATATCAAAAATCCGGTTACCGCAATATCATCCATATGCCGTTAGCCGCGAACTGCAGGCGCTTAGATGCCATGCCTGTCACAGATGCGATCCGGCAGGAATATGCTGCAAAAATCACCTTTCTTGGTTCCCTTTATGAAAAATATGCCGTTACTGCGCCGGACTTTTTCTCTTCCCTGCATCCGGAGGATTCCGCAGCCCTGATGCAGTACGTAGAAACGGAAAGTGCAGACTATAAGACACATGACCTATGGGATCATATGACAGATGCCATGGTTGCAAGGATCAATGACCGTTCTTCCATGGCACAGCAGATCTCTGCATTAACGCTCATTACCGCCTGTGCTTCCATGATCGCCGGAAGGCAGCGGAAAACAATGTTAAACGCAGTTGCCGGATCTTTTCCACTGACTTTATATTCGAACTCACCTTCCGCTCTTGTACCGGATGCAGATTACCGCTGGCGTGCAGCCTATTATAGCCAGATGCCTTATATCTTCCGCTATTCCACCATCAATCTGAATCTGACAATTCCGTCGATCCAGACTGGTATGCCGCTTCGTATTTTTGACATCTTAGGTGCAGGTGGATTTCTTCTGACCAATGAACAGGAAGAATTATCGGAACATTTCCGGATCGGCACAGATCTTGAGACCTTCCACAGCTTAGAGGAACTGCTGGAAAAAACCGGTTTTTACCTGAATCACCCGGACACTGCAGCACAGATTGCGCGCAATGGGCATGAAGCAGTAAAAAATCAGTTCTCCTTTGAAAAGCAGCTTCGCAAAATGTTTTCCCTTTGCGGACTTCCTCTGTAATCTAATAAAATACTATTGCTGCACATATTATAGTGCACCCAAAAGCTGATCCAGCTTATCCGCAAACCGGAAGTCTTTTTCGATCCGTTCCCTGCCATTTGCTGCAATCTTCCTGCGCTCGGTGTCATGCTCTAAGTAATAGCCTGTCAGCCATACCAGTTCTTCTAAGTCCTGATAGACGACCAGTTCTTCCCCGATCCGGAAGTTCTCCGGAATCTCTGCCTGAAAGTTACTGATCAGAAAGCCTCCGCAGGCAAGGACATCAAAAACACGTAAAGGGATTCCGGTGCGGATCGACTTTAAGGAAATATTCAGATTCACCCGGCTGTTAAAAAATACTGCCGGCATCTTCGTATAATAATCCACATATGGCATCTGCTTTACCTGCTTCAGCCGCTCGTCCCTGTGATTCGAATAGAGGCTGACCGCATGACGCTTTGAAAGTAACTGCAATGCCATATAACGTTCTCTTGACGTGATCTCCTGCGCCAGCAGATACTCCAGTTCTCTTATATCAATCCGAACCTTTCCACCGGAAGCTTTGTCATAGCAGTGATTCATTTTTGCAAGGAGTTCCTCTGTGATCACCTGATCTAAAAAATATCCGCCGTACACACGCATCTGCGAATTTACGATTCCTTCTAAAAATCCTCTCTGATATGTATCGAGTGGCTTCGTATAGTACAGATAATCCGTCTGATAAAGCTGTCCGAGCAACGAAACGTCACATGTATAATCCGGATCCTTTTTGGCATATGGTGCAAACACATCGGCTGAAGCTGCAAGCGGCAGTGGAAACGTCTCGATTCCAATCGTCCGGTAATATTCGCTCTGCCCACGGTCAAACATGAAAATACGGTTCACCTTCCGCTTCATTTTCGAAAGATCACGGATATGGATCGGCGAATCATAGATCCAGGATATATATGGAAGCTTCTTATTCTCGCACACTTCTGTGATCAGTGGTGAATAATTGATGGAAAAAACTGCATCGTAAGCATCCTTTTCCAGCTGCTTTTCGAGCAGTTCCTGAAATCCGGCATCCTTTTCCCAGTCCTTTAAGATGTATGAAAAAATATCATACGCTATATCTTTCTCACGGAATGCCTGCTCAATTCCATTCCCCATAAAGGAATTCCATTTCCAGTATAATAATTTCATCGTACGCCTCATTTCCACATCTTCTTATGATGTAAGAAGTGTAATCGGATAATCCATGTCCAAAAATGTCTCTGCCTGTCGGTGCAATGCTTCCGTTCTGATCTGTGGCATTTCATATGCGGTCTTTGAAAGGCACCTTAGATACCAGAGTGCAAATACATTCTGCATCATATATAAAATATCCATATATTCCGACACATTACAGGTAAACTGAATCGCTTTTAAGCATTCCTGTACTGCCAGAGAATCCGGCATCTGTGGTGTTTTCTCCTTGATCTGTTCATAAAAATGTCCCAGTGTCTTCATGTATTCCGGCATTTTGTCATACTGATTTTGCAGCTCACAGGCTGATCCTTTTGCGGCATAGCAGACTTCTCCTGCGCTCCTGTCCCAAATACGTTCATCCATGGCATACACATTCAGCAGATACGGATAAAAGCTTTTGATATATGGAATATCCTCTGCAAGCAGACAATACACCCTCGTCGGAAAATCACAGCGGAATGTCATAAAGATCTCGTATTCCCACGGTCTGCAAAAAAGCAGATGTATTGTCGGGATTCCGTTATTGTTATACATCGGTTCTTCTTCCGCAGACTGCATCCGGATGCAGGCAAAGTCTGCCACGATCAGCAGATCCGGCCTGATCCTCGATATCTCATCAAACTGCTGGACCGCCTCTGCCACACCCTTATCCATTCCGGCATCTAATCTTGCAGCCTGTTTTCCCATGGCTTCAAAGACTGATGCAAGTGTATCCATAAAATATCTGCCAGTCACACTTGTCTTATCATCAGTCAGCAGAACTATCTTTGTTATTTCTCTCCCGGTCTTCTTCTCTCTTGCTTCCATCTAACATCTCTCCATATTCCTGTAAAAAAATGTCCCGACAGTCAAAATAATGTATCAGGTTCATTGCACCATCATCATGCAGTACCCATCCTTTTTCCATGTAGGGAACAACCACACGATACCCTTTTTTCCGAAATTCCATCGACTGTGACACATCATAAAAGTCCCAGCCACAAAACAGATCCTCTCTCCAGCGGATATCCGTCTGTGTGGCGATCAAAAGCCCGTCCACCGCCTCCACTTCGGTGTATGGCTTTTCCATCGCACCGATCCAGACCTCACCCGATTCCTTGATATTGCTTGAAAAGATCCGTCCTGTCCGATCCCCCGACCACATAACAGCATTCTCTGGCAGCTTCGGCGAACCCGCCAGTCCAAACATTCCGATCGTAGGTTCTTGAAAGATATGAAGCATATCAGATATAAAATCCTTGTTCACAAGAAACACATCCTGATGCAGATACACCTTATACTTTGCATCGGAAGCTTCCATTGCCTCATTATATCCGGCAGCCATCGATTCTGCGTTCCGGACAGAAAGCTGTTCCACTTCATAGCCTTCCGGTATACGGAGCTGTCTGATAAAGCGAAGACATTCCTCTTCATACATATCATCATTTACACACATGATAAAACATACTTTTTTCTCATTCATATCTGCTGTTCCTCCTGCAGGTATCTTTGGATCTGTAAACGTAATGCATCCATGCCCTGATCATTCGCCTGCATAAATGCAATATCCGGCTGGGCTATTTTAGCCTGTACATAGGGATTATCATAGCCTTTTTTTACACAATGTCTTTTCAGATCTGCGATCTTAGCAAGTCTTTCCCTGCTTTCTGTATCCTCCTCACCGGCAAGCAGTGCACGGATACAGACATTCACACCATAGGAATACATCTGGATCATCTCATACTCTATGGCATCCTGAAGCGCCGGATAATTTTCCAGTGCATGTGTCTTCTGATAGATTCCGTGCATCGCATCACAGATCTGGGCATAATACCGCCCGGTATCGATCACCTTTGACGAGGAATCTCCTGTATTCCGGTAATAATACAAAATCTCTTTCACATTGGCAGTCTTTGCTGCCGTTGCAAAAAGGTAAGTCAGAAAATCAGAGTCTTCTAATATGACATTCTTACGGAACTGCCAGCCATCTTTTTCAAAGAGTCTTCTATGAAAAATCTTGCTGACAATATATCCACCGCTTACGATCAGTCCGCTTCGTTTTCTATCATCCAGTGTCCCGGTCAGATCATCCCCCATATGCAGGATTGCACTGTCATCCTCCTGCTTATAATACCCGCTGTCCACAATATCTGCGTCTGTCTCGCATGCCTTATGATACAGCTTCTCATACATCGATGGCTCTAAGAGATCATCACTGTCTGCAAATCCAAGATACATTCCCTTTGCTGCCTGTATTCCAAGATTTCTCGCTCCGCCGGCCCCCTGGTTCACCGGACTGTCAATGATGGTAATTTTATTCGGGTACTGCTTTTGGTACGTTTCTGCAATTTCAGCACTCCGGTCGGCAGAAGCATCATTGACCAGTATGATCTCCAGATCTTTGAGTGTCTGGTTCACCAGACAGTTCAGACAGTCCGCAAGATATTTTTCGGCATTATAAAATGGCACAATTACACTGACTGATTTTTTCATTCTATCTCTTCCTCAATATTCCTTCCAGTCTATCTGTTTTCCGTCTTTTTACAGAGCTGTTGATACATCCTGCCAAGTTCCTCATCCTCCGGGAACTGCCCGGTTCCATAATGCAGAAGCTGACAGGCATATTCCATTTCGCCATGTTCCAGATACAGACAGGAAAGTACCAGATAGCACTTTTTCTTATCGATTCCACCGACAAAAATAATCCGGTTCATTGCCTCCGGTGTGATACAATGCTCTGTCAAAAACGTATACAATCGTTGCTCCGCATCATCCCCACATGCAAACTCCATTTCCCAGAGCCGGAATTCGATCTGTTTGAGCAGACGGATCAGATCATCCAACGAACTCCCCTGTACATAAAAGCTGACCGTGCCTCTAAGCTGCACTTCATCTAAGGTAATAGCTGCTATGACATGGGCATATGCAAATTCCGGCAATGTCGAAACATAGAACTTCAAAACATCCGGATCGTTAAAAGTCTGAATAAATGCTGTCACCGCATCCGCCGACTTCTCCCGTATCAGAGTGTCGATCTGTGCAAGATATTCCCTTGCCTTCTCCTGATATTGCAGATTGCCTTTCTGATATTCTTCTCTTGTACTTACACACGTATTGATTTCCGACATTCTACTCCTCACTTCCACCTGACACGATCATCCGGCCATCCTCCGCCAGATATCTCCTCCAGTCTTCTGCTGCCCTAGAAACCATCTGCTCCTCTAAGCCATCGCCTGCTAAAATATAATCAAAGAACTTTTTCTCATATGGTAATTCCTTCGTATCATATGGTACGAATGTAATACTTGCCATATACTGTTCCGCTTTTGCCGCTTCTTCAATCAATTCTGCTCCATACACCATAGCATGTGGGAACTGATAACGGATCCTTGCTAAGGTAGTTCCACAGCCACAGCCGATCATCAGCACACGGAAGCTGTCATTTCTCTCCTGACGGATCCGGCTGATCAGATCTGTACGGATATTTGCGCAATAAGGCGCTGCAAATCCCCACTTCTGGATCAGACGCCTGCAATTTTCCTGCATATAACGCTGGTATTTTTCCAGATCCTTTGTCATATTCAGACTTCCGTAATGATAGATAAAACTGTTATGGCAAAGAAGACACTCATAGCCGCCGGTGGCAAGCTTTAACCCATAATCGTTATCCTCATAGTTGCCCCATTCATACCGGGTATCTAATCCTCCCACCTGATTCAGGGCCGCACGTTTGATCAGCATTGCAAAACCGATCAGCCACAGCTTATTCTCATACGGATATGCGATCGGTACATGGATCTGCTCTGCCAGCTTCAGATATGCTTCGATCGAATCAAGCGGCATTGCTAACGCCTGATGATTGCCTGCATAATTGGTGATCGGTCCTGTCGCACCTACTGTCTTTCGTTCGTATAACCCCATACGGAGCCAGAAAAGTGCATTTGCCGGAACGATCGTATCATTGTTCAAAAGCAGGATATCATTCTCCTTAGCCGCCATTTCAATACCCTGATTACATCCTCCGGCAAACCCCCTGTTTGTGGTATTACACGCTAATACAATATCCTTTTGATCCTTCAGCCAGTCTGTCACGCCGTCTGTGGATGCATTATCCACCACGACCAGCTCATAGGTGGATGCATCATTATGTGCACGGATGCTTTCAACACATCCCTTTAAAATATCCGCTATATTATACGATAAGATTACGATAGAAACCGGATGTACTTCATAATCCGGATGATTCCTGCAACTTTCCATTGCTCCCATTAACAGTGGACGGTCGCTTTCCTCTGTGCAGTAATACACCGCCTGTTCATAGCAAAGATATGCCTGATTGATATTCTGCTCCTGATAATAACATCCCAGCATATAATAAAGCTCATAGCTTGCGGCATTCTTCTGTAACCCACGTGAGATACATGCATATTCAGCTTCCGGAAGCCCTTCCACACGATATAGCGTTGCATTTAAGATCCAGAACAATTCCGAATCCTCTCCATGTTCCACAAGCGTATTGGCAAGCTGTCTTGCCTCGCCATACGCCCCGGTTTCCAATAAATCCTTCAGTCTGTCTAACATAACCTGCCCCTTTACTGTATTACTTTTTCAAGCAGTGCTACAAACTGCTCCTGCATTCCGATTGCCTGTGAATCCCGCAGAATAATCTCCACTCTGTGATCAAAGGTTCCTGTTTTTAAATAGTCCTCTTTATAGCGCTGCACCAGCATACAGCTTGCCAGCAAATAATTGACCGCATTTCCGGATACCCCACTTGTAGAATACTCTGCATCAAGCAGAATCTCATCGATGAATATACCATGATACTGTTTTGCCATCTTCAGTGCAAAGTCATAATCCTCCAATGCCTTAAGCTGTGTATCAAAGCCACCGGTTGCTGTCACACATTCGCGTGTTGCCAGGATCGACGGACATGGCACAAGATTATCGTATAACATCTGTGCATAGATATCCCCGGACTTCTTCTCTGATCCAACCTCTTCGGACGGAAGAACGGCATACCGGTTCTCTCCCATGTCATATACGATCTTATGATAAACAAAGCCTACCCGCCCGTCAGCATGCGTCAAGATCTGCATCTGCTTTTCTAATTTCGTTGGCCGCCAGATATCATCCGAATCCTCAAATGCAATATATTTACACTGCGCCTGCTGCAGGCCGTAATTTCTTGCGGCTGCCGCGCCCTGGTTCGATGGCAGCCTGACATAACGGATCCTTGTATCCGGATAACTTCTGATCAGCTCTTCCGTTCCATCCGTGGAGGCATCATCCGCTATAATCAGTTCAAACTCCGGATAGGACTGGCATAAAATACTGTCAATCGCCCGCTTTAATTTTTGCTTACGGTTATAGGTAGGTAATATAATACTGACTTTTTCCATCGGTCTGCATCCTTCCTTCGGTTCTGTGCACCGTTTTTACTCCTGTTGTATACTTTGTCTGTAGCGCTCCGTGATCTCCTGCCATTTTTCCTGTAAACCTACATGATTTTTCGTAAGCACCTCGACTGCTGCCGCACTGGTATGGGTACTTTTCAGATAAGAAATATCTCCGGCATCCCAGTTCTGTTTTTCAAAGATTCCACACAGCTTTTGTACATGCGTAAGTAATACATGCAGATCATCGCTATAGCTAAGCATTCCATTGATTCCCTGTTGCATCTCAACCTCACAGATATATAAGATCTGTTCGATCTGCGGGATTTCATGCTTTAGATCTGAATGCTCTAACCGGATATCCGGGCGGATCTTTAAGATCTCATAGAACATGTTTCTTGCTTCACGGATCTGATGCATCTTAAGCAGCTGTCCGATTGCAAGCTTAAACTCCTTTGTCTCCGCCTTCTCCTCCGAAATACCGACACTGCATTCATAGACCTTCAGTCCCCGTGCCGTGATCCAGACAAGTAAAAGCTGTTCGGAAAGAAATCCGAAGACCCTTCTGTGATATTCATCATAGCTGCTGACATCGATCCGTTTCTGTAACTCAAAAAAGATCGGGAACAGCCAGCTGCAATAATCATCAAACAGCTTTCTTGATGTCACCATCAGATTGCCGAAATAATGCTTATCCCCTGCCATAACCTGTTCAAACGCCGGATAATCCTGCGGATATAATTCCGCGATCACACGTCCTTCTTCCTCAAGATCCCTGCCGTTATGTGCCTTTGCATAATAATCCCGGTATGGTTCTCCTGCATGCATTGCCTTTGAAGTGATCACATCATATTCGCTTAAAATACGCTCATAATCTGCCTCTTTTAAAAGCTGTTTGTTCTCATCAATAAAGAATCTCCGGTAGTGGCAGATCCCGATATTCTCCTGTCCGCTGTAATTCTTCCACAACCAGTAGATTCCGGTCAGTTCTCCATAATAACAGTTCTGGTCAGAAATCGAATCCCCGATATCATCCGAAAGATACCCCAGATCCTCATGGGTGGCACGTCCCACCTGTAACGGAACATAGACCGTATCCTCCGGCTCTGCAAACTTCTTATGTGTCATGGTAAATATCTTTGTCATCGTATGTATCCCTTCCCAACATCTATATCTTCTCTATGCAGATATAAAGATTGCTGTCTTTTTATCTGCTGTATAGTTCCAGGCAGCTATACGTTAAAGCTCTTCTATGATCTGCAATAACTGCTCCGCACGGCTGTCCCAGGTATGATACGTACATGCATACTGCTGACCTGCCTGTGCAATCGCCGTTCTTTTTTCATCATCTGCAAGCAGTTCTGCAATCTGCCGTGGCAATTCCTCTAATTCCTGCAGGGAAAACATCACACATTCCTGCCCCGGCGTAAAGCCATATTCCCGGTAACTGGTCTGATCTGTGACTAAGACTGCGCCTTGTAACATCGTATTTGCCATCCGTTCGGTAAAACCGCCCTTATGCCATGCCATGATATTAAGCGAGAGCTTCGCCTTAGCAAGAATCTGAAGGCTCTCCTTTGGTGTCACATCTTCATGGATCGTAAGACCGGGATGATCCGCAAATGGTGCATCCTTCCAGCTCGTTCCCCAGACTTCCACAGGAGTCCCCTGCTCTAACAGAGTCCGGATTACTTTTTCTCTATAATAATACATCACACACTGGATCACGGAACGGAACTCAAAAAACAGTTCTAAAAACTCTGCGTCCTCGCAGGTGATCCCATAATCCTCCAGCGCCTGTCCAAACGCTTCCTCCGCAGTCCGCGATGTATCACTTCGCATATGAAACAGAAAATGGCTTGCCAGAAAGCGTACATTCCGCCTGCTCTGGCGCATGACTTCGCACTTCGTACGGTAATCGCCATATGTACCAATAAAAACGACATCGTAACACCGTTCCTGCTCCCTCTGTACCTGCAGAAGCTGTCTTCCTCCCGGTGGGAAGAGAAATGTTCCTGCTACCTTCGGATAATATCTCCTGATAAAGTCCGCATAGTTCTGATCATGTGTCAGCACATAATAAGAATCTCCCACATTGCCCAGCTGATTCTTCAGCCAGATCGGATGATCTAAGATGATATTAAACTTCGGTCCAAAGATCTCATCATGCAGATACCGTCCGGACTGCTTCATATAAACCGACATCAGATACGACTGGATTCCGATAACTGCCCGGAAACGACATCCTGTGTAACGGGTTAAGCCTGCCACATCTTCCTGCTGTTCATCATAAGTAATGACAGATATGCCGCGATGCTCCAGTGCTTTCTTTAAGCTCTCCAACATGTCATTTAGAATATTATAACAATAAGTCACACCATAATAGATCAGAACCGGTGCATTTCCATCGAGTATCCGGTTATACTGTTTCCCATGTCCCAGCATATCCTCTAACCACGCAAGTGCCTCCTGCGGATTACTAAATTCTTCCGCCTGACGCAGAAGTTCTCCCACAACTGTGTCAAAATATCCACTGTCCCGAAGAATCTGACTGTACTTACCCACAATATAACAGTCATCCCGGTATGCTTCCTTCCGCTCCTCCATGCCGGCATGCTTCTGACCTTTTCCCTGCGATAACTCATCCTGATCCGCTGTATGCACATCCGGCAGCTGATATCCGATAACCGGATAACGTTCCCCCAGACGCAACAGTAACTCATAGATCTGCTTTTTCTGTATCCGCTCATTTAAAAATCCAACTTCACGGAGCAGTGATATCGGAACACAGAGAAATCCATCGGCATAACGTTCATCAAAAAGCAGTTCTTCAAACGTAACCGGCATGCCATCCTCTTTCACAAACGGGTGATACAGACGGATCTCTTCATCAGCTGCACCGGCTTTCATCTGATCCATAACATATGGATCGCGAAAGCGTCCGGTCACGATCTTCCCCGTCTGTTCCAGCTGTCCAAGCCTTTTATTTGTCAGTTCTTCGTATGGTATAAATGTCGTCAAAATTCTTCTTCCTTGTTGAAATCCATTTTCTAACATGTTACCATTTATTATAGCAATTACGGCTTTAAAATACTATCTTTTTAGGAGAAAACCATGAATTTTCTGTTTGTCACGATCAAAGATTCGATTATCGATCTGCCCCTTGCTTTACAGGAAATGGGACATACCGTTACCGTGATGGATCAATATGATTTTAACCCGATTGACTTAAATACTACGGAACCGTTAGCACTGATCGAGCAGGCGGTTCTTACACAGAACTTCGATTATGCGATCACATATATGTATGTTCCTCTGCTGTCAGATCTGTTTGCAAAATATCATCTGACCTACATTGCATGGATCTATGATTCTCCTCTGATCTCACTGTTTCATCGTTCCGTTTTTCATCCGACCAACCGTATTTTTATTTTTGACCATACCTTATACGAGCGGCTGAAAAAGTTAGAGATCCCACATATTTATTATATGCCGCTTGCTGCGAATACCAGCCGTACCAATCGTCTTGCACTTTCTTCTGAGGATGAGCAAAAATACAGCTGTGATATCTCCTTTGTTGGCGGATTATATGAGAAAAATTCATACAACGATATTATGCACAAGGTTCCGCCTGAGATCACACTTCCAATGAATCAGTACCTGATGCATCATCTGTGCAACTGGCATGAAGTACGTACCTGGCCCGCCATGCCACCGGAATGTACCGCTTTTCTGACAAATGAAAATTATAGTGACACGACGGCGATCCGCAGCTTCGAGATGCCGGATTCCTTATACCTTGGCATACTCTTTCTTAGCCGCAAGCTTGGGGAAATGGAACGGATCACCTGCCTGAACACATTGGCAGAAACACATAAGGTGGATCTCTATACCTCCAGTAAAAGTGACCAGATTGGAATCTTAAATGTCCATCCGCCGGTCAATTACTATACAGAGCTTGGGAAAGTCTATTATTTTTCCAAGATAAATTTAAACTTCACCCTGCCATCCATTGAAACCGGGGTTCCGCTCCGGATCTTTGATATTATGGCATACGGCGGCTTTGTTATGAGTAATTACCAGACAGAATACGATACACTTTTTACTCCCGGCAAGGATCTTGTCGTATTCCATGATCTTGGTGAATTAAAAGAACTGACCGACTACTATCTCAGCCATGAAAAAGAGCGTCTTACGATTGCTGCGAATGGATATCAGACTGTGAATAAATACTACAGCTATAAGCATCAGCTCGAGCAGATTCTTACAATCTGTGAACAGGAAAAGGAGGAAGCGTAACCGATGAAAGTGTTATTCTACCGCTATGGAAGCATATGTGAGCCGGATATCATCGAGGCTTTTGAGGAACTCGGGCTGACGGTAGCACAGTTTACCGAAGAGGTCACCAATAAAGCTCTGACTGCAAAGGATTGTATTATGATTCTAAGCAATTATCTCTTAGATCATCCGTCTGACTTTGTTTTCAGCATCAATTTCTTCCCGGCAGTTTCCGAGGTCTGCAATATCTTTCATATCCCATACCTCTGCTGGACCGTGGATTCTCCGGTCATGGAGCTTTTTACTTCCTCGATCCGGAACCCCTGGAACCGTGTCTTTCTCTTTGATAAATGTATCTATCAGGAGATTGCGCCCTTAAATCCGGACTGCGTCTTTTATCTGCCGCTTGCAACAAATGTCCGGCAAAAACAGAATCTGATCACAAGCACCCCTGAAGAGACTGCCACACACTACCGGAACGAGGTCGCCTTTCTTGGTTCTCTCTACACGGAAAAATGTGCCTATGACCGCTTACAGAATGCTCCGGACTATCTGACCGGATATCTGAACGGAATCATGGAAGCACAGCTTAAGGTCTATGGATATTACTTTATCGAAAATATTCTTCCGGATGCGGTTGTTACCGAATTTACAGATCATTTTCCGGGCTTCTACAGACAGCCGGGCGATACCTTTTTGACAGACCGCACGACGCTCGCGCAGCTTTATATCGGCACAAAGATCACGGTGCTTGAACGTGACCGGACTATGCGCCGGTTATCGGAACGTTTTCCGGTTTCGATCTATACCGGAAGTGATACCGGTGCTTATCCAAAGCTTCGTAACCGTGGAATGGCAAAAACACTCACCGAGATGCCACTTATCTTCCGCCATTCCTGTATCAATCTCAATATCACGGCAAAATCCATCCGGAGCGGACTCTCCCTTCGTATCTGGGACATCTTAGGTTCCGGTGGTTTTTGTCTGACCAACTATCAGACCGAGTTACCGGAGATCTTTACCATTGGTGAACATTTAGATGCCTACACCAGTATGGAAGAATTAGAAGAAAAAACAGATTTCTATCTGCATCATCATGCCCGCTGCCGGGAGATCGCCGAAAACGGACTGAATGAGATCAAAAATCATCATACTTACCCGATTCGTCTTACCCGGATGTTGGAACTCGCATTTACCGGAAAATAGACAGAAATGAGGAATCACATGAATGTACTGTATTTAGACTGGCCCTGCTTTGGTCATGTAGACGTTGTTTTTACCTTAGAACATATTTTGAAGCATCAGGTGACAAAGTTTTTCCATGAGGACTATAAAGAACGAACGAGTGACGGCTTCATGGAGGCATTCGAGCAGGTATATGCCACCACGGATTTTGATGTCTGCTTTTCCTATAACTACTATCCATTGTTGGCAGAATGCTGCTACAGACATAATCTTAAGTACATCTCGCTGTTATATGACAACCCATTCGTAAAGCTGTATTCCTATACGATCACGTACAAGACAAATTACGTCTTCTTATTTGATTATCAGGTATACACGGAGCTGAAAAATGGCGGCATCGACACTGTTTATTACACTGCCTTACCGGTGAATTCCACTGTCATTGACACCATGCTGAAAAAACCTTACGACAAGGAACGTACCTGCTGCGATGTCTCCTTTGTCGGTGCACTATACAACGAAGAACACAATCTCTTTGACCGTGTTTATGAAAAATTAGACGATTACTGTAAGGGCTATCTTGACGGCATTATGCAGTCCCAGCTTCAGGTATCCGGCTATAACTTTATCGAAAGTGTACTGACCGATCATATCATTTCAAAAATGTATGAAGTCGAACCATATCAGCCATCCCCGGATGGTGCCGAAACACTGGCAAATGTTTATGCAACTTATTACATTGACCGTAAGCTTACTTCCATGGAACGTATCTCTCTTCTTTCTGCAGTTGCAAGAGATCACAGGCTGAAGCTGTTTACCTTAGATGATCATGCTGTAATTCCAAATGCCATCAATATGGGAATTACGGACTATTACAGTGAGATGCCGTTAGTGTTCCATAACAGCAAGATCAATCTGAACATCACACTCCGAAGTATTCTCTCCGGTATCCCGCTTCGTTGTATGGATATTTTAGGAGCCGGTGGATTTCTTCTGACCAATTATCAGGCAGACTTTTTAAACTTCTTCACTCCGGACTATGATTTTGTCTATTATGAAGATGAGAAGGATCTGATCCGTAAGGTCGACTATTACTTAGAACACGATGAAAAGCGCAGACAGATTGCAGAGAACGGTCATAGACGTGTGATGGAAAATCACAGCTTCGAGAAATGCTTAAATGAAATGTTTGCAATTGCACTTTCTTAAACCTGATAAGAACAAAATTACAACATCAATTATTATTGAAATAAAGTGTGCGCTTCTTAGCAAAAAACAGAGCTGGCAAAACCAGCTCTGTTTTCGTTTTCAATTACGATATGATTACTGTAATAAGGATAATACACCCTGAGTAGACTGATTAGCCTGTGCTAACATAGACTGACCTGCCTGAGCAAGAATGTTGTTCTTGCTGTATGTAACCATCTCTTTAGCCATATCTGTATCACGGATACGAGACTCAGCAGAAGATGTGTTCTCAGATGCTGTATCCAGGTTGGCAATCGTGTGCTCCAGACGGTTCTGAACTGCACCAAGATCAGATCTCTGATTAGAAACCTTCTCGATAGCGGACTGGATAGCTTTCATAGCTGTACCAGCTGCAGAGAAATCTGAAACTGACAGACATGTGTTGTAAGCGCCCTGTGCCTGAGTTGTGTTACCTACCTGAATTGAACCAGTTGCGTTTGGATTTCCAAACAGTGAAGATACGTTCATGTTTCCGATGGAAAGAACGATAGACTGTCCGGATAAGGAACCTACCTGAAGGTTCTTGCCTGTGAAGGATCCGTCGATTAAGTTCATTGTGTTGAACTGTGTTGTAGACTGGATACGATCGATCTCAGATGTTAACTGGTTGATCTCGGACTGGATAGCATTTCTATCAGCTGTGGTGTTTGTTCCGTTAGCTGCCTGAGTTGCTAACTCGTTCATACGCTGTAAGATAGAATGTGTCTCATTTAAAGCACCCTCAGCTACCTGAACTGCTGAGATACCATCCTGTGCGTTTGAAGAAGCTTTGTCAAGACCACGAATCTGGCTTCTCATTTTCTCAGAAATGGAAAGTCCTGCTGCATCATCTGCTGCTCTGTTGATTCTGTAACCAGAAGATAACTTCTCTGTTGACTTTGCCTGTGCGCTTGTTGTGATACCTAACTGTCTGTTGGTATTCATTGCCTGCATATTGTGCTGTACTACCATAATTGTTTCCTCCTTGAATTTGCTGCAGCTTCCATGCTGCTATTTGTTTGTGTGTGATGAATCTCTCTGGCCGTACGCTCCATTAAGTATTCTCACGAAGTAACAAATATCTTGTTTACTTGTAATATATATCGGAACAATGTTCCAATACTTTATAGCAAATAGAAAATTTTTTTATTTTCTATTATACCCATGAATAATAACACTACTTCTTGTTATCCATAAACTGTGGATCAACATAATTCAGTTTCATCATATTCTGATAGTATTGATTGACTACCTTCTGATTCGACTTCACTTCGCGGATCTGTTTCTTTACAGTTGCAAACTTCTGCAGCATCAGATCCTTATTGCGCTGTTCCTGTACCTGGATCTGGGTACTTTTCTCAGTAATCTGTGTGATGTACTCTTTCATTGCAGCAATCTCTGTCCGGTATTCCATCCGGTTCTCTGTCAGATCCTCACGGATCCGCTCATACACCTGTTCAAAGCCCTTGTCTAATTCAACCAGAGCATCTACCAGTTCTGCTTTCTGATTCAGATTCTCTTCTAGTACATCCGGATCTAACTCCGGATCGGAAAGAAGCTGTTTTTGCAGTGTATTTTTTACAATGATCTGATCCAGAAGACTTACTTTTTTTATAAGTCCCTGTTGTAAGACTGCAATATATTGATTTTTCAAAATGAATACTCCTTACTCATCAGGAAATCTTCGTTCCGTTGTTCGTCAGCCGCATGACTTCCTTCCAGGTATCACGCATGCCGCGCAGATGATCTAAGACCTCCTCTAAGATCTCTTTGTCTTTCTTCACATTTGCTTCTAACAGACGTTCCTTCAGATACTTATAGACTTCATCAAAGTCCTTTGCAACCGGATACTTGTGATTTAAGGTCGCCTGAAATTCGCTGATAATATTCTCGACCTTTACAATATTGGTATGCGCCTTCTGAATATCATTTTCCTCAATTCCACGAATTGCAATATTGCAGAACTTGATTGCTCCCTCATAGAGCATCAGTGTCAGTTCTGCGGGAGATGCGGTCATAATCTTACTGTTCGCATATGCTGCATACCCACTGTTTATAGCCATTTCAATACCTCCATGTATTTTGAAATATAATTTTATCCGAATAAGCTAGACAGAGAAGATGTACTGCTTTGTAATGCTGCAAGCGCAGACTCCATTGCAGCGAACTTCTTATAGTAGGAATCCTCCATATCGGATACCTTCTGTTCCCACTTTTTAATGGTGGTCGTATAATCACTATACTCCGTTTCCATCTGTTTGTCATTATAAACTGTATAAGAACTGCTGAGTGTTGTTCTCTTCATCTTACCATCTAAGGCAGTATAAAGTCCGGTTGTCAGCTGTTTCATAAAGTCTACAAATGAATCCGGATCTTCGTTAATCGCTTTCATCAGCTTATCTGTCTTACTGTTTGTAAGAGTATCATCCGAATCTCCGTCGATATGATATGCATTGCCTTCATTTGAAGCAGAATTCAAGATACCCATAGTCTTGATTCCAAAGCTGGAAAGACTGTATGTCGTACCATTGATCTCATAACTCTTTGACATGGAATTGATCATTGCCTGCATGACACCATCTAAAGTATCATCACGTCTGAGCAGGGAATCCTTGATCTTCTTCTCCCACTCTTCTACCTCGGTATCGGTCATGGCATCCTTCTCTTCGGAAGTCAGCGGCTCATATCCCTTTGCAGAACTTGCATTGTAAAGAGATGTCATCTCATTGATCAATGCATTATAATCCTTCAGAAAATCCTTCACCTTATTATAGATTCCCTGTGTATCAGTAGCTGTCACAATCGATAATTCATCATTACCGGTTGTTCCTAATGCTTCGATTGTCAGTCCGTTAATGCTGTATGTATTGGTAGATGACGTATACATTGCACCATTCAGATAGATTACAGAATCCTGTCCGTTGACACGGCTTGCATCTGTATTGTAGCCCATATCGGCCGTGCCATTGATTACACCTGTTGCATAGCTTACCTTAGATGTCAGATCAGCTGCACTCGCGCCATCACTAAGCATTGCATATTTCTCTATTACTGCATTGTTGGCCTCAATCTTCTCATTATTCGCCTCTAAATCATCGATCACCAGCTGACGCTTGTCTGTCACACCGGTACGGAAGGCTTCCATTGCAGCGGTATCATCCGGATCATAGGCAGCATGTACTGCATCTACCACATCTGCATTTTCCGTATCCCCTTCAAAGGATTTCATAACTAACAGATTGCCGACAAATTCAGTTGCCTTTGCAGAGTCAGTTGTCTCTTCTCCGATCTCATTTGTCTTTGTCGTAACAAGTCCTGCTTCTTTTTGTAATTCCAGCAGACGGCTCGATGCATTGGCACGATATGCCGAACCCGGTGTTGCCTCGATCAGCTTACCTTCTGCATCATGCAACAGATTGCCATCTGCATCCGTCTCATAAGTCTTTTGCAGATCACCCTCTGACATATTTGACAGTTCCAGTAAGTCTGCACGTTTTCCATCCGAAGACAGCTTCTCAAGTACACCCTGAACTGCCTCATAGCATCCGGAATACTGTAACTGCTTATTATAGGCATTGATCTGTGCCTGATAGCTTTCATTTTTTGCCTTTAAAGCCTCATTACCGGTTGTTGCATCATTTTTTGCAGCATCTACTTCCTGTAAATAGGACTCGATTGCAGACTGTGTATTGGCTGCATTATATGTACCATTTGTCTTTACCTTTCCATCTGCGTCATAGGTAAAGTTACCATTCTTGTCTAATACATAATAATCATCGCCATTATCGTTTTTCGCATACTTTGCCCATGCGGAATAGGTCTCTGTATTCGCATTCGATGCTACATTTAATCCTAACTTCGATAATGCGTTCACGCCATCTGAGGTCGTTCCTACCAGGGAGAAGTCATTCTCTAATCCGGTATCCTTTGCTGCAACATAGATTCTCTCATTGACAGAATCATAGCTTGCCTTTACTCCGGCTTCGTTTAACTTCGATACAAACTCGCTGATCGTTGTATCTCCGTTTACAGAAATATTCGTTGTCTTTCCCGCTGACGTCACGCTGATCGATCCATCGCCTCCGGTATATCCAAGCTGTGATAAGGTTGTTCCCTCATTCGTTCCCTTCGCAAGCTTTCCACCGGTCAGGTATCCGGTCTTTGCCATCTCTGCGATTCTTAAGGAATAACTTCCGTTGACTGCTGAATTTGCAGCGGTAATATTTGCCTTGGTTGTGTCTGAAACAGTCGTCTTCTTTAAGCTGTATGCATCGGTAAATCGCAGATTACTGATCTTGCTGTAGAGACTGTAGATCTTTGTATTTAATGATTTCCATGCACTCTGCTTCCAGGACAGCTTTGTCTGTGCCTTTACATAATTATCCTTTTTTACGCTATATGCAGATACCAGTTCTTTTACAATGGAATCGGTATCTAATCCGGAATTCAGTCCGGTAATTCGAATTGCCATACTAACCAACCTTTCTACGCTTTAGCGCTTTTCATCTACCATAATACCAGCCATCTCCCAGACCTTCTCGATCATATCGAGTGTCTTCTCCGGCGGATATTCCTTAAGTACCTTCTTCGTATCCTTGTCCACGATCTTGATCGTTACACGGTTTGTTCCCTCATGGATACCGAAAATCGCTTCTGTATGCGGATTGTTCTTATTCAGATTCTCAACCGCTTTCTTAATCTGCTCATTCTGTTTTCCAACATCCGATACACTATTATCTTTCTGCTCGTTCTGACTCGCCAGCCCGGCCTCATTAGATATATTATTCACCGTCTCTGCTGTGAGCTGATTCGATGTTGTATGGAAGTCCGTTGTATCGGTCTTTACATCGGTCTGTTGCTTGTCTGCTGCCTGTGACGTACTTCCCTGATAAGTCATTGCAGCACCCTTTACTGATTCAATTGACATCCTGTACCACCTCCGTGTGATATTACTTGTTTTTTCTACTTTTTATATCGGTCTGTAAGCAGAAAACTTTAGAATCTACAGCAAATTTTTCAATGCCTCAAGTCCATCCGCCTTCAGTGCAGCTTCGTTTTCCTTCTCGATCTGAAGGTATACTTCCTTACGGTAAACAGGCACTTCCTTTGGTGCAGAAATTCCAAGCTTGATCTGATCCCCACGTATCTCTAAAACAGTGATCTCAATGTTATTGTTTACAATGAGTGATTCTCCCTTTTTTCTTGTTAATGCCAGCACGCCTATTCACCTGCCTTTTCTTTTGCACTTTTTATGAACTCATAGATGTTATATTTTACAGGCATATTATTATCGATGATAAGCTGACTTGCCTTTTTCGTATCGGTATTGATGACGATCGGAGCCTTCAGGTTCACGGTCATCTGCTTAATATCGGTCGGAACGGTAACCATGACCAGCACAAACAGGTTGTCCTCTCTTAACTCACCAAGCGGCTTTAACAGTTCGTCCTCTACCTGTGGATTATAGTCCGGACATACGACTAAAGGATCAAGTACCGGGAATGCAACATCCGCATCATCCATGGACTGAAGCCAGGAGATCGTGTTCTGATCCTCTGCTTCCTGATCAAAGATCAGTGTAAAGTTCTTCATATCCGGAAAACCTATAATACCTTTTTCGAACTTTATAATTTTATCATCATCAATTTCAATTTCTCCAAAAAATCTGGTATTTGCCTTCATAAGCCACCTCTTTGATCCTTTCTGGTCTCTTTTACAGATAATCCAATAATGTCTGTTTTTCTACCTTTCCTGCTGCCTGTAAAGATGCCTGGTATGCAGTATAGGAAGATGTGTAATCGATTACAATATCTGAGATTTCCTTATCCTCATTGGTTGACTTTAACTTCTTAACCGTTGTCTGCTGGTTGCCCATACGTGTCTTGATCACGTCTAAGCGGTCTCCCTTGCTTCCGACATCGGTAATTGCAAGATTCACCTTGCCCATATACTCAGAAAAGTTCGTGATTCCATTGCTGTACATCCGCTTCATCTGATCATCTGCGTAATCCGCCTGACGGTTTGCTGCTGCAAGGTACTCCTTTAACTTCTTCTGGGAATCTGCATCGGAATACTGGCTCTCTTTCATCATTGCTGAAATCTGATCCACGGTATCGTGTGCAGAGATTGCATTCTGTACCGCATAGATCAGGTCTTCCACATCTCTTCCGATTGCAGAATCAAATACATTGTTTGCAAGTGTATTTACGTTAATCGTCTGATTTGCCGCTACGGTATATTCAATATCTTCCTCGATAAACTTGCCGTTCTCGTCATAATTCGTATACTTGATCGGATTTGCAGGATCCGTCGTATTCGTACAGTCGTAATAATTTTCCGGCTTTAAGTCGCCCTTATCAAATCCGGTCTTATCATAATTCACGGTAACCTTAGCATCCGTTGAATTAAGTTCCTTCGCTACATTTTTGCCAAGTAAAAGTTCTCCGGTGTCTGCATTATAGATTACTTCATCATTGCCGATCGCATAACCGCTTGCCTCAAGCTGAGCTGTGGTACGTGAGGAAAAAGTATAACCGCTTGCCGTTGTCGTCGTTGCAGTAACACTGCCATCTGCGGAAGTAACCGTTGATGTCTTCTGTCCATTGATCAGATCTACCGTAACGGAGGTCGTGGTTCCATCCGCATTTGCAGTAGAATATGCATAGTTTAACTGATTCAGATTCGATCCAAGTCCATCGTATGCAAGACGGATACGGCTGATCGACTCCATGCCCGGATCTGCCGGTGAAGTACCATTTGCGATCGCATCAGAAATCTGCTGTGATGTCGGTGTAGAAAGCTTGTTATATCCATAACGGTGCTCCTCGATCGCCGAAGCAGAAATATACTGGGTAATGTTATAGGAAGTCTCTGCCTGCGCCTCCTGGAAAGTCAGTGTGGTATTTGTCTTATATCCGGTAAATACCGTTCTTCCCGCATAATCTGCATTTCCCTCTGCATAGACCTGGTCCGCAAGCTTCTGAAGCTGGCTTAAGATCGTATTACGGTCGTCTGCGGTCAGTGTGTCGGTTGCTCCGTTGACACATTGTGTATGAATATCCGTCAATACCTTCCTCATATTCGTAAGCGCCGTCTCTGTCACATCCATCCAGGATTCTGCATCCGGAATGTTTTTCTCATAATACTGGGTAATCTGGCTTAAGCTGCTTCTTAAACGCAGGGAACGGATTGCAACAACCGGGTCCTCGGAAGGCTTACTGATCTTTTTCTGCGATGACATCTGATTGTTCATGCTGTTTAAGGTCACTTTGTTGTTATTGATATTCATCTTGGTATTACGTGTAATGATATTATTCGTGATACGCATCTATTTTCCCTCCTTTTAGACTCCGGTCTGCGTGATCAGGCGGTCATACATTTCTGACATAACCTGTATCATCTTCGATGCAAGATTATATGCATTCTGGAACTTTACAAGATCTAATGCTTCCTCATCTTCATCCACACCTGATACGGACTGTCTCTGTGTCTCGATGCTGGTTGCGATATTGCTATAATTTTTCTGAAAAAGCTCTGCCTCCTGTGTATCCACGGAAACGTCCGAAAGCATACACTGTAAAAAATCAGAAGCTCCACATCCACGATACATGGTTGTCTCACTCTCTAACTTTAAAGTATTCTCAATAATGTCATATTTATCGACACCGGCGGTATAATTTAACTTTGACATCGTAGCAATTCTGCTTGGATCCTTTACGCTTTCCTTTGCCACTCCAAAGTTCAATGCCGTCATCTGATAATACGTATCGGAATAGGAAGAAACATCATTCCCCTCAAAAGCATATTCCGTTCCATCCACCTTGTTGTTTGCAATAAAGAAGGTTCCCATTTCTTTACCGTTTAGATCCACACCCGGATCTGCATCGGTTCCTCTTTGCAGACTATTAAAATTCTTTGCAAAAATCCGGATAAATTCACTCATCTGTGACATATAGTACGGAACACCCATGGAATCAATACTGTCGCCGATCTCTGCCTTTTGTCCGGCAATCTTTCCCTTCTCGATCGAACTTAATTCCTTTTCTAAAGTAAAGGTATAACTGTAACTGTATTTCTGATTGCCGTCTGCATCTAACACCGGATTACCGGCATCATCGACCATTGCGGTCTTATTGATTGCGAAATTGGAATAGTTATACTGATTACCTTTGATCGTGATGATTCCTTCTGCCGCAATGCTAAGCTTGTTAATATCAGTGATTGACGGATCGTTGACTGTCATGGTTGTTACATTTCTGCCCTTTACCACTGCGGTTCCAAAGGTTGTGGTATCTGATCCGACCGTTCCGTTAAAGTTCGTCTTATTGTTACCATCGCGGATCTCAAACAATGCTGCCAAGGTTCCGGTTGCTCCGATTCCGGTTGCCTTAAAGGCTACCCCGGTCTCCTTCCAGCTCAGATCATAAAGACCATCCACATCTGTCTGATTGATCTTATTCTCCCTTGCTGTATATGCAAGTTCATGATACTCGAAGGTATCAACAAGTGTCTGTCCGTCGATCTTGATCCGGTAAGTCGTTCCTCCGGTATACATATCCGGGTAATTGCTGTTCGTAACCGGATTCTCCTCAACCTCAACCGGTACGATCTGCGAAAGGCTGTCCACAAGTAATGCACGCTCATCGCGCAGCTCGTTCGCATATCCACCCTGAATCTCGATCGCATTGATCTGCTTATTTAACAGTGCGATCTTCTGTGCTGTGGAATTCAGTTCATCTACCGTTGACTTTACTTCATTATTGATGTCGTTTTGTAACTGGCTTAACTGTGTTGCCACACTGTTAAAATAGTTTGTCAGATTCTGGGCGCCACTGATAAACTGGTTACGCACGCTGGTATCTGCCGAATTATGCTGTAATGCATCCATATTGTTGAACAGTGTACTGAAAATACTGGAAAATCCCTTCGATGTATCATCATCCGTAAACATCGTCTGGATCTGATCCAGATAATACAGCCGCTTCTCATATAAGCCTACACTTGACTGGTTTCTCCAGTACTTCGTATCGTAATAGGAATCACGTAACTGCTTGATCGATGTTACATTTACACCAGCTCCCATCATTCCATACTTTGCATTGGTACGGATCGGATCACAGGCAGCAAGATTTGCAACCTGTTTGCTGTAACCTGCTGTCTTTACATTTGCGATGTTATTGGCTGCTGTATTCACGGAAGCCTGAAAAGATGACAGTGCTGATGATGATATATTTAAGCCAAAAAATGTTGATGCCATATCTTACTCCTCCTATGCGCCAAGTCCTGTCAGAAGCACATCGATCATCTCACTTACCACATTGATATAACGGCTTGCTGCGTTATATGCATTCTGGTACTTGATCATGTTCGTCAATTCCTCATCGGAAGAAACACCTGTTACCTGTGTACGCTTATTATCGATCGCGGTTGCTGTGCCCTCCAGTGTCGTGGATGTTGAATCATAAACCGATCCGACGGTTCCAAGTTCTCCGATCATCTGTGCATAATATTCTCCAAAGGTACAGGTTCCTGTACTGTTCGGGCTTAAGGTGATCTCACTCTTTTCCCACACTGCTGCAAGTGTCTGTGCAAAAGAATATGCAACCTTGCCTTCCTGTGTCAGATGTGCCAGTCTCGATGGCTGATCCATGATCTGGGCATTCACGCTCAAGCTGCGTGTGGTATACATCTTCGAAGTATCGCTAAGATCTTCTTCGTTATAAACATAATAAGTATTTCCGTCCGCACCGGTTACCTTTGTATAACGGTCACATCCGGTTCTGGTAAACAGTTCCTCCGGTGGGATCTTTCCATCAGCACCTACTGCACAGTTTGCGGTATCTAAGATCTTCGTTCCTGCCGGTAAAGTAACTGCATTTCCGTTCTCATCGATTCCGTTTATTACCTTATCAGATTCTATGTTCGGGCAGATTGTATCATTGATCGATGTCACGATGTTATGGAACAGCTGGTCTAACTGTGACTCTATCACGAGCATTACCGACATTCCGGTTGTATCATTATAGGTCTCCTGTGACATTCCTTCGATATCACTGTAATTCGCATAATGATCTCCACGCTGCATGATCAGTGCCTTCAGGCCTCCGACATCCGTATTATATTCGGACGAAATATCCACATTGAAGTTAAAGACTTCGGAATACTCATTCCGGTTCGTATCAGACATCTGTGGCCAGTACGGTGTGATAAAGCCGGTCAGATCATCTACTTTTTTCGCGATCTGGAATGCATGTGCTTCATCGACAAAGTCCACACCCTCTAACTTCACCTTCACGGTTCCGTCAGAAAGTTCCTTATAATCGATCGTTGCATAAGTTGCAAGTTCATCTAATGCGTTGTCACGTTCATCCCTTAAGCTCATTGCCGTCTCAACGCCACCCGCTTCTACCGCGGAGATCTTCTGGTTCAGAGTAAAAATCGTCTTACCCAGTTCATTGATCCGGTCAATATTATCTGAGATCTGTGTATTGATATTCGTCTGATAATTCTGTAAGCTGGAATACACCGACTTTGTCCGGCTAAGAAACAGGCTTGCTTTCTGCATTACCAGATTCTGGTTGATGGAATCCGAAGGATCTTTTTCAAACTCCTGAAATGCCCCCCAGAAGTCCTCTAGGTTATCCTGAAATGCCTGACCCTCCATCTCCTGAAAATAGGTCTCTACTTCACTGGTCGTAGAATAACATGCCGCATAAAAAGACTGACGTCCCGATTCCGTACGATTGGATCTGTCCAAAAAGATGTCCCTCGTATGTACCACGTCAGCTATTGATACACCAAGGCCTGCCTGCTGTTTGCTGACAGCTGCCTTTCCATATGTAAGATAAGTCTTGTCACCAAAAAGTACCTGCTGGCGTACATAGCCAGTGGTATTGACATTTGCTAAATTGTTTGCTGTTGTATTGATCGCAGTCTGACTGCTTCTCAATCCGGATGCTCCGATGTACAGGCTTCCCATTCCGTTCGCCATGACTCTTTCCTCCTGTTATTTACTGTTTTGCATCGAAACCGCCACCACCTAACAGTGATCCTGTATTATAGGCGTCTTTGTTGTAGTTGGCTGTTTCTGGTGCCTGTCGCAGGCTTTTGAACAAGGTCAGGTCGAATTCCACCATCTCAAGCGCATTCTTTAAAAGTGCCTGATTCTGGGTATTCCACTTCATCATTTCATCCAGAGTTGCATGTAATGCTGCTTTTACTTCTCTAAGCTTCTGCTGTTCCTGCGGCTGTCCTTCTAAGATTGCGATCATCCGGTCAATTGTCAGCTTCTCGTCTCTTTTTCCTAAAACAACAGCCATATCACGCAGGACGCTCTCCCGCTTCAGTTCCAGATTATGCAGGACATCTGTGATGCCCTGCTCCTGTTCGGTAATGTTTTCCAGTTCCGGAATATTGGCATCTATGATCACCTGACGTTTCTTCGCTGCCAGCCCGATCAAGCCTTCGTATTCCTTTTGCTCTCTTTCCAAAACTCCCAACAGATCATCCATTAAACTTGCCACGGTCTATCCTCACTCTTAAAAAAAAGCTGCATTATATTTCTCTAATAATTTGCTTGCAAAATCTCCGGAATCTACCTGATATTTTCCTGACTGGACACTTGATTTAAGCTCTGAAACTTTATCTTCCCTGATGTCCGAAGTTTCTGCGACTGCCTGTTTTGCGATCTGGTAATCACGTCCAAAGGATGAAATCTGCACTTCATCTCTGGCTGTTCCTGCACCAGCGATACCCTGCGTCTTAGCAGTCTTATTCGTCTTGTATAATGCTGCTATCTGGTTATAAGTCTCTACACGCATAACGGCATCTCCTTTCTTCCCTGAAATCTAAGCTTATATAAAAGATGCATGATGCTTCTTTTTCTAGCGTTCTAAAATATTTATCGGTCTATTTCGAAGAAAACTTAGTTCTTTTTTTATTTTTTTATGACAGTTTGAAAATACGCACATTTTCCGAAATATCTTTTGCAATATCACGAAGTCCCGCAGAGGAGTTCTGAAGATCCGATACAACCTCGGTTACATTCTGTACCGCCTCTAGGGTCATGCTTGTGTTGGCTTCGTTTTCCTGTGTTGCAGCGGATAAAGTCTGTAACAGGGCAACAATCGAATCCTTTGCCGAGTCAAGCTTCTTTGTTGCTTCTTCGATCTTTTCGATTCCGCCTAAAGACTCACTGATTCCGTTTTCTACATTTTCGAACATCTGCCGCACCATCCGGATATCATCGCTTTGTTCGTTGATGACCTTCTGTACTTCCTTCATGGTTTCTACCGAATGTCTTGCGCTTTCTGTCAGTCTGCCAACAATCCGGTTGATCTGTTCGGACGAATGATTCGACTGTTCAGCCAACTTCTGGATCTGTGTGGCAACTACTGCAAAGCCCTTGCCGGCATCGCCCGCACGCGCTGCCTCTATACTGGCATTTAACGCAAGCAGGTTCGTTTCTTCCGCGATCTCCATAATAAGTTCCACTGCCTGTCCGATCTGTTCCGTTGCCTCATTCGTTGCCGACGTTTCTGCATGTATCCGTTCCACAGCCGAAAGCACATCTGCATTGATCTGATTCAGCGAATTCAATGTCTCCATCGCATTATCTGCGGACTGATGCATGGCATCTGCAGATACTCCAAGTGTCTGAACTTCGGTTGAGGTATGCTCGATCATCTGCTCCACAAGTGCAATGCTTTCAGTTGCATCCTGCGCTGCATCTGCCTGTTCCTTCGCACTCTTGTCAATTCCGTGCATGGCCTCTTCCATCTTGCGGATCTCATCTAAGGTCGCATTTAAGATTTTATCCATATGGGAAGAAGAATCTCCCAATGAATCCGTATTACCGGCAAGTCCGGAGATAATCTCGATCAGGGACTCTTTCAGATTGGCAGTACTCTTGATCAATGCTCCTGACTCATCGCCCCGCTTCAATGCCTTTTCATCGATTGCGGTGGTCAGGTCTCCCTTTGAAATATCAAGCACTGCCTGCATTCCAATCCGGATATTTTTCACAATATGGTTCGCCATCATAAGTACGAATACACAGGTAACTGCTAAAAATGTAAGTACCAGTCCGCCTATGATCGCACAGATCCGGTCGATCTTATTATCAACCTCAGATTTTAAGGTTCCGGTAAAGATCATGCCGATGATATCTTCCGACTGGTTCTGGTAGACCGGGATATAATACCCATAGTAACGCGTACCATCCACAGATACCAGATCGGTAAAATAATCCTCTCCATTTTTCTCTACCGTCTCGACCAGATTATCTCCCGCCGGTGAGCCAAGCAGCCTGTCCCCGGAAGCATCCTTTAGCGAAGTTACCACCCGCTGGCTGCCGTAGAAAAAGGTTGCCTCTATTCCGGAGCCGCTGCTGATACCGTCTAAGAGATTCTCTGACTTCGAAATGTCATAACCGCCCTTCCAGATATCTCCGTTTGCATTCTGGAAGTAATCCCCACTGTTCTGGCTGTAGGCAGCAAGCACCGACTGTGCCGTCGCACGCAATGCTTCCTCTGTCTCACTTTTGATCATAGACGTAATCCTCGAAAAGCAGACCAGCATCACCGATAAACCAAGCAGTATAATTGGCACTAAGGATATCAAAAGCAGCTTCGCCTTTAAGGTCATGCTCTTATTTTCTTTCTTCGCCTTCTGTTTCTTCTCTACCTTTTTCATATGTCCATTCCCCCTAGTCCAATACCGTCACATTCTGGTAATACCAGTCAATTCCGCCGGTGATTGTTGCATCATCCAATGTCTTGCCGCTTTCCCCGATGGTCTTGCCATCATTCGTCTTAAGTTCCCCATCAAAAACATTGAATGCTCCGCTTGTGATCTGCTTTTTCGCTTCACTCACTTTCTCGGCAGCCTGCCCGTCATTAAAGTCTGCAAGCTCTGACAGTCCGACCAGTCCGACAGACATTCCTTCGTAATAATTTGATCCATCATAGCTTCCGTCGATAATGCTCTGTACATACGAAGTATAATACGCGCTCCATGTCCAGATGACAGAAGTCAGTGTTGCCTTCGGGGTCTCCTTACTCATGTCAGAGTTGTATCCTATACTGTATACCCCCTTCTCCTGTGCCGCTTCCTGCGGTGCAGTCGTATCACAATGCTGTGCCAGCACATCACAGCCTTCTGCTAACAGTGCATCAGCTGCCGCACGTTCTCCCTCAGGATCAAACCAGCTGTTTGTTACCTTCACATAGATTTCTGCATCCGGATTCACGGACTCCACTCCGATTGCAAATGCATCAATACCACCGGTTACCTCGGAATTACCTGATCCCTGCGCTGCCACATAACCGATCTTGTTACTGCTTGTCTTAAGACCTGCAACAATTCCGGACAGGTAACGTGCCTGATAGATACGGCCGAAATAATTCGTAAAATTCTTACCATTGCTCATATAACCGGTACAATGTGCAAAATAAATGTCCGGATACTTTTCAGCATATTCATTCGTCAGCTCCATATAGCCCCAGCTTGTCGCAAAGATAATGTTGCAGCCTTCGTCCACGCACTCCTGTAATGCCTGATCGATCGCTTTCTCATCTCCATCGTCAACATTCTCCTTGCGGATCACCTGACTGCTGTCTAAGCCTAAATTGTTGACCATGCCCTGAATTCCCAGCTCATGTGTGTAGGTATAGCCGGATGTCTCAGACGCACTTCCGATATAAAGGACACCGATCTTGATATCCTTTAACGGGATCACCTTCGTACCTGCCTTCGTCTCAGATGCCGTTGTATCTGCACTCTGTTCCGTTGCACCCGCAGCTTCCCTATTTACCGCATAACCTTCATTTGTCACATAATCGTCCATCTCAGATGCGCTCTTGCTGCTGCCGCATGCGCTAAGCAGTAAAGCAGATAGCATCAGAATTCCCGCCAGCATTTTTTTCATTCCGTTTCTCCCTCATTTCTTCCTTATTCCTCAAAATAATACCTGTTTCATCAAGATTATCTATATTTTACCATTATATGCACGGATAGACAAATATTTTTTCTGTGTATTAATCATACTTTCAAGTAATATTTTCCATACAATCTTCCACTCCACGAGGTGGGCATTGCTACAAGCTTGTAAATAACAAAATGCACAAAATATGTCCCGCAAACATTTGTATCGCTCTTTGCAGCTAAAACTGCAAATAAAAGTTTGCTTTACATACTTTGTGCATTTTTCTTTTTACATCTGAATCCTATATAGCCGGATCCTGTTTTGCAAAGATCTTCTCTTCATATTCTGTTACAGGCATCGGTTTTGCAAACAGATACCCCTGTATATAATCACAGCCGATCTCTGCTAAAAATGCCCTTTGTTCCTCCGTCTCCACACCTTCCGCGATAACCGGAATGTGAATGGAAGATGCCATTTTTATAATTGCCGTAAAGACTGCCTTGCTCCGGTCATCCTGTTCAATACTTGCAAGCAGCATACGATCTACCTTCAGATAATTAAATGACAGTTCCCTTAGTGTATTCAGGGAAGAATAGCCGCTTCCAAAGTCATCCATCATAATCTCAAAGCCGTATTCCTGAAGTTCTGCCAGACGCTGCTTGATCTCATGCGGATCGTCCATATATGCCGACTCGGTAAGCTCTAAGGCAAGAAGATGCGGTGGAATCTTATACCGTTCTACCAGATTCTTTAAAAAACCGACCGTATTCGGACTATACATGCTGATCCTTGAGACATTGACAGAGATCGGGCTCACATCCCGGCCTTCATCCAGCCATCTACGTATCAGCATACAGACATGTTCCCACATGTACTGATCGAGCGTAATGATAAATCCGTTTTTCTCAAATATCGGGATAAATTTATCCGGCGGCACAAGTCCGTGTACCGGATGCTGCCAGCGTACCAGTGCCTCTGCACCGGATGGCTTGCTGTCTATGGTGGAGTACTTCGGCTGCAGATAAACTACAAACTGCTCCTGTCCGATCGCCTGACGCATCTCTCTTACGATCTTATGCTCGGTCAGAAGCTGTTCTTCCATCTTATGATCATAGACCCATACATGGGACATCTGCTTGCTGCGGTTCTTTTTTGCCACCTCCATCGCACGATTAAACATTGCTTCCACACTCAAGGAACTGTTCTTTGCAATATAGATTCCCGAAGAACCCGTCAGCATGAAGTCACTCCGGTATCCAACGAGCCGTTCATGAATGTATTCTTCGTTCCAGCGGATTACTTCCGGACTGTATGGGAAACAGAGAAAAAATACATCTGCCTCAATTCTTCCATAAACACCATACTCATGTGTTTCTGCAAGTGTACGGAACATATCTGCGATATAGCAGATCAGCTTATCTCCTTCCTTCTCTCCGAAAAAGGAATTGTATAACCGGAACCTTTGCAGATCAAAGTGAACAATGGCAAATGTCTCATCCGGATGTTCCGCTAACAGTTTCTCACTCTCCGCATATGCCTTCTTCCGGTTATAGAGCCCCGTCAGTTCATCATGCTCCGATGTATAAAGCGACTGGTTTAACAAAAGTTCTAACATTTCCTTGCCGTTTTCCACTAAGGTTGCATCCTGGATCGTTGCAAACAGAACCGCCCTGTCATCTAATTCTCCGATCCGTTTTCCACGGCATAATACACAGATCCGGTGTCCGTCCTTTCCTACAAACTTGTAGCATCCGGCAAACCGCTCTCCTGCATGCAGGCAGGTATTCACGCGCTGTCTTAATAATTCCCGGTCCTCTGTGGCGACGATCGAATAAGGATCTTCGTCTAACATCTTTTCCAACTGGTCTCTGCCATAGCCGGTTGCTCTTGCTATATCATCCGAAAATCCAAGCAGCTTCATTACTCTTGGATCATCCTGATAGGCAATACAGCCTCCCGGATTCGTCTCTATCAATATATGAATCAAATCATGCGTAAGTATCATTCACATGCCTCCTAATTCATAATATATTCATACTCTTAATTATATCTGCAATCCCTTGTATTTTCAAGGGATATCCCCACTGAACATAACTTTCTAAATTCTATAAATCTTTTTATCTGAGATTCTGTCCCAAAATAAAGTGTACGCTCGCCGCACACTCTTGCGCCCGAGCGGATGCATCGCATAAACTTCCACTCCGCGAAGTGCGCATCGCTGCAAGCTTGCTTTTACTGTATAGGAATTCCAACGGAATTTCCTATACAGTAAAAAAGGACATGCTCACCGCCCCGGCGGATTACATGTCCCATGTTTACCGAATCTTCAAATTCTGTTCTGACTTGGATTAGATATTTAACAGATCACTGAATACCTTAAGTGCACCATCTGTTTCATGAGCAAGTACACGTTTTGCCAATACTTTTCCTAACTGAACGCCCTCCTGATCGAAGCTGTTTACATTCCATAAGAAGCCCTGGAACATAATCTTATTCTCAAAGTGTGCCAGCAGTGCGCCTAATGTCTTCGGTGATACGCTCTCACCAATGATGATGCTGGATGGACGTCCGCCTTCGAAATTCTTATTGCGGTTCTCGTCCGCCTTGCCGCATGCGAATGCCACGATCTGTGCTGCTACGTTTGCGCAAAGCTTCTGCTGGCTTGTGCTGTCCTGGATCACAACATCTACGCCCATCTGGTTATTCTTAAATCCAACGAACTGAAGCGGAACAATGTCTGTTCCCTGATGTAATAACTGATAGAAGGAATGCTGGCCGTTTGTTCCCGGCTCACCAAAGATAACCGGACCTGTCGGATAATCTACCGGTTCGCCAAAACGGTTTACAGACTTACCGTTTGACTCCATATCCAGCTGCTGTAAATGTGCAGGGAAACGGCTGAGTGCCTGTGAATACGGAAGGACTGCGGTACTTGGATATCCCAATACGTTACGCTCGTATACACCGATCAGCGCATCTAACATCTCAGGGTTCTTTCTGACGTCTGCATTCATAGAGAGCTTATCTTCCTCTGCTGCTCCGTCTAAGAACTGTGCAAATACTTCCGGTCCAAATGCAAGTGATAACACTGCTCCACCTACTGCAGAAGTAGAAGAGAAACGTCCTCCGATATAATCATCCATGAAAAATGCTGCCAGATAA
>OBLI01000749.1_pt1 | contig 33859 bp, 28 predicted proteins | sample 1519701 | NCBI WGS metagenome assembly OBLI01 (sample SAMEA3663005, study PRJEB22513) | pig gut metagenome | biome: pig gut; feature: pig-associated habitat; material: faeces | place: France | collected 2012 | reverse complement strand
AAAAGGAAGATTGGCAGAGTGACCGAATGCGCTGGACTCGAAATCCGGTATACCCTTTTCCGGGTATCGGGGGTTTGAATCCCTCATCTTCCGCAAAATAAATTGGGAAGTCACGGGGTGGCTTCCCAATTTTGTTTGTTAGCAGTTTGTTACCTTGCCAAGTTTTCGGTTGTCAATATAAAGGTATGAACTCAGTATAAATAATGTGTGGCGAAGATAGTCATGCTCTATTAGTTTCATTATAGCGAACCCTGATTTATATGTATTGTGACGGGGTTTTGTTTTTGTTTCTTCCATTCTTTCAGGAAGCCGAACCATTCCTTGTCGCTGTGGTAGCCGAAATCCTCGTTGTCGCTTGTGTATGTGAGCGAGTAGTGGAGGCGGTTGTCCTTGCATCCAATGACGTATGCGTAGTTGTCTTTGTTGGCCGGGATTTCCTGCTTGCGGTATTCGTCGGGCACGTATATTCCCAGTCCCACGGTCTCTCGTTTCCAGTTTATGGTGTCCTTGGTTCCCGCTGGCCAGTCGGTGCCCCAGCATCCTCTGAGTCCTTTTCCGTCGGTCAGCTCAACGGAGTTCTTGACATTGATGATGCCAGTAGAGAAATCGTATTCCTCCACGTTTCTGTTGAACGTGACGTCAACGTCGAAGTCACGGTGCCCGGCATAGAGCGTGTATCTTATCGTAGCATTCACCGGGCGGTCGCCTTTTCTGATGGTCCATCCGTTGTCCTCAACCTCCACGATAGTTCTCAGAGGTCCGGTAGCGACAATCCTCTGAGTTCTGCGCTCCACGTCCTCGAGCATGGCCGGAGCCTTGCCGTCCCATCCGCGTAATGCGCCGAGCCCGAAGGTGTTGCCCACCCACAGCACGTCGTCACCAAATCCCTGCGCCTTCTGTTCTTTTGTAGTATAGAACTGCGTTTGCTCTATCTCCAGTCCCTTGTGGAATTTGCCATACAGGTCTATGGTCTGTCTTTTGTCCATGTATATCCTCATTCCTATCAGATCGCTCTCGAAGGCCACGCCGTGGTGGTGCAGGACATTGTAGGGGTTGGTGGTTCTCTTGTCGATGGTTATAGACGACAGGTATATATCGTGCTTGTTCTTCTCCTTCACTGACGGGTTGCGCAACACTATCTCCGCAAAGGTCCTCGGAGTCCATTCCCTTGCCTGCGTCTTGTCGCTGAGAGTAACTGTCACAGTCTTTGTCTCCCGTCCCTTGAGGTTGGTGAGGAAACATAGCTCGTCGGCATTGCCGTCTTTGTCGAGATCGTCTATCTGGTATGGTATCTCCTTGCCGTCAGCGACAACAGTCGCCGACTTGGTGTCCGGCCATTCTTTCAGGCATACTGTTGCGGGAACATCATTAAGCTCGCATTTCAGATTGTTCTTCAATGTCACCGTTACCGTTTGTTGCGCAAAAGCAACAGCTGCTGCCATCATAGCGATAGACAGGCATATAGTTTTTCTTCTCATAGTTTGTTTTGGTATATACTTTGTTGTTCAACAGATAATATCACAAAGTTAATGGTTTTCCCGTAGAAATCAATTTCAACAAGACATTATTAATCAATATTTCAATAAAATAAACTTAATTTATGCTTTTGTGCCACTTTTTTTAATATTTTTAGCCTATAGTTTGCTGTTTACAATATTTTTTAGTACATTTGCAACAGGATACATATATAATATATAATAGACAAAAAAACCAGTTACTGTAAGTTGCCACGAAAAATATTCTACATATTGTTTTCCGTCATATTCCTCTGTTCGGCATGTGAGCTGAAGCTCAAGCCCTATGACGACAACGATGAGTACTCGCTCATCGAGGTTTCTCGTTATGACAGGCTTGAGAGCAGGTATCTCACAACGGGTGACTTCTCGGCCTTGCAGCAGATGAACATGGACTATCCCATTGAGACGAGGACTCTCGTGGAGAAGATGCTTAGGCTCGGAGAGGTCAGCGACCCCGACATCAGCACTCGTTTCCTGCGTTTCTATCAGGACTCCGTCTTGCAGACACTCATAGCCGACGTGGAGGCAGAGTATGCCAACATGAACGACATAAACATCCGGTTCCGCAAGTCGTTCGACAATCTTACAGAGTTGCTTCCCAACCTTCCAGTCCCCAATATATACGCACAGATAGGTGCTCTGGACCAGAGCATCGTCATAGGCGAGAAGATGATTGGCATCTCGCTCGACAAGTATATGGGGGCTGACTATCCTCTTTATCAGAAATACTACACGGCCGACCAGCGCAAGAGCATGACCAGGAAGTTTATCGTTCCCGAAAGCCTTGCCTTCTACCTTCTCAGCATCTATCCGATGGACAATTACGACAGCCGCACGCAGATAGAGAAGGACCTCCACATGGGCAAGGTCATGTGGGTAGTCAACAAGGCGTTGGGAGAGACATTCTTTGACACCCCCTACGTTCATGCCGTTGGCCGCTACGTTCAGAAACACCGCCTTGAGGTTTCTGATCTTCTTGCCGATGATGACTATTCACACTTCCCCACTGTCCGCGGAGGCAAGTAGGCGGTTTCTCAGCAGGTTTGTGAACTCGTAGTTCTTCAGTCCCCACTTAGGAGCTATCAGCAGCTCGGGTGGCGACTGGCTGACAAACCGTTCCAGTACGAGGTCTCTGCGCAGCAGCCTGATATATTTCGTTATTAGGTCGAGGTATTCCTCTACACTATACACATGAAACGGGTTTCTTGCGTATTCCTCCGCAAGCCGTGTGCCTTTTATTACCTGCATCTGATGGATTTTCAGCACGTCGAGTGGCAAGGCCGATATTATCGGTGCCTGCCTCAGGCTCTCGCCGGCATCCTCGCCCGGCAGTCCAAGTATGATATGTCCGCCCGTCAGAATGCCCCGTTCGTGCGTCTTCTCGATGGCCTGCCTGCTGCACTCGAAGGTGTGTCCTCGGTTTATCCTTCTCAGCGTCTCGTCATTGGCCGACTCTATGCCATATTCCACCATCACGAAGGTTTCCCTACTCAAGTCAGAAAGATAGTCGAGTAGGGAGTCGTCGATGCAATCGGGACGTGTGCCGATGACGATGCCTACGATGCCGTCGACAGACAGCGCCTCGCCGTACAGTGATTTCAGGCGGTCTATCCCGGCATAGGTGTTGGTGTAGGCCTGAAAGTAGGCCAGATATTTCATGTCCGGATATTTCCTTGCAAAGAATGCTTTCCCGTCCTCCAGCTGCTTCGTGACGCTTTTGCTGCTGTTGCAGTATGCGGGATTGAAAGTGCGGTTGTCACAGAACGTGCAGCCGCCCGTCGATATCCTTCCGTCTCTGTTCGGACAGGAGAACCCGGCGTCGACAGACAGTTTCTGTACCCTGAACGAGAAGCGGCTCCTTATCCATGTGCCAAAGTCGTAGTATGGTTCTGCCATGTTTTAATGTGAGTTAATCGGGACAATCATTGTCCTCTTTTCTTGCAAAGTTACGGATTTTTGTTTAACTTTGCGCTATATTTGCCTGAAACTTAAAATAATTAATCATATATGAGGAAACTATTCATTTTTTGTTCTATTATGCTTATGGCCACATCGTCTGTCATGGCAGCCGGCAAGATAGACCTGAAGTCGGTTACCGACGGTACTTTCGCGGCTAAGCGCATCAGCGGCATAGACCCTCTGAAAGGCACCGACCAGTATGCGCAGATCTCGCAGGACGGGAAACAGATTGTGCAGTATTCGTTCCGCACGGGCAAGCAGACCGCCGTGCTCTTCGACGTCAGCAACACCGTTGGCGAGAAAATCGACGCCTTCGACGGTTACATACTCTCTCCCGACGGCAAGCGCATGCTCATACGCACACAGACGGAGCCTGTATACCGCCGCTCCTACAAGGCGGTATTCTATATCTACAACATGCAGAGCCACCTGTTGCAGCGTCTCTCCGACGGAGGCCCGCAGCAGGTGCCCGTATGGTCGCCCGACGGCAACCAGGTGGCATTCGTACGCGACAACAACATCTTCCTCGTCAAGCTACTCTACGACAATAGCGAGAGCCAGGTGACCACCGATGGCAAGTTCAACCATGTCATCAACGGAATACCCGACTGGGTGAACGAGGAGGAGTTCTCCTACAACTCAGCTCTTGAGTTCAACGCCGACGGCACAATGCTCTTCTGGACGAAGTTCGACGAGAGCAACGTAAAGACATACTCCTTGCAGATGTTCCGCGGCATGAAACCCTCCAAGGACGAATACGAGGTCTATCCCGGCGACTACAGCTACAAGTACCCCAAGGCAGGCGAGGACAACGCGAAGGTGTCGGTATGGAGCTTCGACATCAAGACCAAGAAAACGCAGAAGATGCAGGTACCGCTCGATGAGGACGGATATATACCGCGCATCAAGCGCACCAGCGACCCGGAGAAGATGATTGTATATACCATGAACCGCCACCAGGACGTGCTCACGCTCTACACCGTCAACCCGCGCTCTACCGTCAGCCAGATGCTCTTGCAGGACAAGGTCAGCAAGTATATCAAGGAAGAGGTGGTGGCAGCCGTAACCATCTGCGCCGACCATATCCTCATGCCGAGCGACCGCGACGGCTTCATGCGCATATATCTCTACGACATCAACGGCCGCCAGCAGAGGGTTGTAGGTGGCGACTATGACATAACGGCCATCTACGGCTACGACAGCAAGACGGGCGACATCTATTACCAGGCGGCAGCACTCAACCCACACGACAGGCAGATATACGTCAGCCACAAGAACGGAAAGACTCAGAGGCTCACTGACAAGGAGGGATGTAACTATGCCGTATTCTCGGGCGACTTCAGGTATTTCGTCAATACTTGGAGCGACTACGACACACCTTATATTTATAGTACGCGCGACAACCAGGGAAAGGTGATAGCCACCAACCTCGACAACGCTGAGCTGAAGAAGAAAATTGCCGACTATGAATGGACAAAGAAGGAGACTTTTTCGTTCACCACTTCCGAGGGCGTAACCCTCGACGGATGGATGGTAAAGCCGGCCAATTTCGACCCCTCACGCAAATATCCAGTTATCATGTTCCAATACAGCGGACCGGGCAACCAGCAGGTGATGAACTCATGGAACGCCGGCTCGATGGGGCAGGGCGGTGCCTACGACATGTACCTTGCCCAGCAGGGATATATCGTAGTGTGCGTCGACGGACGCGGCACTGGCGGACGCGGGGCAGAATTCGAGAAGTGCACATACCTGCATCTTGGAAACCTCGAGGCACGCGACCAGGTGGAGACGGCACTCTACCTTGGCAAACTCTCCTATGTCGACAAGGACAACATAGGCATCTGGGGATGGAGCTACGGAGGCTATTGCACCATTATGAGCATGAGCGAGGGACGGCAGGTATTCAAGGCCGGAGTGGCAGTGGCTCCTCCAACCTCCTACCGCTTCTACGATACCATCTATACAGAGCGCTACATGCGCACTCCTAATGAGAACCCGGAGGGATATGGCGACAACGCCTTCTCACGTGTCAACAACCTCTCTGGCGCATTGCTCCTCTGTCACGGACTGGCCGACGACAACGTACACCCGCAGAACACCTTCGAGTACTCCGAGGCTCTCGTCCAGGCTGACAAGGACTTCAAGGAGAATATCTACACCAACCGCAACCACAGCATCTATGGCGGCAACACCCGCAAGCACCTCCTCCGCCAGATTACACAGTGGTTTGACGAGCACCTAAAGAACTGACAACTAAAACATATTACAACTATGAAACTATTACATCAGACCTGCCTTGCAGCCCTCGCGCTCCTCATGCCAGCCTCCGCCCTGGCAGCCGATGTCAAGGTGACAGTCACCAACGAACAGAAAACACAGCGTCAGGAACTTGTTGAGATTGACGCCCGGACGGTTTATCAGAAACTTGGCATCGCCGAGGGACAGAACATCATCGTCAAGAACGCCATGCGCCAGCAGGTGGCCTATCAGATAACCTACGATGGCAAGCTGCTTATCGACGCGGCTGTGAAGCCATGCGGCAAGACAGTCTTCACCATCACTCCCGGCAATCCAGAGCCAATGCGTTCGTGGGTGGAGGGAAAGATGTACCCCCTACGCAAGGACGACATCGCATGGGAGAACGACCGTGGGGCCTACCGTGTATACGGGCCGCAACTGCAGAAGTCAGGCGAGCGCTCCTTCGGCATCGACGTATGGACCAAAAACAGCCCCGACCTGAACGTGCCAGAGCGTTATTACAAGGACTACGAGGGTAACGTGCGCGGCTATGAGATTGGCAAGAACGGACGGAAGGACGAGTGGATAGACCTCCATACATCATTCCATCTCGACCACGGAAAGGGTCTCGACTGCTACGGCGTGGGACCGTCGCTCGGATGCGGTACGCCCGCACTCATGGATGGCGACAAGCTCATCTTCCCATACTGCTACAGGAAATACCGCATCGTCGACAACGGTCCCCTGCGCTTCACCGTGGAGCTTACATACAACCCCGTGAAGATTAAGAACGACGAGAATGTTGTAGAGCACCGCATCATAAGCCTCGACAAAGGTTCCAACTTCAACAAGATGACCGTATGGTACTCTGGACTCACCTCGTCATGCAACCTTGCCTCCGGGGTTGTAGTCCATACCGCCGACATCGAGAGCGTGGTCATAGGGAAGAACTACGTACAGTATGCCGACCCCACCGACCAGCCCGAGCGTCACGGCTTCCAGCTCTACGTGGCAGCCCTGTTCCCCGATGGCGCCAAGTGCAGGAAGCTTCTCTACGACAAGCCCGAGGGTGCCATCGCCGGACATGCCCTTGGCATAATTAAGGACATCAAGGCCGACCAGAAGTACACTTATTATTTCGGCAGCGCATGGAGTGAGTACGACGTACGCAATCAGGATGAGTGGCAGGTGCGCATCGACGGCTTCCTCAACGCCCTCGACATGCCGCTTGTAGTGACAGTGGAGTAATATCCTTATGTGGCAGTATATCATATCAGCACTCATCATAACGGCAGCCGTGGCCTGCGCCGCATGGAAAATCTACTTGCTCGTCAGGGGCAAGGCAAGTCCATGCGACGGATGCCATGGCTGTGCGCATAAGGCCGAGGGCTGTGCGAACAAGGCCGACGGCTGCTGCGGAAACCGTGCCGTCACAGGAAAACCGCACTGTTATCAAAAAAAGAAGATGAAAAATTTGGTGGAATAAAATAAAACCACTACCTTTGCACCGCATTAAAACAAAGGGTACCTTGTCCGAGCGGTTAGGTACCGGTCTGCAAAACCGTTCAGGGCGGTTCGACTCCGCCAGGTACCTCTAAGGTCAGCTCTATTTTGAGCTGACTTTTTTTATTCTATTTTGCCTCCTCTTTCTTATGCAATCATTTTGGCACAGTGGAAAAAACATGGGGATGGTACTCCTAAATGAAGGCAATGCTTTGCGTAGGCAGATGCTAATCTTTACTATTTAAGTACCTGATTCTCTTTCGATTGTACGAGTTTGAAGATGAGAATAAAACACTAATCTCACGTATGTACTATCACAAGCGTAAGGGGATGAAACCTCGTATCCGCACGAAGATGAATTGACCAATGTATAGAGCAACCTTCAGATTTAGTTACGGGCAGTACGACCTCGGATGGTGGTACTGCCCGTTTTTAGTTATATTGAAACAAGATGCTGACGTTTTATCTCACGTACTTCTTTCCGTTTCGTATGTATATACCCTTGGCGGCTGATACTGATGACAGTTTTCGGCCACTGAGGTCGTAGATGTCGCCGGACGTGGCTGGACGTGTGGTTGTGACATCCTCGATGCCCGTCGGGTCGCGCCGTGTCGTTATGGTAAGTTTCGGAGCATAGGTGGCAGAGCCCTTGCCGTAGATGTTGCCACCGGCGGCACCATTGGACATGATGAACAGGATGTAGTCCTGTCCTGCGGCGAGCATTTCGTTCACGGCATCAGTACATTCCACTGTCTTGGCAGCATACGTTGTCGTGATGTCGCTGTATGTGGCCAGCTGGGTTCCGACCTTGGCTGTAAGCTCTGGTATGTCATCAGCAGATGTTATACGCGGCGTGCCTGCCGGCATGTAGCAGATGTCAAATGTCCTCGTTCCGCGCGAGCAGTTAACATATACTGTGTATTCGGCCTTGGTAACCTCCTCGCCAGCCGGAATGTCGAGCGTGAACTGCGAATAGGCCTGTGCGTACCATGACGTGCCCGAACCCCAGTTGTTGTAATAGTGTGTCTCGCTGTCAAGGAACTTGCCATATTCGTTGGCACCACCCTGAGAGCTGGCCGTGTGCTCAAGGGGAGCATCATAGACCTGCGTTGTTATGGCTCCGCCCTCATAGATCTCACCTTCGTTCTTCACGCGGAGCATACCGTCGACGAGTAGGGTAGAGGTTTCCCATTCCAGTCCCTCACCCGGTGTCTGGGGAATGATGTTGAACGAACCTGAGCCTGTCTCGATGGTAGAGTTTGTGAATACAGGAATGGCATCGCCCCTTCTGAACTGATGCTTGGCAGCACGTGTGAGGTCGAGTTCAAGGATTGCTCCCTGGCTGATGTTCACGTTGCCGTTCACCCTTACGGCGTTTATTCTGACAGCTTCCTCGCCGTTCTCTGCCACGGGGATGAGCAGTGTGCTTCCGGTATTGAAGGTCACGCCACCGTTCAGGGTGATGGTGCTGTTGTCAACAAGTGTGTCACCGGGACATAGTATGCCGCCATTGGCTACCGACACCTTTCCCTTGAGCGAGCCTTTGCCCTTGAGTGTCGCACCACCCAGCACGCTTACTGCTCCCGTGCCCGTATGTGTTCCGTTTACTACGAGCGTGCCAGCGCTGACGATGGTTGTTCCGCTGTATACGTTCTTGCCAGTCAGTCGCCATAGGCCGGTTCCCTCCTTGGTGATAGACACCGTACCCGAATATGCGCTGTTGAGTCCTGCCGGGAGGTCGTTGATGACTCCGTTGAAGGTCTCGTCGCTATTTGCGCCGCCCACCTGCCATAAGCATGTGAAGCCCTTGGTCTGCTTGCTTGAGCCTCCGAGGAATGTACCTGCGTCGCCAGAGAGTCCGCCGATGACATTTGTGGCGTTGGTTGTCCATGCCACCATGGTGATGCCTCCCTTCAGCTCGAACCGTACCCTTGGTGCGCTCCATTGTGTCTCGTGCAGGAGTATGGTGCCGCTCTTTGTTCCGTTGCCGATAATCTTTCCTGTAAACAGCGACAGGTTTGGCTTGAGGTAAGATCTCAGGTAGGGGATGTCGAGATGCAGGATGCCGTTGCCGGTGACTATTGAGCGGAAATAGCAATGTGAAGGCAATGCGAGCGTTCCCTCAGACTCGTCCTCAACCTCCACGGGGAAGCTCAGCGTCTGATAGTCCTCGTTCTTGTAGGCAAACTGCATGGTACCGCCGTCGAGGATTACTTTCTTTCCAGACGAGCCAAAGGCTTTGCAGGCCTTCTCCGTGTCGCTGAGGTATAGCTTTCCGCTCTTCAGGCGTGTAGCGCCACTGTAGCCAAAGAAGCTGGCATTGGCGACAGACACGGTGCCCTCGCCACCAATGGTGAGCGAGCCATCGCCCTCGAAGACTCCGTTCATGGAGAGTGTTGTCGTCGGCTCTGCTACAGACAGTGTGGCATCGCGAAGTATGCGGGCCGAACGGTCGGAGGATGCGCTCTCGCCTATATAGTTGAATGTGCCGCCGTCGAATACCCAGTTCTGGGCAAACGACTGTGAGGCACCGAGCGATGACGGCTGTCCGCCGTTGGCTATGGTGGCGAAGTCGATGGTGCCGCCATGGGTCACAGTGGCTCCTGTATAGGAGTTCTGGTTGTTGAGCACGAGCTTGCCGTCGCCATCCCTGTTGACGGACGTGCCCTCTCCCTTGATTGCGCTTCCGCTTATGGTAACGGTACCCTCGCCCTTGACGACTACGCTTGCTGGCGCAATCTCGTTGAGCAGAGTGTACATGTAGTTGGTGCCCTTGCCAGCTGTAAGCAGCAGCTTCTGTCCCTCTGCCACCTCCTTAGTGTTAGTAACATCAGGCTCGTAGGTGTCGATGTCGACCATGCCAACCTCTAACGGGCGTGTGAGGAAAGAGCACACGTCGGTATAGTCGGAGAATGCCTCGTCAGCACCATTGTGTCCGAATGCCCTCAGCCTAATCTGATATGCCGTTCCTGGGGTCAGCCCGGTAATGGTGTACTCGGTCTGGTTTGCCTCCGTACGGCCAACCTCTGTCCATGTGCCGTCAGCAGAGACCTCAAGGGCAAAGCCCTCCTCGCCCTCTGTGTAGTCGCGCCATTCTATGGTCATGGTAGTGGTAGTAGCCGACTTCTGAACAGGCGTTATTGGCTGTCTGAGGAAGAACTCGCGCCGCGAGAGGCTGATGGAGTTGATGTAGTTCTCTATGTTCAGATAGCCGTTGGCAGCCACTGTGCAGGCATCGTCGGCAGCGGGGTTGGTGCCGTTCTCGGTCTCCCACCAGTCGGGCATGCCGTCGTTATCAGCATCGGCAGCCTTGGTGCCTGTCCACCACTTCCACGTGTCTGGAGCTCCTATGGGGAGTGCCGTCTCGTAGGTGATGAGATTGCCTTTCTTTCCGAACGACATCACCTCGTCTATCATGTAGCAGTCTGACTGGTCGCGGTAGGGCAGTGAGGCACCCACCTCGGGCAGGCTCTTCTCGATAAGCTCCTTGCCATTCCACAAGTCGAGCTCGGGATAAGGATAAGGTGTGGTCTCGCGTGTTGACGCGCTGTAGCTTGTCACCAACGTTGGATTGTAGACACCGTCGGTATTCTTGTCCTGCCAGTTGTCGTCGGCATAGCAATGGAAGTCGGCGTTTGCGCCGGTAAAGGCGTCGCCGCCGCCCGAAGGACCATTGATGAAGAGGTTTGATTGTATGTTGACATACGAGGTACCCTCAGAGTCTCCTCCCATGATATAGGCGCCGTTCTTCCAGTTGTAGACAATGTTGTTGGCAAACTGGTTGATGCCCTTCACCTTATTGTTTCGTGTGGAGTTGTCGCAATAGAGGTTTCTGTACAGGGTGATATTGTCGGCTTGTATCAGACCGCCCGCAGAGTGGGTCATAAGTCCCTGGCCGATGATGGTGTTCTGGATGGTGATGTCGCCGATGTCGCCCTTGCCGTCGGGGTTGATGGAGAATGTCTCGTCGAGTCCCCACGAGAACGAGCAATGGTCGAAGATCATGTTCGTGCCGTTGGAGATGCCCGCGCAGTCCTTGCCCGACGTGCCGTCATGTCCCATTCTCACGCGCAGGTAGCGGCAGATGATGTTGGTTGAGCCCGAGAAGCTCACTCCGTCGCCATAGACGGTGATGCCCTCGCCCGGCGCTGTCTGTCCAGCCACATAGATGTTGCTTGCGAACACTATGCGCGACCTTATCTTGATAACTCCCGAGACGTCAAACACCACGATACGTCCACTCTGTGACACTGCATCGCGAAGCGACCCCGTACCGGAGTCGTTGAGGTTTGTTACGTGGTACACCTTGGGTGAGGACACAGCCCTCGCACCCTTTGCGTAGCGTCCCCATCCCTGAGCCTCAGGGAAGGCGAGCTGTTGCGCCACTGTCGTGCCATGCGACAAGGCGCATAAGGACAGGGCCAACAGGAATGTCTTTGATTTAAAGTTCATAGATAAAAAGTAGTTTTGTTTTTAAATAAAATGTTCCGCCTCATACACGCTTACTTGGGAGCATAGCCTACCGGATGGTTCAGCAGCAGGTCGGTGTCCGCATCCAGCTTCAGCTCTGTTCTCAGTATCTCGGAATCCATGGACATTCTTGGCACCGTGTTCAGGCCAAGGGCCGTGCACATTAGCGCAATGTTCTCAGAAACATATCCTGAGTCTATACATCCCATTCTCTCTGCGCCGTTCTTGTGGTCGCCAAACTTCTTGTGGTCGCTTGCGAGCACGAGACATAGCGGAGCCGCCGCCACCGCCTCCTGTCGGCCTGCCACCGCCTTGCGCAGGTCCTTGCCGCTAACATTGACAAGTATGTTCTGCTGCGGGTCATAGCGGTATGCTCCGTCCTTGCGCACGACATAAACCACTATGTCCTGGGCGTTGATGGCAGAGGGTGCCGTTATCTTCTTGCTTTCGGGACGGTTTATGCCACAGGCGGCCCAAAGGAGCTGTGAGAGTACGGAGTCGGAGATTTCAGCCTCTGCGAACTCACGTGAGGAGTGCCGATGGCTGAGGGCGTCGCCCAACGTCATCTCCGTAGTCATCGACGGGGCGGGGAGGGGGATGTCCTGAGCATTGGCGCAAGATATCATCAGGGCCGATGCCGCAATTGCGAATGTTGATTTAAACATATTATGAATAGTCTAATAAGGTAAAGCGTTACATTGCGAAAATATTGAAGCCTCCGTCAACTACGGCAACCGTGCCGGTAACGAACTTCGCAGCGTCGCTCATCAGGTAGTGGATGGTGCCGCAAAGCTCCTCAGGGTTGCCCATGCGTCCGAAGGGAGTCTGCCTGATGACATCCTGGCCGCGCTCGGTGTACGTGCCGTCGGGATTGGTGAGCAGCGACCTGTTCTGCTCGGTGATGAAGAAACCTGGGGCAATGGCGTTTACCCTGACGGTCTCGCCGAATTTCCTTGCGCACTCATGCGCCATGTATGCAGTGAAATTGGAGATGCCGGCTTTGGCTGCCGCATAACCGCACACGCGCGTCATGGGGCGGAAGGCTGCCATGGAAGAGAAATTGATGATGCTGCCCTTGCCCTGGCTGACAATGGGCTCCAGGAAAACCTGTGTCGGTATGACGGTGCCAGTGAGATTAAGGTTCAGGACGGTCTGGAACTGGGCGGGGTCAAGGTCGAAGAAATTCTGGTCGGGACCGATGGTCGCTCCCTTCATGTTTCCTCCGGCAGCGTTGAGCAGGGTGTCAACCTTCCCATATCGTGCCAGGATGTCGGCACGGTTCTGCTCAAGGGTTTCCTTGTTCATGACGTCCGTCTTATAGAACGAGGCCTCGCCTCCGGCATTGATGATTTCCTCTACGATGCTGTTGCCCACGTCTTCCTTGCGTCCAAGTATGGCAACCTTGGCACCCTGTCCGGCAAGATACTTTGCTATGGTGCGACCGAGAACTCCTGTTCCGCCTGTTATCACTACAACATATCCGTTGATGTCGAAAAGATTCTGTTTCATTGCTTGATAAAATTCTTAGTAGGTGTGAATGATTGTCTTTAGTTACCGCTTGTTTTTCAATAATCAGCCGTTATTGTCGGAAGTTTACTGGCTGCTTATACTCTATTCCCAGTTCTCTGTCCACCGTCGCAAGTATGCCCTGCACCTGTCCCATGGCGAACATTCGTCCAAGGAAGGAGTAGCCGGCGTTGTATCCCCTGTTCTCGTCGCCAAGCATCGTCATGCCATGGTCTACGCGCATTGGCAGCTGTGGGTTGACGCTCTCGAAAATCCTTGCCAGCTCTATGAGGTCAGCGCGTCCCCCGAGGTGTCCGGCCTCAGTGAAGTCGCCATTGTCGAAGATGTGGCATGAGCGCATGTGCACGAACCATGTCCTGCTGGCGTACTTCCTTGCCAGTGCCGTGATGTCGTTGTGCTTTCCGGCAGAAAGGGAGCCAGCGCAGAAAGTCAGTCCGTTATGAGGATTGTCCACGGCATTGAGGAACCACTCTATGTCCTCGTCGCAGGTAACGATGCGTGGCAGGCCAAGTATCTGGAATGGAGGGTCGTCGGGATGCACGCACATGTACATGTCGCACTCGTCGCATACGGGCATGATGGCCGACAGGAAGTAGCGCATGTTCTCGCGAAGCTGGTCTTTGGTGATGCCCTTGTAGAGCGAGAGCAGCTGCCTGAACAGCTCCACGGGATGCTCGTCGTCCTCGCGGATGTTTCCGCTTACGAAGCCCTGGGTCTTGACGATGATGTTCTCCACCAGCTGGTGGTCGTCCTCCGGTGTCATCGTCTGTCTGAGTGCGGCGGCCTCTCCGACGATGTCACGGTCCATTTTCTCGCCCATAGCCTTCCAGTCCTGCTCTGCATTCTCGCGCTTCAGGATGTAGATGTCGAAATAGGCGAACTGTGCGAAGCTGAAATAGAGGTTGCTCGTACCATTGGGATTAGGGTGCAGAAGGTCTGTGCGTGCCCAGTCGAGCACGGGCATGAAGTTGTAGCAGATGGTGTGGATGCCTTCTGCCGCAAGGTTGCGCAGGCTCTGCTTGTAGTTCTCGATGAGCTGGTCTCTGTCCGGACCGGCATATTTGATGCTCTCAGAAACGGGAAGACTCTCCACGACGCTCCATCGCATGCCGTAGCTCTCGATATACTCTCGCAGGTCGCGTATCTTCTCCCTGGTCCATATCTCTCCGTTCGGCACGTCGTGCAGGGCTGTGACAATACCCTCTACTCCTATTTCCCTGAGCATGGCAAGCGTAATCTTGTCATTCTTGCCAAACCATCTCCATGTTTTTTCCATTTTGCTGTGTATATGATATGTTTTAGTATGAGTTAATTCAATATCTCTGCGATTTCCTCTACGCATCCGTCGTTGTCGGCAGGCTTTATGCCAAGCAGCCTGCATAGCAACGGATAAATGTCCACGTTCCTGAAGTGCGGGATTTCGACATGCTTGAAATCCGGTCCCATTGCACGGAACAGTGCGTGCATGTCAAGACAGGCAGGGTCGAAGCCGTGCATGCCTCCTCCCGGCAAGTCTCTCTCGTCAATGATATATCCGAGGTCCGGGTCTACGATTACTTCTCCTACTCTCTGGTTGGTGCCATAGTTGAGCCTTGCCGGGACATTCTCTTTTTTCCATACCCTTGCGTGGTCAAGTCCTTGCAGGGCGTTGACCACCGAGTCGGCAAACCCGTCACGGCAATAGATGTTGGCAGGCAGGTTGCCGTCTATTTTCTCTATCCATTCCGGTCTGAGCCTGCTGGCAATCTTCACGCTGTTGCCGGCTCCAACCCAGCTCATGCCATGGTCAGCCAATACTATCAGGTTCACCCTGTCTGCAATCGGTAATTTTACTAACTTCGCATGGAAATCCGTCAGCAGGGAGTCTATATGTCCAATGACACTTCTTGTCTTCTTGCTGAACGGACCATATTCATGGCCGTAGGAGTCCGGTTGCTCATAATACGCCATTATCAAGTCCGGGCGCTGGCTTTCCGGCAGGCTCAGCTGTCCTATTACGCCGTTGAGCCTTTCTTCTATGGTCAGCCGCGGTTTCTGGTCATACATATAATATATATTAGGATATTGTCCGCCAATCCGGACATCCGACCCAGGCCAGTAGAAGACGGCCGTGCTCAGCCCCTGTTTCTGCGCTGTTACCCAGACGGGTTCTCCTCCATAGTAAACGGGATTAATCTTCTGTTCGGGATTTCCAAGCGAGAAGCTCTCGCCCGTGCTCCTGTCAAGGAAGCTATTGGCGACAATGCCGTGATGGTCGGGATACAGGCCAGTCACTATTGAGTAATGGTTGGGGAAAGTCTTCGAGGGGTATGATGGTATCAGAGCGGACTTCACGCCCTTGTCGGCCATCATGTCCATAAATGGAGTGTCGTACCATTCAGGATAGTCCCACCTGTAGCCATCGAGGGAAATGACCACAGTATAATGTTTCTGAGCCGTTGCCGTACAGAATACTGACAACGCCAAAAAATAAATAAATGCAAGTTTCTTCATTATGCAGTTCTTAGTCTTTTTCTTGTTTGCAAAGGTAGCTTAAAAAAACAAAAGAAACAAGCATATAACAATATTTTTTGAAAAGGAGGTGTTTTACAAAGCCTATGAGGTCAGGACTTAGTTATCAAACACCACTCAACATTCCCGAAGAGCCAAAAAAATGAGCACTATAGGTGAGGTTAAGTTTTTTTAATATATTTTTTTCTCAAAAATTCGGTTATATAAAATCTTTTCTTTAATTTTGCGAAAAATTCTAAGAACTAATCAGTAATCATTTCTATGGGTAAGTACAACATCACAGAGCGAAAAGAGAAAGAAGCAGCCTATCGCACATTGGTAAGCCCCAAGCTCATGGACGAGCTTAAGGAGAAAATTCTTGAAATCATTCTTATTCAGAAAAAATATAAGGATAAGGATTATTCGGCCAAGAAGCTGGCAGAAGACCTCGGGACAAACACCCGCTATATCTCTGCCGTGGTAAATGTCAGGTTCCACACCAACTACACCTCCTTCGTCAATAAGTTCCGCATAGAGGAAGCCATGACGCTGCTTGTGGACAAGCGTTACCAGGACCTGAACATGGAGGACATCTCCGACATGGTGGGCTTCGCTAACAGGCAGTCCTTCTACGCCTCGTTCTACAAAATCAATGGCATGACCCCACGTGACTACAAGATGAACCATCTCGCACAGCATCCGTCACTGCTGGAGAAGCCAAAGAAGCGCGGCAGGAAGCCCGGCTCTAAAAACAAAGCGAAAAATGACACAACACAAGACAACAACGCATGACGACAACTCCTTCTGCTACAGCGGCGAGCGTTTTGCCGACATACAGATGCTCAGATACCGTCTGAACGGTTTCGACGAGCTGCCGTTACAGAAGAAGAAGTACATATACTATCTGAGTGAGGCAACATTGGCCGGTAGGGATATCACTACCGACCAATTTGGTTTTTATAACCTGCGTATCAGGAAAACCCTTGAGGCCATATACCAGCACTACGACGGCGACAGAGCCGACGCTGAGTTCCAGGCAATGGAGACATACCTCAAGCAAGTATGGTTCTCCAACGGCATATACCACCATTACGGTTGCGGGAAGTTCACCCCCGGCTTCACTGAGCGTTTCTTCCGCCAGGCCCTGAGCAGCATCAGTCCGTCACTGCTGCCATTGGCCGATGGCGAGACAGCAGAGTCCTTGCTCGACATACTCGTTCCTATAATCTTCAACCCCGACATCCTGCCCAAGCGCGTCAACAAGGCTGAAGGCGCAGACCTCGTATTGACCTCTGCATGCAATTATTATATAGGTGTAAGCCAGGCCGAGGTTGAGGAGTATTATGGCAAGCTCAAGGAGCAGGCAGGAGAGAGACCACCCTCGTTCGGGCTTAACTCACGGCTGGTGAAGACAGACGGAGTCCTGCGTGAAGAACTCTGGACGGCCAACGGACTCTACTCCCCCGCCATAAGGCACATCATCGGCTGTCTCCGCAAGGCGGCAGACCATGCCGAGAACGAGCAGCAGAGACATGTCATAGCCTTGCTCATAAGCTACTATGAGACAGGCGATTTGCATACTTTTGATGAATATTCCATCCAGTGGCTCAGGGAGCAGGAGGGAATGGTCGACTTCATCAACGGCTTCATCGAGGTCTATGGCGACCCTCTCGGCATAAAGGCCTCCTGGGAAGGCATCGTTGAATACAAGGACTTGGAGGCCACACGCCGCACACGAGCCATCAGCGACAATGCCCAATGGTTCGAGGACCATTCCCCCGTTGACCCCCGATTCAGGAAGAGCACCGTGCGTGGCGTGACGGCAAACGTCGTTTGCGCGGCAATGCTCGGAGGCGACGAATACCCCTCCACGGCCATAGGAATAAATCTTCCCAATGCCGACTGGATAAGGGCTGAGCACGGCTCGAAGAGCGTAACCATCGGCAACATCACGGAGGCCTACAACAAGGCCGCACATGGCAACGGCATGCTCGAGGAGTTTGTCATCGACAGAGAGACCCTCGACATAATCAACCAGTATGGCGACCTGTGCGACGAGCTCCACACCGACCTACACGAGTGTCTCGGACATGGCAGCGGCCAGCTGTTGCCCGGCGTGAGCGCCGATGCTCTCAGGGCCTACGGCAACACCATTGAGGAGGCGCGTGCCGACCTCTACGGCCTATACTATATTGCCGACCAGAAACTCGTCGACCTCGGCCTGCTGCCCGATGCCGGTGCCTACCGCTCACATTATTATACTTATATGCTCAATGGCCTGATGACCCAGCTGGTGCGCATAAAAGAGGGAGACGTCATCGAAGAGGCACACATGCGCAACCGCGCCCTCATTGCCCGCTGGGTATATGCGCATTCTGATGGTGCGGTAAGAATGGTGAGACGCGAGGGGAAGACCTACGTGCAGATAACCGACTATCCCCGCCTGCGCAGCCTGTTTGCCACGTTGCTGGCAGAGGTGCAGAGGATAAAGAGCGAGGGCGACTACGATGCTGCCCGCAACCTCGTCGAGACCTACGGCATAGCCATTGACGCACAACTGCACAGCGAGGTACTAAGCCGCTACCGCCTCCTGGACATCGCACCCTACAAGGGATTTCTAAACCCCTGGCTCAAGCCCGTCATAGGAGCCGACGGAGAAATCGCCGACATAGTGCCCGACTATAGCGAGACATACCACGAGCAGATGCTCAGATACAGCCGCGATTACGGGTTCCTATAGGCTGCACGCATACACCATAACACAACAGAACCCACCGTAACACTTTAATAACTCATCACTGATGACAGAGGAAACCAACGAGAAACTGAAAGCGATAAAACGCTCGTTCCGTACAGTCATGAACGGCGTTGCCAGCCACTCCATGCGAGAGAAGGGAGTGGGGTATAAGCTGAACTGGGGAGTGAGCCTTGTCCACCTCCGTGAGATGGCCGCCACCTACGGCAAGGACTACGACCTTGCCATAGCATTGTGGAAAGAGGATATACGTGAATGTAAGATACTCGCCACGCTGATAATGCCCGCCGAGAGGCTTCTGCCCGAGGTCGCCGACATCTGGCTTGAGCAGACCACGTCGCAGGAGCTTGCCGAGATGCTTGCCGCCAACCTGCTGAAAGATGTCAGCTATGCCCCCGAGATAGCCTACCGGTGGATGGCTTCCGATAACGACATCCGTCAGATATGCGGTTTCTGCATCCTGTCACGACTCTTCATGAGGGGACAGGAACCCAACGAGCGAGGCATCAACGAGTTTCTCGACCAGGCCGTCACCGCATTGCTGGGAACCTCCGTGGGAGTGAGACATGCCGCATGGAACTGCACCAACCGCTTTGCGGAACTTGGTGAAGACTATGAGGCCATAGCACAAAAGGCACTGCAGCAGGCTGGCATAGACTTCTTTTAATAAAACCCTGTCGCACTGCACCTTACCCGTGCATGGCTACGCATAGCTGTGCATGCCGCCCAGCAGCATGTTTACTCCCCAGTATGTTATGGCGACTGAAACCAACGATATCACAATATACAGATGATATACCCGCGGCTGTGAGAATGCCGGGAGAAGCCTGCCGTGCAAGGGTACAGCATAAACCATAAGCGTTATCAGTGCCCATGTCTCCTTCGGGTCCCAGCTCCAATAGCATCCCCAGCTGACCAAAAACAAAACAAGAAAGACTATGATCAGACTTTTAATTACATTTCTTCTATATGGAGTAACTGTTGTCGGAACCAATGCACAGGAGGCTCTGAAAAAAGTATACGACGAGAATGTCGACCCGATGGCACAGATTGACGATGCTATTATCAGGGCTAAGGCTGAGAGCAAATTCATAATCTGCCAGGTTGGAGGCAACTGGTGTCCCTGGTGCCTGCGCTTTGCAGACTTCATGGAGAAGGATTCTACTGTTAGCCGCTTGGTGGCGGAGAACTTTGTATACCTGCACGTGAATTATAATCCGCGAAAGAAAACCGACGAGACAAAGGCCGCACAGGCAGCGGCATTGATGAAGCGCCTTGGCAATCCGGCACGTTTCGGCTTTCCCGTATTCGTTTTCCTTAATGCCGAGGGAAATGTCATTCACATTCAGGACTCCAGCTTCCTTGAACAGGGCAACGGATATGACACGAAGAAGGTCGTGCGCGCATTTGCCAACTGGACTCCCAAAGCTGTCTTTTAGTTTGAAATTATGGGCAGGGGCAGGACATTGTCCAATTGTACTGCATTTGCCGAGCTGAAGCAGAATAAGTCAACCCTGCGTATGGCGGCCCTACATGGGTTATGTATAGGTGGGTCTACAGTGCCCCATGTGGTGAGTCTTTCCTCCCTTTTCTCTTATCCAGAATAGGGCAGACGATTTCGATGCCTTTTTTTGCCCATCTCAGACGCAAAGCATTGCATGTGCCAACGCAAAGCTTTGCAAGTGTCCACGCAAAGCTTTGCAAGTGTCCACGCAAAGCTTTGCATCAGCCCACGCAAAGCTTTGCGCCAGCCCATACGTTTTTTTGCGGGGAAAAAGCGCATACATTTTGGTGACTTCCTTCCCCATGTTTTTCTATAGAGACTTTACTTGGCATAAGCCATGTTGACATGATGAACAAAAAAAGATACCCTCGAGCTTTTTGCGAAGGTATCTGTATGATGAATGAGAGATTGTATGTTTGTGCACCTTATACTCCGTGCTTGCGCGAGAAGATGTTCAGGTTGTCTGATGCCTTGAACGTCACCTTCTCGTGTGCGGGTATAGTGATGGCCTCCTTGGTTGCGGGGTTGATGCCCTGTCGTTCGGGCACACTCTTCACGAGGAAGCGCCCGAAGTCGGGTATGGCAACTTCCTTGTCGCCCTCGGTGAGGGTGTCGGCAATGGTTCCGAGGACTGCGTTAACATACTTTGCGGCATCAGCCTTTGAGATGCCTGTCTTCTCTGCCACAATGGCTGTCAGTTGTGTCTTGTTCATTAAGTTTTGGTTTTTGTTCATTACTTATAATGTTGTGCAAATTTATAAAAAAAATACGTATCGTTTATGTCTTTGGAGGTGTTTTTTTAGTCATTTTAGGTTTAGTAACATATAAAACGTGCTTTAATTTGTTATAATTCCCTAACTTTGCAGCTCAAAAACATATTAATCATTATTTATAGCAATGCATTTATCAGAACTAATTTTCTTTGGTTGTTTCCTGGCTGTAATAGTAGGTATCTTGCTTCTCGACATGCTGGTCATTGACAAGAAGGCACACGAGGTGTCGATGAAGGAAGCGGGCTCGTGGACGGCTGTATGGATAGTGTTGGCGCTGGCCTTCTCTGTATTTCTATGGTTCCACGGCGACATGGTACACGGCATAAGCAACTTCGACGAGCTACAGGCTGTGGCCTCGCGCTATGCCTCGAACCTCAAGCTCGACCCTGACGACTATGAGGGCAGCCTGCAGAAGTACCGTCACTACATGACCATATCATACATCTCGGGCTACCTGATAGAGAAGACTTTGTCCGTGGACAACCTTTTTGTGATGATGATGATATTCACGTCGTTCGGCGTGAGCAAGAAGGAGTACCAGCACGTGCTCAACTGGGGCATACTCGGCGCTATTATTCTCCGTTGTGTCTTCATCTTCCTGGGTGCGGCCTTTATCGCCCGCTTCAGCTGGCTGCTGCTTGTCTTCGGCCTCTTCCTTGTCTATAGCGGAGTGAAGATGTTTGTTGACCGCAACAAGAAAGAGGAGATCAGCGCCGCGGACCATCCGGTGGTGAGGTTCCTGTCCCGCCACTTCCGCGTGACCAAGGAGTTCCGTGGTGACAAGTTCTTCGTCAGGGAGAACTCAAGCCTTTATATAACGCCGCTGCTTGTCACGGTAGTTTTCATTGAGTTCAGCGACCTGATATTCGCTTTCGACAGCATTCCCGCCGTGTTCTCTGTTTCGCTCGACCCTTATGTGGTGTTCTTCTCAAATATTTTCGCGATACTCGGACTGCGTGCTATGTTCTTCCTGCTGGCCGGAGTGTCGGACAGGTTCTGGCTGCTGAAGCCCGGTGTGAGCCTGCTGCTGCTGTTCATCGGCGTCAAGCTGCTTATACACGAGTTTGTAGACATCGACGCCATGCTGTCGCTGGCTGTCATCCTGGTAATCCTTGTAGGCAGCATAGTCGGCTCGCTATTGATAAAGGAAGATAAGGGAAAATAAGGGAAGATAAGGGAAGATAAGAGGAGATAGGAGGAGATAAAGGGAGTTAAGGGGAGTTAAGAGACAATACCGTAGGCAGTACGCGCTGTAAGCGCAGAAGCACATAGCCCAGGGTAAAGCGTAGCGGCACCCTGGGTTATTATTGTAATATAATCAATGCGCGCTGTAAGCGCAAAAGCGTTATATTTTTGTCCTGCTGTTGTCTATGCTTTTGCCCTTAGCAGGGCGAACATCACCCACATTAAATAACCCAGGGTGTCATTTCGCTACGCTACATTTACCCTGGGCTGTGTGCTTTTGCGCCTACAGCGCGCATTGATACAGCGCCTCGTATTCCCTTGCCACTTTTATGTAGTCGTGGTGCTTACGTATATACTCCACGCTCTGGCGCTGCATGGTTGTTATGTCCTCTTGTCTTGCGGCAAGGTCTACGATGGCGTTGTAGACACTCTCGTAGGTAGGAAGGACATTTACGATTGGACGCAGGCGGTCCTCGTGCAGTATGGCATAGTTCTCCGGCTCTCCGCCACCAATACATATTATGCCGCGCGACATGGCCTCAAGCGGATTCATTGACGGCGTGTAGCTGTATAGCTGGTCGAGGATGGCATCGCTGCCCTCCATCATCCTTGTGTATTCGGCAAAAGGAATGTTCTCTGCAACAGCGAGCTTTATCTTGTCGGGATAGTCGCGTGCGGCGTCGCGTGCGGCACGGAGCATGATATCAGTACCCTTGTATGCCGAGCGCGGCTTGTTGACGCCAATGAAGAGCCGCAGAGGCTGGCTGCTCTGCCGTGGGCCGATGGTGACATCCTTGCTGACAATGGGGAACGGAATGAACTGCGTCTTGTCGGGAAACAGCGGATGGTAGCATTCATAGTATTCGTAAAGTCCTGCCACGATGCTGTCGCTGTCGTGTGCTATGAGCTCGTTGAGCCTCTGTTTGGGGGTACAGAGCCAGTCTGCCTTCTCCTTGCGCGTGTCAGGAGTGTCGCGCAGGGTGTCGCCAATGTTGAAGTCGCCATACCGGAAAGGCTTCCTCGTGATATTCTCGTGCACCCAATAGTAATCCATGCCGAATGCTCCAAGAATGACCTTCCCGTTGTGCCTGCGCAGGAAGTTGTATATCGGGAACAGCCGCTCGGCCTTCAGTTCCATGAACATCGGATTGATGAGCTGTACGATGTCATAGCCCCTCATCCTTGGCAGGCTTGCCGCAATCCTGCACATGAGCATGGCCCCGCCAAGAGGTCCCTCGTGGCGCGCAAGGTCTATGTCACGGGGATAGTTTTTCCAGAAGTCCCCGTTTGAGGCAACCGTCACCTCATGGCCAAGAGTCCTGAGACCTTTGGCCAACGTACAGTGGACATTGCTGTATTCGCCTAAGAGCAGTATCCTCATCACTTTGCCGTCATTAACAAGAGAAGGTACCTGCCAGCCTTGTAATTGACAAGACGGCGGAACAGCGAGTATTTTGCCGTATAGTGTTTGTCCGGGAGCGGGAACAGGCCCAGTTCGCGCAGCTTGCCGGTGGCCTCGTTGAGCTTGTCGATGGAGTGTGTAAGGCGTGCGGTATTGTAGAGATAGTCCATAGACAGCTGGGCCACCCTGCGCCGCATGGCCATCTTGGCAGCCTCGGGCAGACGCTCGCCAATGTAGTGTAGACGGCAAATGGTATCAAAATGATTGGTCAGCCTTGTCATCACTTTCCGTGGTGTCCGGCTTCCTGTCAGCGACTCCGAATGTTGCCGGTAGTAGTAGGCGTGAGCATCTGTGGCAATGAGCTTCTCAGCCCTGAGGACAAGCCGAGCCGTAAACTCCTCGTCCTCGCAGTAGTTCTGGCCTGACGTGAAGCGCAGGTCGCCAAGGATGTTCCTGCGGAAGACATACGTCCAGACACTGCCCCGAAGGTTGTTGTTGTGCATATACGAGGTGCCCGTCATCGGACCGTCAAAGCTGAAGGGAGTCTCGGAGACAGAGCTGTTCGTGAAATTGAACACCACCATGTCCGGCGAATGGTATCTGACGATGTCTATGCAATGCTCGTAGGCTCCGCGCAGCAGCATGTCGTCGCCATCGATAAACTGTATGTATGTTCCCGTGGCGGCCTTTATTCCCATGTTCCTGGCCTCGGACGGTCCCTTGTTTGGCTGCCGTATATATATAATGTCGTCCTGCATGTCGGCCAGTACCGTTATTGCGGGAGGGTCACTCCCGTCATCGACAATGATAATCTCCCTGTCACTCTTTGACAATGACAGGCAGGTAATACTGTCAAGACAGTCGGCAAGCATCTCGACAGGAGTATTGTATGTTGTAACGATGAAGCTGATCAGCGGCTTCTTCGGTAGAACCTGTGTAGGAACTTGTTCAGTTGGCATAGTTTCTTTAGTCCTATTAAGTTTAGTACTTTCTGTTTCAGCGTTAGCGAATAGTCAAACCGGGGCAGTTCGTGGACAATGCCCGTACGCTCATATACATCGAGAGCGATATTCAGAACGTGGGAATGGTATATGGCGTCGTGGACCTCGGGGAGTACATGCAAATGAGCTTCGAGCAAGTCTGTCATTGCCTTCCCGTCAGCAGTCTGGGTGATGCCGCGCGGGTTCAGGTAATAATGGTACAGTCCCACGGAGGTGGTAGCGACGAGCTTGCAGCGGCTCAGCAGCTGCGGAAGGATGTAGACATCCTCGAATTTCTTGCCCACAGGATAGGTGAGTCCGCGGAACAGTTCCCTTCTGTATACCTTGTTCCATGCGTAGGCATGTCTGTATGCCTTGCCTTTCAGCCAGTATTGCCGCATGTCGGCATACTCTGTGTCCTTCCCGAAATAGAGTATGCGCTGACGGGCTATGTTACCGTATTTCTCGTATACGGGATATTCAAGGATGTCATAGTCGGGATGTGAGTTCAGAATGTCGAACAGCCTCTTGTACGTATCTGGCGCAACGGTATCGTCGCTGTCGACGAAGGTGACGTATTCGCCGCGGGCTTTTGCGAGAGCGGTGTTGCGTGCGGCACTAAGCCCCTGGTTCTCCTTGTGGTATAGGGCCTGCACCCTATGGTCTTTTCCCGTCCATGCCTCGCACTTGTCCCTGCTGCCGTCAGTAGATGCATCGTCGACAATGATGACCTGCATGTCATGAAACGACTGCCCCAATACGCTGTCGAGACACCTGTCGATGGTGTCCTCAACGTTGTAAACCGGTATGATGACTGTTAGTTTCATGTTTGCAAAATTACGAAAAAAAACGATAATAATGTATATGATGATGTTTTTTTATATTACCTTTGTACGGAAAAGATAATATAAGGTTAAATTCAAGCATTGACTATTCGAATGGACACACACAGAATTGGACACCCACGCGTGGACGTTGCCGACGTGCTGCGCGGACTGGCCGTAATGGGCATTATCATCCTACACTCTATTGAGCATTTCAACTTCTACTCGTTTCCTGATACTGCTGGCCAATGCGACCTGCTGAGGTTTACCGACCGTGCTATATGGGACGGACTGTTCTTCACCTTTGGCGGCAAGGCCTATGCCGTTTTTGCCCTGCTGTTCGGTTTCAGCTTCTTCATCCAGTATGACAATCAGCGCATGCGTGGCTACGACTTCCGTGGCCGTTTCTGCTGGCGCCTTGTGCTGCTGTTCGTCTTCGGAAACATCAACGCCTGCTTCTTCACGGCCGAGGTGCTTGTGCTATACTCGCTTGTAGGCTTCATATTGCCTCTTGCCTGCCGGATGAAGGACAAGTGGGTACTGGCGTTGGCCTGCCTGCTCCTCATACAGCCCCTGCCACTATACTATGTCCTGCGCTCAATTGCCGACCCCGCCTTTGTGGCTCCACAGCTGCCCACACGTGCCTTCTGGGACGCCACGTTCGCCGTGCAGTCGTCAGGAACATTCCTTGAGACAGTGAAGGTGAACCTGTGGGAGGGACAGCTTGCCAGCCTTGCATGGGCATGGGACCACGGACGGGTGTTCCAGACTGCCGCCTTGTTCCTGCTGGGCATGCTCATTGGCCGTAGAGGACTGTTCATGAGGGAAAACCTGGGCTTCTGGTGCAAGGTGTTAGGATTCTCGCTGACGGCATTCTTCCCGCTCTACGGCATCGGCAACATGCTGCGCGACTTCGTCTCCAATGAGTCGCTCTATGGCCAACTGTATCTAATCATCAGCTCACTGTCAAATTTTGCCTTCATGCTCGTGCTCGTGTCGGGGGTCATTATCGTCTTCTACACCACCAAGCTGCACAGCAAGCTGATGTTCATAGCCCCTTACGGAAAGATGAGCCTAACCAACTATATATCACAGAGCGTCGTAGGCTCAATGATGTATTACAACTGGGGATTTGGCCTCCACAGATATATGGGCATCACCGTGAGCAGCATTGCCGGTGTCGTACTCTTTGTGCTGCAGCTGCTCTTCTGCCGTTGGTGGATGTCCAGGCACAGCCATGGCCCATTGGAGCATCTGTGGAAAAAGGCAACATGGATATGCAAATGACATTTATCCTCACTTTTTGCCTCTTAATGTTTCGTTTTCGATAAAAATTGCTAACTTTGCAATCAAATTCTAATAAATTAACAGAAATATATAATTATGAGAAGTAGAACAGCTGACTGGTACGAGACCAAAATCAGATATGAGAAGACCATGGAGGATGGTGCACAGAAGAAGGTTACGGAGCAATATGTGGTTGATGCCCTGAGCTTCACGGAGGCCGAGAACACCATCATAGAAGAGATGTCCTCATACATCAGCGGCGAGTTTAAGATTACCGACATCAAGCATGCCGCCTACCGCGAGATATTCTTCAGCGAGAACACCAATGACGACAGATGGTACAAGGCTAAGCTGCAGTTCATAACCCTCGACGAGAAAACGGAGAAGGAGAAGCGTACAGCCGTCAACTATCTCGTACAGGCAGCAAGCCTGCCCGGTGCCGTGAAGCATATCGACGAGGTGATGGGCAGTACACAGATAGACTATGTCATCTCAAGCGTGGCTGAGACCATGATAATGGATGTATACGAGCACTCGTCAGCAGCGAAGACTGTTGAACGGCATGATGTCCCCGAGTATCTTACCGACGAGAACAAACAGCAAGGAGAAAACGCATGACGGACGTTGATGTAGCAAAAAATCTTCATCAGGTGCTCGAATGTTTGCCTGATGGCGTGAGATTGGTTGCCATCAGCAAATATCATCCTGCGGAATACATCCAGGAGGCATACGACAAAGGACAGCGCGTCTTCGGAGAAAGCCATGAGCAAGAGCTTAAGGTGAAGGTGGCGACATTGCCAAATGACATAGAATGGCATTTTATAGGACACCTTCAGACTAACAAGGTGAAATACATTGCCCCGTACATATCCATGATAGAGGCCGTGGACTCCCTGCGACTGCTTAGGGAGATAGACAAGCAGGCGGCACGCAACAACCGCGTAATAGACGTGCTGCTGGAACTGCACATAGCACAGGAAGCCACAAAATACGGGCTGACCATTGACCAGTGCAGGCAACTGCTCGAGGACGGAGAATGGCGCAAGATGCCTAACGTCAGGATAGCGGGCCTTATGATGATGGCATCGAACGTTGATGACGAGGAGCAGATACGCCGTGAGATGACCATTGCCGCCGACTTCTTCGACGAGGTGAAAAGCAAGTATTTCACTGACGACGACCACTTCCGCGAAAGGTCATGGGGCATGAGCCACGACTACAAGATTGCCGTGGAATGCCGTTCCACGATGGTGAGGGTAGGGACAGGCATCTTCGGACCGCGTGTGTATTAGTAAGAGGAGATAAAGGGAGACAAATGACGTATGGACTCTGAGACAAAGGCACAACTGAAAGCCACTCTCGATGGCTATTTAGAGACAAGCCGTCACAGGAAGACGTCTGAGCGATATGCTATCCTGGATGCGGTGTGTGAGATGACGGGTCATTTCACTATCGAGGATTTGGGAGAGAGGTTGCTCAGTAGGAATTTCCCCGTGAGCCGTGCTACGCTCTACAACACCATCAGCCTGTTCATAAAGCTGCACATCGTCGTCAGGCACAGGCTTCCTGCCGGCACACGCTACGAGATTTGCGACATGGAAAACAATCATTGTCATCAGATATGCAACGTGTGCGGCAAGATTACGGAGATAAAGTCGCAGATAGTGATAGATGCCGTTGGAGCCATAAAGCTCCAGAGATTCAGGCGCGAGGGCTTCTCGCTATACATATATGGTATATGCAGCACTTGCATGGCTAAGAATACACGCAGCAAAACATTAATGGAACAACAAAAAAACAAATAATACACAAATGAGTACAGGTAAAGTTGACGTCCTGCTGGGACTACAGTGGGGCGACGAAGGTAAAGGAAAGGTAGTCGACGTTTTGACTCCCAAGTATGATGTGGTGGCAAGGTTCCAGGGCGGCCCCAACGCCGGTCACACACTTGAGTTTGAGGGCGAGAAATATGTCCTCCGCAGCATCCCGTCGGGAATATTCCAGGGTGGCAAGGTCAACATCATCGGCAACGGCGTTGTAATGGCCCCCGACCTCTTCATGGCAGAGGCCAAAGACCTTGAGCGCAGCGGACATAACCTGCGCGACAGGCTCCACATTTCACGCAAGGCACACCTCATAATGCCTACCCACCGTCTGCTCGACGCCGCTTACGAAGCTGCCAAAGGAAAAAACAAGGTGGGAACTACCGGTAAGGGCATCGGTCCCACATACACCGACAAGATTAGCCGCAACGGCCTGCGCGTGGGCGATATCCTCGACAACTTCGAGGCAAAGTATAAGGCGCATAAGGAGAGACATCTGCAAATGCTCGCATCACTGAACTATACCGACTTCGACATTACGGAAGTTGAGAAGACATGGATGGAGGGCGTAGAGTATATGAAGCAGTTCAGAATTGTAGACAGCGAGCACGAGATAAACAATCTCCTGCGCTCGGACAAGAGCATCCTCTGCGAGGGCGCACAGGGCACCATGCTCGATGTGGACTTCGGCAGCTACCCCTTCGTGACATCCTCCAACACCATTTGCGCAGGAGCATGCACGGGACTTGGCATCGGCCCTAACAGGATTGGCAACGTTTATGGCATTATGAAGGCATACTGCACACGCGTTGGTGCAGGACCGTTCCCTACAGAGCTCTTCGATGAGACCGGAAAGCTCATCCGTGACCTTGGCCATGAGTATGGTGCCGTAACAGGCCGTGAGCGCCGTTGTGGCTGGATAGACCTCGTTCAGCTGCGCTATTCCGTTATGGTGAATGGCGTTACGGAGCTTATCATGATGAAGAGCGACGTGCTCGACGGCTTCGAAACCATTAAGGCATGCGTGGCATACAGGCTGCCTGACGGCTCTGAGACTACTGAGCTGCCATACGAGATTGACAACGTAGAGCCGATATACAAGGAGATGAAAGGATGGAAGACCGACATGACTCAGTTTACAAGCGAGGAGCAGTTCCCGGCAGAGTTCAACGACTATGTCGCCTTCCTTGAGGACTTCCTCGAAACACCTATAACAATTATCTCCATCGGCCCGGACCGTGCACAGACAATAATTAGAAACAAGTAAGCAATGGCAAACAAACCAAGCATACCTAAGGGGACGCGTGACTTCGGCCCCGTGGAGATGGCAAAGCGCAACTACATCTTCGACACCATAAAGGAAGTCTATGCCCTTTATGGCTTCCAGCAGATTGAGACACCAGCCATGGAGACACTGCAAACCCTCATGGGCAAGTATGGCGAGGAAGGCGACAAGCTGCTGTTCAAGATTCTGAACTCTGGCGACTTCACAAGCAAGCTTAGCGACGGGGAACTGACAGAGCGCAATCCTCTGCGCCTCGCCGCACGCCTTTGTGAGAAGGGACTGCGCTACGACCTTACTGTTCCGTTCGCACGGTATGTCGTCATGCATCGTGACGAGCTGCAGCTGCCATTCAAGCGTTATCAGATACAGCCCGTATGGCGTGCTGACCGTCCGCAGAAGGGCCGTTACCGTGAGTTCTACCAGTGTGACGCCGACGTGGTAGGCTCTGACTCTCTCCTAAACGAGGTTGAGCTGATGCAGATTGTCGACACAGTTTTCACCCGTTTTGGAATAAACGTCTGCATCAAAATCAATAACCGCAAGATACTCACAGGACTGGCTGAGACTATAGGCGAGGCTGACAAGATAGTGGACATCACGGTTGCCATAGACAAGCTCGACAAGATTGGACTCGACAATGTCAACGAGGAGCTGCGTGCCAACGGCATCAGCGACGAGGCTATAGCTAAGCTGCAGCCGATAATGTCGCTGACAGGCACCAACGACGAGAAACTCGATGTCATTGCGGATGTGCTCCGGGACAGCGAGACCGGCCTGAAGGGAGTGCAGGAGACAAGGTTCATCCTCGACACCCTGAAATCATGCGGACTCAAGAACAGCATGGAGCTTGACCTGACACTTGCTCGGGGACTGAACTATTATACAGGCGCCATATTCGAGGTGAAGGCGTTGGACACACCTATGGGCAGCATCACTGGCGGCGGACGCTACGACAACCTGACTGGCATATTCGGAATGCCGGGACTCAGCGGAGTGGGCATATCCTTCGGAGCTGACCGCATATATGATGTCCTCAACACTCTCGACCTCTACCCAAAGGAGGCTATAAGCACCACGCAGTTGCTGTTCATCAACTTCGGCGAGAAAGAGACGGCATACTGCATGCCCGTTGTTGCTCAGGCAAGGAAAGCAGGCATACGCACGGAGATTTTCCCCGACTCTGCTAAGATGAAGAAACAGATGGCCTATGCCAACGCAAAGCATATCCCGTTTGTAGCTCTGGCCGGAGAGAACGAGATGAACGAGGGCAAGTATACTCTCAAGGACATGGAGACGGGAGAGCAGAGACTTGTCACTGCACAGGAGCTCATAGAACATATCTCCTAAGAACGCACCTCGCATTTCAATGAGACATGCACCGTGTTTTTGATGAGACATGCACCCGTGTTTTGATGAAATGCAGGATATAATATAGAATAGCCTGAAAGACAGTACCTAAGGATGAAGGTAAAGCTTTCAGGCTATTCTTGAAAAGATTAAGGCATAAGGACTTACACTACTAAAACAAACTATCAAAATAATCATGATGAGGAAACATCTTACTAACCTTTTCCTGCTTGTTCTTGCAGCGATACTCTTTACTGCGGGAACCCGACAGACAACAATATTCATCATTGGTGACTCTACGGCCGCAAATAAGTCGAAACCTGAGACAAATCCCGAAAGAGGGTGGGGGATGGCCTTTCAGGGCTTCTTCAGTTCTAAAATCCGGGTGGACAATCATGCCGTCAACGGAAGGTCATCGAAGAGTTTCATTGACGAGGGACGTTGGGACAAAGTGCTATCGCTTATAAAGCCGGGCGACTACGTGCTCATACAGTTCGGCCACAACGACGAGAAACCTAAGCCCGACCGACATACAGACCCAGGCAGCACGTTTGATGCGAACCTGGCACGCTATGTCACTGAGACTCGTGAGCGTGGAGGCATACCGGTACTGCTGAACGCTGTGGTGCGCCGCAACTTCTACCTGCAGCCTGACAACGAAACCGATGACGAGTCTCTGCGCAACACCACATACGAGGACGAGAAAGTAAACTCCGACACCCTTATAGATACTCATGGAGCCTATCTCTTGTCACCGCGTAACGTTGCCCGAGAACTCTCCGTTCCGTTTATTGATGCCAACCGCATAACTCACGACCTTGAGCAGGGCATGGGTATTGAAGGCTCCAGGAAACTGCACATGTGGTTCAAGCCTGGTGAGGTAGCGTCAATCCCCAAGGGCAGAAAGGACAACACCCACTACAACGTCTATGGTGCACATCAGGTGGCATCGCTTCTTGCCGACGCACTTGTACAGGCTGTGCCGGCCCTGAAGAAGCATCTCCGCCACTACGACTATATAGTCTCCAAAAAGGGGTTCGGCAACTATATGGACATAACGGAAGCCATTGATGCCGTGCCACAGGGCAAGCGCACCCGCATATATGTTCTTGACGGAACGTGGAATATACCAAAGAAAACCCCTCGCAACATCTCTTTTGACCTATATCCAGGCGCAAAAATAATAAAGGAGGGATAGCGTCCCTCCTTTTTTATTCTGAAGTATAAAACTAAAACTTATTCTGCCAGACAGTCGTCAAGCATTTTTGCTATAGCCTTCTTGTCGAGCTTCTGTCCGATGAAAACCAGTTTCTGCATGCGGTCGCCATACTTGTCGTCCCAGTCACGGCGCAGTCCTGGCTCGCGTTCCTTAAGCTCAGCCAATTCGTCGGCAGGCATCGTGGCGTACCATTGGCCGGCATTGGCAAGAGACACCTGGCGTCCTGCCTGCTCGAAGAGATAGCAGTTGTCGGGCTCTTCCGCAAAGTAGCAGATGCCCTTACACCTTATTATATTATGCGGCCACAGACGGGCAACGAAATCGTCAAACATTGATAGGCTGAATGCCGGGCGACGATAGTAGACAAAAGTTCCTATGCCGTATTCCTCAACTTCGCCTCCCTCGTCGTGGTGGTGATGGTGATGATGGTGGTGGCCATGCTCATGATGCTCATGCTCATCCTCATGCTCATGGTCGTCCTCATGTTCATGCTCATGCTCATGCTCATGATGATGGTCGTGGTGATGATGCTCGTCCTCATGATGGTCGTGATCATGCTCCTCATCGTCATCATCGTCATCATCGTCCTCATCCTCCTCGTGATGTCCTTCTATTTCCTTTATCCATGTGGCTGAGGTGGCAACGGAGTCGAAGTCAAACATCCCGGTATTGATAATTCTGTCGAGGTCCACATCACCATAGTTGCATTCAATGATTTCCGCTTTTGGCTGCAGGGCACGGATAATTTGCCTGATTTTTCCAAGCTCCTCGCTTGTCACCTCATCGGCCTTGTTGAGCAATATGATGTTGCAGAATTCTATTTGCTGTATGAGCAGGTTTTCGATGTCGTCCTCCTCTAAGTTTCCTCTCATGAGGCTGTTGCCGTTGCCAAACTCGTCCCTCATTCTCATGGCGTCGACAACTGTTGCTATGCAGTCGAGCCTTGCTATGCCCTTGCGTATAAACTCTGGCCCCATGGTAGGGTAGGAGCATATAGTCTGTGCGATGGGTGCCGGCTCGCAGATGCCGCTTGCCTCAATGACGATATAGTCGAAACGCTCCATCTCTGTTATATCCCGCAGCTGGCCTACAAGGTCCATTTTCAGCGTACAGCATATACAGCCGTTCTGCAATGCCACAAGGCTGTCGTCTTTCTGGTCAACGATGCCGCCTTTCTGTATGAGGTCTGCATCGATGTTCACCTCGCCGATGTCGTTAACTATGACTGCGAACTTTATGCCCCGTCTGTTGCTGAGTATCCTGTTCAACAATGTAGTCTTGCCACTACCGAGATAGCCCGTAAGCAGCAGGACTGGAATAATGTTTGTTTTCATATTCTTCTGTGTGTTATGTTTCGGTTTAAATATATGTCCCTTACACCCCTCATGCCATTTCCGACAGCTCGAGCCATCTCATGGACTTCTCGTCGAGCTCGTCCTTGAGAATAGGCAGTCTGATGCTGTATTCCGTAATCTTGTCTATGGGCAACTCGCCAGAACATAGCTTTTGCTCTATTTCCTGCTGCTCGGCCTCCAGCTGGCTTATTTCCTTTTCCAGTCTTTCATACTCCTGTTTCTCCTTGAACGAGAGTTTCTTCTTCTCCTGATTTCTGGTTCGGTTTCGGTCCTTGTTCTCCTCTGTCACCGCAGGCTTGGCCGTCTGTTCGTTCTCGCTCTGCAGTTTCTGCCATTCTCGGAATTGGGTGTAGTTGCCTGGGAAATCCTTTATGTCACCACTGCCCCTGAATACCAGCAGATGGTCCACAACC
>OBLI01000745.1_pt1 | contig 33905 bp, 31 predicted proteins | sample 1519701 | NCBI WGS metagenome assembly OBLI01 (sample SAMEA3663005, study PRJEB22513) | pig gut metagenome | biome: pig gut; feature: pig-associated habitat; material: faeces | place: France | collected 2012 | reverse complement strand
AAATGGGATCTTAGCTCAGCTGGGAGAGCATCTGCCTTACAAGCAGAGGGTCATAGGTTCGAGCCCTATAGGTCCCATTCCTTTTGCAAAAAACAGAAGAAGGATATGGCGAGATAGCTCAGTTGGCTAGAGCATACGGTTCATACCCGTAGTGTCGAGGGTTCGAATCCCCCTCTCGCTATTTTGTTAAGAGGTACTTCTTGAAAAAGAGGTATCTTTTTTGTTGTTCTTATGGATCGGAATTAATTATGAAATTTTGTTGCAATTAGTCGTGCATAGCGTTATAATATTAAAAGATAAAAGAAAATTCTTCAGGGCAGGGTGCCTCAGTCAGAAAAAACTGAGAATTCCCGACCGGCGGTATAGTCCGCGAGCACTTAAGTGCTGATTTGGTGTGATTCCAAAACCGACAGTATAGTCTGGATGAGAGAAGATAAATGTATGATTTTTTTCATGTATGTTTTGCCCTGAGTCTATGGTATTGACTCAGGGCTTTTCTTATGAGAAAAAAGCTTGTGCATAAGAAAAACTCGATGAGAATTTCCTTTTATTAAAACAGACTCGACAAAACAGAAGGAGAGGATTCAAAATGAGTGAACAGGTATTAAGAAGAAATGTAACAGGAAGAAGTAAAGTAAGGACACTGGCACAGATTGCCATGCTTGGAGCAGTAGCAACCGTATTGATGTTATTTGAATTTCCGCTTCCATTTATTGCACCACCGTTTTATGAACTGGATTTCAGTGAAGTTCCCATATTAGTCGGTGCGTTTGCAATGGGACCTTTAGCCGGTGTGGCAATCGAAGCGATTAAGATTTTGTTGAATTTTGTAATCAACGGAACCATCACTGCCGGTGTTGGGGAATTTGCAAACTTTATTCTCGGATGTGCTTTTTTACTTCCGGCATCTCTGATTTACAGACAGAAAAAAACAAAAAAGAGAGCAATCATCGGTATGGCACTTGGTACCGTGATTATGACAGTGGCAGGTTGTGTAATGAATGCATTTGTATTGCTTCCTGCATACGGTGCAGCTTTTGGAATGCCGATGGATGCTTTTGTACAGATGGGAACAGCAATCAATAAATCCATTAACAGTCTGTTTACCTTTGCAGTTCTGGCAGTTGGTCCGTTTAACCTGATCAAAGGAATTCTGGATTCTGTCATTGTAATGTTGATCTACAAAAGAATCCGTGTGATTCTGAAAGGTGATATTTAATTCAAAAGGATAATGAACCCCCGGATGGGGTTATAAAGAGAAAGAAAAAAGCTCTGATTTTTACAGAAACCGCGTAAAATCAGAGCTTTTTCTTTACAAAATATAAAAATAATAGTTTAATAATGAAGAAGAGAAAAGAAAAAAATCTGGAAGGAAAAGAAGAAATGGGAAAGAAAATACAAGAATTTGTAAAGCGGGAGACGGTGCTGGTTCTTTCTTTTTTACTGGCAGTTGTCTCTTGTTTTCTGGTTCGACCGGACAGGCAGTATGCAGGATACATTGATATTGGAACTTTGATCGTTCTGTTTTGTCTGATGGCTGTTGTGGCAGGAATGAAAGAATTAGGAATGTTTCAAGTGATTGGAGAGGGATTGCTTGGGAGAATCCAATCCAGAAGAGGGTTGGTGCTGGTACTGGTCTTTCTCTGTTTTTTCAGCAGTATGCTGATTACGAATGATGTGGCATTGATTACGTTTGTGCCATTGGCGCTTCTGATTCTGCATATGACCGATCAGAAATCAGCGGTTTGTTTTGTGGTTACGCTCATGACGATCGGAGCAAATCTGGGAAGTATGCTCACTCCTGTGGGGAATCCCCAGAATCTCTACCTGTATTCGGTATCGGGAATGAAGCTTGGGGCATTTCTTTGGCTGATGCTGCCATATACGCTTGTCTCAGCAATCGGATTAGTGGGATGTGTCTATCTGGTATATCGAAAAAAAGAAGACATCCGATATACCCCTCAGAAAACAGAAATAACAGACCGGAAGAGACTGGGAATTTATCTGCTCTTGTTTGGCATTTGTCTGTTATCGGTAGCCGGTGTCATTTCACGTCCGGTTCTTCTGATTCTGAACAGTGTGTGCATTTTCTTTACAGATCGACGATTATTAAAAAAGGTGGATTACAGTCTGCTGGCTACGTTTGTCTGTTTTTTTATTTTTATCGGAAATATGGGAAGGTTTCCTGTTTTTTGTCAGTGGATCAAGGGAATGTTACAAGGACATGTGAGGCTGGCAGCGGTAGGAATCAGCCAGGTGATCAGTAATGTACCAGCAGCCTTGCTTCTCTCCGGTTTTACGGAAGAATGGAAGGAGTTAATCATAGGAACGAATGTGGGCGGTCTTGGAACCTTGATCGCATCCATGGCAAGTCTGATTTCCTATAAACAGATTGCGGTAAAAAATCCGGAATTAAAAAATCGTTATCTGGCTTTATTTACCTTGCTGAATCTTATTTTTCTTATGATTTTCGCAGGAATTTCTTTTGTCTTATAAGAAAGGAAAATAAATGATGTCAAATTATGATAAGCTTTGTGAAAAATGGCGGCAGGAATTTTTGCAGATGGATGTGGAAGATCTGATGAAAAAACTGTCGGAGTTAAAAATCGAAAACGACTGTCTGGTGCTTTGGCATTTTGGAAGAAAGCTGGGCGTTCGTCTGGAAGACGGAGAAATCTTTCCATTGAAAGATACAAGGCCGGTGGAAAATGGAACAAAAATGAATATTTATAATCTTTTTTATTATGCAAAAGAAACGGCATTTTTCAGAAACCAATGGGTCCCTTTCCGAAATGTACGGGGAGCCGGTCCGTTTACACCAGCGTTTGAGGCGCATGTACTCCAGCCGTTTGCGCAGACATTCTCGGGAAAAACAGAGATTCTGAGGGCAGCAGCAGAGAAACTGGGCGGGGAGCCGGTCAGACAGGGAGATGCCGGTTATATTCTGAAAGCGTTTGATTGTATTCCCATGCAATTTCTGTTCTGGGATGGAGATGAGGAATTCCCGGCTCAGAGCAATATCCTGTTTGATTACAGTGTGACAGACTATATCCATGTGGAATCTACGGTATCTCTTGCAGTGCAGGGCGTGACGTCACTGATCGAGGCAGCAGATGTAGAGAGAAAAGGGCATATGTTTACATTGGAATAGTTGACGTTTTGAAGATTTTTCTTTACAATTGTAGTGTTACCTGTAAAATAAAAACAAAGAAGGGAAAAAATATGTTGGAAAAAATGTTTCATCTCAAGGAACACCACACAAACCTGAAAACAGAGATTCTTGCGGGCATCACCACATTTATGACGATGGCCTATATTCTGGCTGTTAACCCCAATATTCTTTCAGAGGCGGGAATGGACAGAGGGGCTGTTTTTACAGCAACTGCTCTGGCTTCTCTGGTCGGAACCTGTTTGATGGCGCTGCTAGCGAATTATCCTTTTGTTCTGGCACCGGGAATGGGCTTAAATGCTTATTTCGCCTATACGGTTGTTCTGGGAATGGGATATACCTGGCAGATGGCTCTGGCAGCCGTATTTATTGAGGGGATTCTCTTTATTGTGCTGTCACTGACCAATGTAAGAGAGGCAATCTTTAATGCCATACCGATGACACTGAAGCATGCGGTGTCAGCAGGGATTGGTCTGTTTATTGCTTTTATCGGACTTCAGAATGCGAAAATCGTTGTGGACAGCAGTACACTGGTAAGTATGTATTCTTTTAAAAGCTCGATTGCAAACGGACTTTTCCGGACAGAGGGGATTACCGTATTGCTGGCACTGATCGGACTTCTGATCACAGGCATTCTTGTGATTAAAAATGTAAAAGGAAATATTTTATGGGGAATTCTGATCACATGGGTACTTGGAATTATCTGCCAGCTGACCGGACTTTATGTGCCGGATCCGGAACTTGGTATGTACAGTCTGATTCCGGACTTTTCAGCGGGAATCGGAATACCAAGCCTCATGCCTACACTTGGACAGATGGATTTCTCAATTGTTAAGACTTTGGATTTTGCAGTCATTATGATGGCATTTTTGTTTGTAGATATGTTTGATACACTGGGTACTTTGATTGGTGTTGCATCAAAAGCAGACATGTTGGATAAAAATGGAAAACTGCCAAAAATCAAAGGTGCACTCCTTGCGGATGCAATTGCAACATCTACCGGAGCAGTCCTTGGAACATCTACTACAACCACATTTGTAGAAAGTGCATCTGGTGTAGCAGAAGGAGGAAGAACCGGACTGACCGCATTGGTATCTGCTGTTCTGTTCGGATTGTCTCTGTTTCTTTCTCCGGTTTTTCTTGCAATTCCGTCTTTTGCAACAGCACCGGCATTGATCGTTGTAGGATTTCTCATGATCACATCCATCATGAACATTCCTTTCAATGATTTTGCAGAAGCAATTCCGGCATTTATCTGTATGATTGCCATGCCGTTTCTGTACAGCATTTCAGAAGGTATCTGTTTTGGTGTTATTTCTTATGTGATTCTGAATTTGTGCACAGGAAAAGCAAAAGAGAAAAAAATCAGTATCCTGATGTATGTGCTTGCAATTTTATTTATATTGAAATATATACTGATCTGATTCTTGAATCATAGAATAAAAAGGCTGATCGGCCAATGTCAATAAGGAGACGTTGGCTGGTCAGCCTCTTTTTTTGTGTGGAATCCAGAAACAACTTGTCAATAAGAGCGTACAAGTTGTAGAATAAAAGAAAAGGAGGGGCAAAATGGCGAACGAAAACGGAAAGACAAAATATTATACCTTGATGGAAGAACTGAAGCAGGCAATCATGAGCGGATCGATCAAACCCGGAGAGAAACTTCCTTCGGAAAATGAATTGTCAGACAGATATCATATCAGCCGCCATACGGTACGTAAGGCCCTGTCAATTTTGATTAACGAAGGATATATTGAGGCGGAACATGGCAGGGGAACCTTTTGTTCTCAGCGTATGGGGCATATGAAAAATTCGAGAAATGTTGCAGTAGTCACCACCTATATTTCCGATTATATTTTTCCGCGGCTGATACAGGGAATGGACAAAGTGCTTACAGAGAACGGCTACAGTATCATTTTGAAAAACACGGCAAACAGCCGTACAAAGGAAGAACGAGTTCTGGAAGATATTCTTACCAAGGATATCGAGGGACTGATTATTGAGCCAAGCAAAAGTCAGATTTACTGCAAGCATACCAACTTGTATGCTATGCTGGATCAATATGAGATTCCTTATGTGTTTATTCAGGGGGTATATTCCCAGATGATCGACAAGCCCCACATTCTTATGGACGATTGCAAGGGCGGCTATATGGTTACAAAGCATCTGATCGATGCCGGACACAGAAAAATTCTGGGAATCTTTAAGGCGGATGATTTTCAGGGAAAAGAACGACATAAGGGTTATGTAAAAGCTTTACAGGAAGCGGGAATTGCCTATGATCCGGATATGGTTGTATGGTTTCATACAGAAGACAGAAAGACCAAACCGGCCATGATGATGGAATTGTTTCTTGAACAGAAGGTAGAAATGGATGCAGTGGTATGTTACAACGATCAGATTGCAATCGAAGTGATTCGCTGCCTGCAAAGAAACGGTCTTCGTGTTCCGGAAGACATTTCTGTGACTGGTTATGATAATTCCGTGATTGCAGAAGGAACCGTAGGACTGACCACGATCACGCATCCACAGGAAAAGCTTGGCGAAATGGCAGCAGAGCTGCTTTTGGAAAAAATCAGAAAAGTACCGGAGGAAAAAAGCCGTATACCAAGACTGATTCAGCCGGAACTGATTGTCAGAGGTTCTACAATAGAAAGAATAAATAAGAAAGAAGAAAGAGAGGAAGCAACATGTTAGAAGAATTGAAAAAAGCAGTGTATGAGGCAAATATGCTTCTGCCAAAGTATGGACTGGTAACTTTTACCTGGGGAAATGTAAGCCAGATTGACCGGGAGACCGGATATTTTGCAATCAAACCAAGCGGTGTGGATTATGACAAACTGACTCCGGATGATATGGTAATCATGGATCTGGAAGGCAATAAAATCGAAGGAAGATACAATCCTTCTTCTGACACACCGACACACATCGAACTGTATAAAGCATTCCCGAATATCGGAGGTGTTGTACATACACATTCTTCCTGGGCAACCAGCTGGGCGCAGGCAGGAAGAGGCATTCCTTGTTACGGAACCACACATGCAGATTATATGTATGGAGAAATCCCGTGTGTAAGATGCCTGACAAAGGAAGAAATCGAAGGTGCTTATGAAAAAAATACAGGACTTCTCATTGCAGACTATTTTAAAGACAAAGATTATGAAGCAGTTCCGGCAGTACTCTGTAAGAATCACGGACCTTTTACATGGGGAAAAGATGGTCATGAAGCAGTACACAATGCAGTCGTACTGGAGGAAGTAGCAAAAATGGCAGCGCGCTGCGAAATGATTCATCCACAGGTAAAACCTGCACCACAGGAACTTCAGGATAAACATTATTACCGTAAACACGGAGCAAATGCTTACTACGGACAGAAATAAAAAGTCAGAAAAAGTATTGGAGGATAACATGAAGAATACAATTGAATCAGGAAAAGCAGTACTTGGTATTGAATTTGGTTCCACACGAATCAAAGCAGTATTGATTAATGAAAATAATGAACCGATCGCGTCTGGTGCGCATGACTGGGAAAACCGTCTGGAAAATAATATCTGGACTTATACACTGGAAGATATCTGGACAGGACTTCAGGACAGCTATCAGAAAATGGCGCAGGATGCAAAAGAAAAATATGGTGCAACCATTACAAAGCTGGGCGCAGTAGGATTCAGTGCCATGATGCATGGCTATATGGCATTTGATGAAGAAGATCAGCTTCTGGTACCTTTCCGTACCTGGAGAAATACTATGACACAGCAGGCTTCAGATGAGCTGACAGAACTGTTCCAATTCAATATTCCTCAGAGATGGAGTATTGCACACCTGTACCAGGCGATTCTGAATGGAGAAGAGCATGTTTCAAAAATAAAATTCCAGACAACACTGGCAGGCTATATTCACTGGAAACTGACAGGGAAAAAAGTACTTGGCGTCGGAGAAGCATCCGGTATGTTCCCAATCGATATGAATACAGGAAATTATAATGCCCGCATGATCCAGCAGTTTGATGAAAAAATTGCAGACAGAGGATTTGACTGGAAACTGGAAGAAATCCTTCCGGAAGTACTCACAGCAGGCGAAGAAGCAGGCTTCCTCACAGAAGAAGGTGCAAAACTTCTTGATGTTACAGGAAATCTGCAGGCAGGTGTTCCGGTTTGTCCTCCGGAAGGCGATGCAGGAACCGGTATGACAGCGACAAACAGTATTGCAAAACGTACGGGAAATGTTTCCGCAGGTACTTCTGTATTCGCAATGGTAGTGCTTGAAAAAGAATTGTCAAAAGTATATAAAGAAATCGACATGGTAACCACACCGACAGGAAATCTGGTTGCAATGGTACATTGCAATAACTGTACTTCGGATCTGAATGCATGGGTATCTCTGTTTAAAGAATTTGCCGAGGCATTTGGAGTAGAAGTAGATATGAATAAGCTGTTTGGAACGCTGTACAACAAAGCCCTGGAAGGCGATGCAGATTGCGGCGGACTGCTGGCTTACAATTATTTCTCCGGAGAACATATTACAGGATTTGAAGAAGGACGTCCGATGTTTGTACGTATGCCGGAAAGCAAATTTAACCTTGCAAACTTCATGAGAGTGCATTTATTTACCGCACTGGGTGCATTAAAGACCGGTCTGGATATTCTTCTGAAAGATGAAGGCGTGAAACTGGATAAGATCCTGGGACATGGCGGACTCTTTAAAACAAAAGGTGTAGGACAGAAGATTATGGCAGGTGCGGTAGGTGTACCGGTATCTGTTATGGAGACAGCCGGAGAAGGCGGTGCATGGGGAATCGCACTTCTGGCTTCTTACATGATCAACAAAGAAGAAAATGAAACACTGGATGATTATCTGAACAATAAAGTATTCGCAGGAAACGCAGGAACCGAAATGAATCCGGATTCTGCAGATGTAGAAGGTTTTGATACCTTTATCAAACGTTACAAAAATGGACTGCCAATTGAAAGAGCAGCAGTCGATTATCTGAGATAAAAAAAGAGACCGGCAGATCGTCATGAGACATCTGCCGGTTTTATATATTCCCGGATATAGAATGCGGCCATATATTCAAATCGGATCTGCATATCATCCAGATTATCATCCAGCATCTCTTTCAGAATGTGTATCCGGTAATTGATGGTATTCCGATGACAATGCATAGCTGAGGCAATGGCCTGTATGCTTCCGTTGCACAGAAGATACTGGTACAGCGTTTCCAGATAGGCAGTATTATGGCTTTGGTCGTAAGCTTCCAGAATTTTTAGTTTGCTGTCTTTATAGGTTTTTAAGAAGCGGATATCGGAAACGTTCATGAGAATCTGAAAGAAACCAAGGTCTTCATAGGAACAGAAAGGTTTCTTTTGGCGAAGCGCAAATGAAAGTACCGTATCTGCCAGGCAAAAGCTTTTTGGAAGTCTGGAGAAATCAGAAACGACAGGTCCCATTCCGGAAGAACAGCCGGTATGGAGGCTGAAGCTTTGCAGGGCTTCCCTGAGTAAGGATAGACAGGGACGGCAGCAGACCAGCAGAAGTTTTTCTTCATATTCTGCGGCATGGAATCGTTCGCCGGATGACTGGATGGTTTTTTCCAACTTGTGCAGCAAGGCAGAAGGCAAAGGTCTGTCAATCAGACAGATACAGCAATGATCCTGTACCGGGAATCCCATTTTGGACAGAAATGCAATTGCTTCGTTGGAGTCAGGACAGTCTGTGAGAAGCTGGTGAAAAGAAGCCGTGATTTGCGTAGAGGACTGATTATCCAGAAAGAGACGCTGATAATAATCTCTTGTAATATCATGGAGTGATACTTCCCAGGGCATAGTAAACAAAGTGAAATCGTTTTCGGTGCAAAGTGTCAGGATGGAATCAGTAATGTGTTCCCTGGTAAGATAGTTTCCTGTGTTGATGATTAATCCGCAGGTTTCCTGTTGAATCAGTATATTCAGGTAGTTGTATAGCCAGATTTCTGGATTCGTACCGGAACTGACTCCTGTGGTAATCACCAGATCTCCTTTTTTCAGAAAATCAAATGTGTTGATGTCTTCCGATACATAGACCCAGTTTACGGGTTTGTCCAGTCCGGCGGGATTGGTATAAAGGGTCAGATGATATTTATAACGGGTGGTATCGTAAAGTTCGCGAAGTGTAATGGACATATTGAAAATCTCCTGTCTTCAAATTTATCAACTGACTGCATTTTAACACGCGGAAAAGTTTCTGTAAAGAAATACTTGTGCTGGCAGCACAAGTGAAAGAGAAAAGTTTGTGTGGACAGAATATGGTAAACGGAGAAAAATTATGTAAAAATAAAAGCAAGATACGACAAAGGAGTTGTAAGAAGGCTCTTTGTCGTATCTTTTTTTTGAACATTCCTAAATCAATCATATAGAAATACAGGAGGCAGAAATTATGCTAAGAACAGAATTACCACGTATTATCACAGAAGAATTGCCGGGACCAAAAGCAAAAAAAATTATTGAAAGAAGAGGAAAAAGCGTACCGTCAGCCATTCGCTGCGTCTATCCGGTTGTCATCGAAAAAGGAGAAGGTGCCATGATCGAAGATGTGGACGGAAATTATTTTCTGGATTGGATCGGCGGTGTTGGTGTACTGAATATCGGATTTTCTCATCCGGAAGTTGTGGAAGCGGTAAAAGAACAGGCAGATAAATATTTTCACGGCATGTTTAACGTAGTAACACACGAGGGCTATGTGGAACTGGCTGAAAAGCTGGCACAGATCGCACCGGTAAAAGGAGAACAGAAAAAAGTATTTTTTGCAAACAGCGGTGCTGAGGCAGATGAAAATGCAGTGAAGATTGCAAAAGCTTTCACAAAAAGACCAAATATCATTGTGTTTTCCGGTGCTTTTCATGGAAGAACCTTACTTACCATGTCTATGACTTCAAAGAAAGCATATGCCGTTGGCATGGGGCCGTTCCCGGATGGTATCTATCGTGCCCAGTTCCCTTATTACTACAGAAATCCAGAAGGCATGCCACAGGAAAAGGCAGTGGAATATTATGTGAAATCCATTCGGGACGTGTTTGAACAGTGTGCACCGGCAGATACTATTGCAGCTATGGTAGTGGAACCACTTCAGGGAGAAGGTGGATTTATCCCGGCACCGATTGAATGGGTAAAGGCAGTACGACAGATTTGTGACGAGGAAGGAATTCTTCTTGTTGCAGATGAAGTACAGTCCGGATTTTGCAGAACAGGTCGTATGTTTGCTACAGAATACTGGAAAGAGGCAGGGGTACAGCCGGATATTATTGCAACCGCAAAATCCATTGCAGCAGGTGTTCCGCTGTCTGCCATTATTGCAAGAGAAGAAATCATGGAAGCACCGGCACCGGGAACCATCGGAGGAACCTTCTGTGGAAATCCACTGGCATGTGCAGCTGCATTGAAGACCATAGAAATTATGGAGAGAGATCATCTGGCACAGCGTTCTCTGGAAATAGGTGAAAAAGTAATGACACGCTACAGAGAATGGATGGAAAAATATCCGATTATTGGAGATGTGAGAGGGCTTGGCGGAATGGTCGGTATCGAATTTGTAAAAGACCAGACAACAAAAGAACCGGCACCGGAACTTACTTCTGCAATTATTCAGGAATGTGCAAAACATGGACTTATGGTGGAAGGCGCAGGCACTTACAATAATGTAATCCGTTTCCTGGCACCACTTGTTATGACAGATGAACAGCTGGAAGCCGGACTCAAGATTATGGAAGCAGCAGTTGCTTCGGTTTGTTAAGAAAAAAGAACAGATGTGTTTGACATCTGTTCTTTTTTTTATTCTTTAAACAAACGTGATTGTATCGATATTTCGCCCTATTTGCATTTTGAAATAAGGCGACCGCAATCGCACTGGGTTTAGACGGTGGGTTAAGGTAGCCAAAAGTAGTGGTTCATGTTATACTTCTGCTATGGGTGCGAGCTGTGAAATCAGCACAGCAGACAACACTGTTACGACTGATATGGCAGGAAGTCCGACACATCCATAGTATCGAAGAAGTCTGTGAAAGCAGATGGAGAAAAGGACTGTACATTTTATAGCTTCAAGTGATAAGAAACTATGCAGACGAAAGAGAGCTGATGAGCATGGTGAACGAGTTACTTGGAATAATAGAGAACAAGGAGGAAAAAATAATGTTTACAATGAAAATCGAAGGTATGATGTGCCCGCATTGCCAGGCAGCAGTCACAAAGGCACTCAATGGAGTGGAAGGAGTTACAGAAGCAAACGTAAGCCTGGAGGAAAAGGCAGCCTATGTAACCACAAACGGTCAGGTTTCAGGAGAAACCTTAAAAAAAGTAGTGACAGATGCAGGATATGAAGTACGGAGTGTTGAGGAGTAAATAGATGATTCGAGTAGGGATGGGATATGATGTTCATAAACTGGTAGAAGGACGGGATCTGATTCTGGGTGGAGTAAAGATTCCCTGGGAAAAGGGACTTTTGGGACATTCAGATGCAGATGTTCTGCTTCATGCAATCATGGATGCACTGCTTGGAGCAGCAGCACTTGGAGATATCGGAAAACATTTTCCTGATACCGATGCCAAATATAAAGGAATCTCCAGTATAAAACTGCTGAAATATGTAGGGACGCTTCTGGAGGAACACATGTATGTGATCAATAACATTGATGCTACGATTGTTGCACAGAAACCTAAAATGCGTCCACACATAGATGCGATGATCGAAAATGTGGCAGATGCACTGCATATAGAGAAAAACCAGATTAATATTAAAGCAACAACAGAGGAAGGACTGGGATTTACAGGAAATGGTCAGGGGATTTCTGCACAGGCCATCTGTGCACTCACAGATGCGAGAGATTTGCTGGCAGACGACCGTATGGCTTTGGGATGTGGCGGATGCTGCCATGCATAAAACAAATGAAACAGACAGTGGAGAAAATTTATGAGTATATTAAACGTAGAACATTTATCCCATGGATTTGGTGACAGAGCGATTTTTCAGGATGTTTCCTTTCGGCTTTTAAAAGGGGAACACATTGGTCTTGTGGGTGCCAACGGGGAAGGAAAATCTACCTTTATGAATATTATTACAGGGAAATTAATGCCGGATGAAGGGAAAATTGAATGGGCCAAGAATGTAAGAGCCGGTTATCTGGATCAGCATACCGTTCTGGAAAAAGGGATGACCATCCGTGATGTGCTGAAATCAGCTTTTGCATGGCTTTTTGAGATGGAAGAAGAAATGAATGGAATCTGTGATAAAATGGGAGAAGCCTCCGAGGAAGAATTGACTCAGATGATGGAGGAACTGGGAACCATTCAGGATATGCTGACCATGCATGATTTCTATGTGATCGATTCCAAAGTAGAAGAAGTGGCCCGTGCATTGGGACTTACGGAAATCGGACTGGAAAAAGACGTGACGGATCTGAGCGGTGGACAGAGAACGAAGGTACTTCTTGGAAAACTGCTTCTGGAAAAGCCGGATATTCTGCTTCTGGATGAACCGACCAACTATTTGGATGCAGTTCATATTGAATGGCTGAAACGGTATCTGCAGGAATATGAAAATGCATTTGTGCTGATTTCTCATGATATTCCGTTCCTGAATTCTGTGGTAAATCTGATTTATCACATGGATAATCAGGAACTGAATCGTTACGTAGGAGACTATGATCATTTTCAGGAAGTCTATGCTGTGAAAAAAGCCCAGCTGGAAGCCGCTTATCAGAGACAGCAGCAGGAAATCAGTGAGCTGAAAGATTTTGTGGCAAGGAATAAAGCAAGGGTTGCCACCAGAAATATGGCAATGTCCAGACAGAAGAAGCTGGATAAGATGGATGTGATTGAACTGGCAAAAGAAAAACCAAAACCGGAGTTTACGTTTAAAACAGCCAGAACACCGGGGCGGTTTGTGGTAGAGACAAAAGAACTGGTAATCGGATACGAGGAACCATTGTCCAAACCACTGACTCTGACAGTTGAACGGGGACAGAAAATCGCACTGACCGGTGCAAATGGAATCGGAAAGACCACACTTCTGAAAAGTATTCTGGGACTGATTCCGCCGATGAGTGGGAAGGTACGACTTGGAGATTATCTGGAAATCGGATATTTTGAACAGGAAATGCCAAATGGAAATAAACATACCTGTATTGAGGAAATATGGGAAGAATTTCCCTCTTATACGCAGTACGAAGTGCGGGCAGCACTTGCCAAGTGCGGTCTGACGACCAAACATATTGAAAGCCTGGTTCGTGTCTTAAGCGGAGGAGAGCAGGCCAAGGTTCGGCTTTGCAAAATTTTGAACCGGGAAACCAATCTTCTCATACTGGATGAGCCGACAAATCACCTGGATGTCGATGCAAAGGAAGAATTGAAGAGAGCACTGAAAGAATACAAAGGAACCATATTGATGGTATGCCATGAACCGGAATTTTATGATGGACTGGTTTCCGAGGTGTGGGATTGTTCACAGTGGACAACAAAAATCTGATACTTTGACGAAAAGATACTTTAAATAGACAGAGTGTATGAAATTTTTGTACCTGATGTTGCATATTCTGTCAAAAAAAAGACAAAATATGAGAGAAAAAAGAAAAATATGAAGGAATTTAAAAAAAATCTTGCAAAATAAGCAATCAGGTTTTATAATACCTACATGAGTTTACAAAAATAAAGTGAAAGAAAGCAGGAGGACAGTCGTCATGTCATATGTAGATGAGGTCATTGAATCAGTTGTTAAAAAAAATCCGGGTGAACCGGAATTCCATCAGGCAGTAAAAGAGGTTCTGGAATCTCTGAAACCGGTAGTGGAAGCAAATGAAGAAAAATATCGTAAAGAAGCATTATTAGAACGTCTGGTTGAGCCGGAACGTGTAATTATGTTCCGTGTACCATGGGTAGACGATAAAGGTGCCGTACAGGTAAATAAAGGTTATCGTGTACAGTTTAACAGCGCAATCGGACCATACAAGGGTGGTCTTAGATTCCATCCGTCTGTATATCTTGGAATCATCAAATTCCTGGGATTTGAACAGATCTTTAAAAACTCCTTAACAGGTCTGCCAATCGGCGGTGGTAAAGGTGGTTCTGACTTTGATCCGAAAGGAAAATCAGACAGAGAAGTTATGGCATTCTGCCAGAGCTTTATGACAGAGCTGTACAGACACATCGGTGCTGATACAGACGTACCGGCTGGTGATATCGGTGTAGGCGGAAGAGAAATCGGATATCTGTTTGGACAGTACAAGAGAATCCGTGATTCTTATGAAGGCGTTCTTACAGGAAAAGGTCTTACATATGGCGGATCTCTGGTAAGAACACAGGCAACCGGTTATGGTCTTCTGTATCTGACAGAAGAACTGCTGAAACTCAATGGTAAAGAACTTGCTGGAAAAACAGTAGCAGTATCCGGTGCAGGAAACGTAGCAATCTATGCAATCGAAAAAGCATACCAGTTAGGTGCGAAACCGGTTACATGCTCAGATTCCACAGGCTGGATCTATGATGCAGAAGGTATTGATCTGGATGCATTAAAAGAAATCAAAGAAGTAAGACGTGCACGTCTGACAGAATACCTGAACTACAGACCAAATGCAGAATATCATGAAGGCAAAGGCGTATGGAGCGTGAAAGCAGATGTTGCGCTTCCATGTGCAACTCAGAATGAACTGCAGCTGGAAGATGCAAAACAGCTGGTAGCAAACGGATGCTTTGCAGTTTGTGAAGGTGCAAACATGCCTACTACTCTGGAAGCTACAAAATATCTTCAGGAAAATGGCGTAATCTTTGCTCCTGGTAAAGCTGCCAATGCAGGCGGTGTTGCTACATCTGCTCTGGAAATGTCTCAGAACAGTGAACGTTTAAGCTGGAGTGCAGAAGAAGTAGATGCAAAATTAAAGAATATCATGGTAAATATCTGCCACAATATGGCAGATGCAGCTAAGAGATACGGTCATGAAGGTGACTACGTTGTAGGTGCCAATGCAGCCGGATTTGAAAAAGTTGCAGAAGCTATGCTGGCACAGGGTATTTGCTAATTTTGAAAATCGCTGCATTCTTGCAGCGATTTTCTTTTGCTTGCTAACAGTTGATAATTGACAGATACACAGAAACGTATTAGAATAGTTATCAGAAAAAAATAAAATTAAAACTATTTTTTAAGAAAGGAATGGAATGAATATGAAGAAATATGTTTGCGGTCCATGTGGCTATGAGTATGATCCAGCAGAAGGAGATCCGGATAACGGAATCGCTCCAGGAACAGCTTTTGAAGATCTTCCGGAAGATTGGGTATGCCCGATTTGCGGTGTGGGAAAGGAAGAGTTTGAGGAGGAATAAGTGATGAGCATCGTTTTTGATGAGGCATTAAAAACAGGAAATGAATTAATCGATACTCAGCATCAAGAATTGATTGCAAGAGTCAATAAACTTTCCGACAGTCTGGAAAGTGCAAAAGAAAAAAATGTTGCAATTCAGACACTGGACTTCTTAATGGATTATGTGGAATTCCATTTTTCAGCGGAAGAAAAACTCCAGGAAGAAAATCAGTATCCGGAACTGGCAGCACATAAAGAACAGCATGAAAAATTCACGAAAGCAGTGGATGAACTCCGTGAGATGCTGGAAGAAGAAGAAGGACCTACCGATGCATTTGTAGCAGCAGTAAACAAAAATGTGGTAGAATGGCTTCTGAATCACATTCAGATCTGCGATAAGAAAGTTGCAGCTTTTGTAAACAAATAAGATTGAAAAGAGTGCTCTCTTTCCAGAGCGCTCTTTTTTTGGTTCATACGTACAGCCGCTCCAATCGCCCCATTTATCCGGCGGATGCCCGCTGCTTATTCCGTGGCCATATGCAGGGATTTCTTAGTACTTTCGGATTTCCTGTAAAATCATCAAAGCAGAAAATTTTTCTTGTTTGAACACGGCATCCATGTCTGCTCCGAAACACTTCCTGAAAAATCAAATCAAAGCCTTAACAGATACCAGCAAAACGGGAGCAGGGATGTTTGATTTCTGCGGTCCTTAGCAAACGCGCTGCGCTTGAACGGTGCACGGACCGCAGTTCATCCCTGCTACACCGTTTTGGGTATCTGTAACAGCCTTTGCTCAATGCTTTTTCAGGAAGTGTTTCGGGGCGGACATGAGATGACAGTGTGAGTTTTGAAAAATTTTCCTGCCATGAAGGATGATTGTCAGGAAATCCTGAAAGTACTGAAATCCCGAATCGGCCACGGAATAAGCAGCGGGCATCCGCCGGATAAATGGGGCGATTGCAGAGGCTGTATGCATGATGCGGTGTATTTTTCAGACATAAATCTTGACAAATGGGTGGTTTATGCATAAACTGTAAGTAATCATGATAATAAGTAAAAGCGTTGAACGGAAAGAGTAGCACAGGAGTTTTGCCAGAGAGGGAGGGTCATCGGCTGAAAGCCTTCCTGAAAGTGAATGTGTGAAAGTGCATCCGGGAGCTGACAGATTTCTTTGGAAGGATGTCCGTAATCCTGCGTTAAGGGAATTAAGCGGGGGACTGTGTCCTCAAATAGAGTGGAACCGCGGAGTTTATTCGTCTCTATATGATTTTGGATCATATAGAGCTTTTTTTCGCTCAGAAAGGAATGAATATGGGATTTATTAATCATATTAAAGAAGAATTTCAGGTAATTCAGGAAAGAGATCCTGCAATCAAGACCCCTATGGAGGTGCTTCTGTATCCTAGCTTTCAGGTCATGATTCAGTACAGGCGTGCACATAAGCTTTATAAAAAAGGTCACTATTTTCTTGCGAGATGGATTTCTCAGAGAGCAGCCAGAAAGACAGGAATCGAGATTCATCCGGGAGCTCAGATTGGAAAGGGACTTTTCATCGATCATGGAACTGGTGTAATTATTGGAGAGACTACTGTGATCGGGAATAATGTAACGCTGTATCAGGGTGTGACACTGGGTGGTACAGGAAAGGAAACAGGAAAGAGACATCCTACACTGAAGGATAATGTAATGGTCAGTGCAGGGGCTAAGATTCTGGGTTCTTTTACGATCGGAGAAAATTCAAAGATCGGTGCAGGAAGTGTTGTGCTGGAAGAGATTCCCCCAAACTGTACAGTAGTGGGGGTTCCGGGAAGAATTGTGCGCCGGGAAAATAAAAAAGTACCAAGAAGTGATATGGATCAAGTGCATCTGCCCGATCCGATTCTGGAGGATATCCATGAGCTTCAGCAGGAAAATGAATCTTTAAAAGCAAAGCTGCAGAAAATGGAATACATGCTGCAGGACTTAGAAGAAAAGGAGAAGAAAAATGAAAATTTATAATACACTTACAAAGAGAAAAGAAGAGTTTGTACCACTGGAAGAAGGAAAAGTAAAAATGTATGTATGCGGACCTACCGTATACAATTTTATCCATATTGGAAATGCACGTCCGATGATTGTTTTTGATACGGTAAGAAGATATATGGAATACAAAGGATACGAAGTTAATTATGTATCGAATTTTACAGACGTGGATGATAAGATTATTGCAAAAGCTATTGAAGAAGGGGTATCTTCTGAAGAAATTTCCCAGCGTTATATAAAAGAATGCAAAAAAGATATGGAAGATATGAATGTGAAACCGGCTACGACGCATCCGTTGGCAACACAGGAAATTGACGGCATGATTCAGATGATTCAGACATTGATGGATAAGGGATTTGCCTATGAAGTAAACGGTACGGTTTATTTCCGGGTGAAAAATTTTAAAGAATACGGAAAACTGTCCCATAAGAATCTGGAAGATCTTCAGTCCGGCTTTCGTTCCATTCAGGTTTCCGGAGAAGACCAGAAAGAAGATCCCCTCGATTTTGTATTATGGAAACCGAAAAAAGAAGGAGAGCCATATTGGGTATCTCCATGGAGTGAGGGAAGACCGGGCTGGCATATTGAATGTTCCGTAATGTCGAAAAAATATCTGGGAGAAGAAATTGATATTCATGCAGGCGGAGAAGATCTGGTATTCCCTCACCATGAAAATGAAATCGCTCAGTCTGAATGCTGCAATGGAAAGATTTTTGCAAGATACTGGATGCACAATGCATTCTTAAATATTGACAATCGGAAAATGTCAAAATCTCTTGGGAATTTCTTTACTGTACGGGAAATTGGCGAGAAGTATGATCTGCAGGTACTGCGTTTCTTTATGCTGAATGCACATTACAGAAGTCCATTGAATTTCAGCGCAGAACTGATGGAAGCATCAAAAAATGCACTGGACAGAATCGTAACCTGTGTAGACCAGATGAAACATTACCTGGAAAGTGCACAGGGAGAAGCATTGACAGAAAAAGAGACTGTACTGGTTTCGGAAGTGGAAGAACTGGTGAAGAAATATGAAGAAGCAATGGAAGACGATTTTAATACGGCAGATGCCATTGCAGCTGTATTTGAAATCGTAAAACTGGCAAATACTAACACAGACCAGGAAAGCAGCCAGGCGTTTATCCGTTTCCTGTTCGAAAAAATCACAGGCCTGTGTGATGTGCTGGGACTGATTGTCAATAAAAAGGAAGAAGTTCTGGATGAAGAAATCGAGAAACTGATCGAAGAACGTCAGGCAGCAAGAAAAGCAAGAGATTTTGCAAGAGCCGATGAAATCCGTGATCAGCTGGCTGCGATGGGAATTATCCTGAAAGATACAAGAGAAGGTGTACAATGGAAGCGAGCTTAAAACATCTGAAAGAACTGTTCGGACTGGAGGATAAGGATATTCGGACTTATTCTCCTCTGACCCTGGCCTATATCGGAGATGCCATTTATGAGTTGATTATCCGGTCTGTTCTGGTAGAAAAAGGGAATATGCAGGTCAATAAACTGCATCAGAGGGCAAGCCGTCTGGTAAAAGCTTCCGCACAATCTGCAATCATAGAGAAACTGAAAGATTCGCTTACAGAAGAAGAAATGGCGGTATATAAAAGAGGAAGAAATGCAAAATCTTATACTATGGCCAAGAATGCAACCATGTCCGACTACCGCAGAGCGACTGGATTCGAAGCACTCATGGGATATCTGTACCTTACCGAGCAGTGGGACAGAATGCTGGAACTGATAAAAACAGGAATTGAAGAAGGAGAAACGAATGGAAGATAAATTCCAGGAAAGTAAAGTAGAAGGGCGAAATGCTGTATTGGAGGCTTTTCGTTCCGGAAGAGTAGTGGATAAGCTTTTTGTACAGGAACGCTGTGAGGATGGTCCTGTGAAGACGATTCTTCGTGAGGCAAAGAAGCATGATACCATGGTACGTTTTGTGAAAAAGGAACGTCTGGATCAGATGTCGGATACAGGAAAACACCAGGGTGTCATTGCCATGACAGCGGCATATGATTATGCGGAAGTGGAAGATATTCTGGAAAAAGCAAGAGAAAAGGGAGAACCTCCGTTTATTCTTTTACTGGATAATATCGAAGATCCCCATAACCTTGGAGCGATTATCCGTACTGCAAATCTGGCCGGTGCGCATGGAGTCATCATTCCAAAGAACCGTGCGGTAGGACTTACCGCTACAGTAGCACGTACCTCAGCCGGGGCTTTGAATTACACACCGGTAGCCCGGGTGACCAATATGGCAAGAACCATTGAAGAACTGAAAAAAGAAGGCCTGTGGTTTGTATGTGCGGATATGGGAGGAACCAGTATGTACAGTCTGGATCTGAAAGGCCCGATTGGTCTCGTCATTGGAAATGAAGGAGATGGGGTCTCCCGTATGGTAAAAGAAAAGTGTGATTTTATTGCGTCCATTCCTATGAAGGGAGACATTGATTCATTGAATGCTTCAGTTGCAGCAGGTGTTCTGGCTTTTGAAATCGTACGGCAAAGAACGATGGAGTAACAGAAGACTGACAGGTGAAACGATGGAAAATTTTGAGCAGTATACAGACGAAGAACTGATTGAGCAGATGCATGCCGGAAGAACAGAAGTGGAAAATTATCTGATCAATAAATACAAAGGACTTGTGCTGAAAAAGGCACATGTGATGTTCCTGGCAGGAGGAGAAACCGAAGATTTGATTCAGGAGGGGATGATCGGACTTTTTAATGCATTGCGGGATTACAATCCGGATAAAAATGCCTCTTTTTCTACCTTTGCCAATTTGTGTGTGAACAGGCAGTTGTGCAAAGCCATAGAAATTTCCGGAAGGAATAAGCATAAACCGCTGAATACGTATATTTCTCTGAGCGAAGAAGAAAGTCCGCTTCTGGATACCTTTGATTCCAGCAGGCAGAATCCGGAAGAAATTGTAATCGACCAGGAAAATGCCAGACGTATGAAAGAAGAAATCCTCAATTGTCTGAGCGGATTTGAAAATCAGGTTCTTGATCGCTATCTCTCCGGTATGACGTATACCCAGATTGCAGAAGATATGGGGAAAAGTCCGAAATCCATAGATAATGCACTGCAGAGAATCCGTGGAAAAATTAAAGAGATATCCATTGACTAAAGTACTTTACATTGTTAAAATGTAAAGTACAGATATGAGATACGGAGGGGCTTACTGTGGAAAAAAAGACAATTCTGGTTGTAATACCGGTAAATACAAAACATAAAGAACTTCTGGAAGAAGCGGCACCTGATTGTCAGTTTATTTATTCTTCCATAGAGGAAGTAACAGAGAAACAAATACAGGAAGCAGATGTGATCATGGGGAATGTTTCTCCTGAACAGTTGAAAAAAGCAGAGAAGCTTCAGTGGCTGCAATTAAATTCTGCAGGTGCGGATGTGTATGGGATTCCGGGACTGTTTAAAGAAAATACAATCGTGACCACTGCCAATGGTGCTTATGGAAAGACAGTAGCAGAGCATATGTTTGCCATGCTTCTGGCGATGCAGAAAAAACTGACACTTTATCGGGACAGCCAGAGCAGACATTCCTGGGATGATCACGGAACGGTAACATCCATTGCAGATGCAACAGTTCTGGTCTTTGGTATGGGAGATATTGGACGTCATTTCGCAAAGATGGCCCATGCACTTGGGGCATATGTGATTGGGGTAAAGAGAACACCGGGGAACTGTCCGGAGTATGTAGATGAGCCCCATCTTATGAAAGAATGTAAGAAACTTCTTCCACATGCAGATGTGATTTTTTCAGTACTTCCGAGTACGAACGAAACCAGAGGACTGTTTGATAAAGAAATGTTCCGTCTTATGAAGAAAGATGCCATTTTCCTCAACGCAGGAAGAGGAGATGCAGTATGTACGGAAGACTTGTGTGAGATTCTGGATGAAGGAAGACTGGCAGGAGTTGCACTGGATGTAATAGATCCGGAACCGCTTCCGGCAGATCACAGATTATGGGATTATCCTAATGTATTTCTTACACCTCATGTTTCCGGTTATTATCATTTACCGGAGACCCTGGACAAAGTAGTTAATATCTGTGTGGAAAATCTGAGATCCTTTATGAAGGGACAGAGACTGAAAAACCAGATGGATTTTGAAGCGGGATACTGTACAGAAAATAAAAAGAAATAAATATAAAAAATGTATTGACATTTGACACAATTTTTGCTAGAATTCTAAATTGTGATGAGCGACTTGCGTAAGCAAGTCCGATTGCTGCCTTGGCTCAGTTGGTAGAGCGTCGCCTTGGTAAGGCGGAGGTCGGCGGTTCAAATCCGCTAGGCAGCTTATTTGGAACCCTTGATATTCAAGGGTTCTTTTTTTACTTGTTTACAAATTGATCATACGAGGAGAAAAAAATGGCAAAAATTTTAATTGTGGAAGATGACAAGATCATTGCCCGTGAGATGAAAAAGTATATGGAAAATTGGGGATATGAAGCAGCGACCATACAGAATTTTAAAGAGATTCTTTCGGAATTTGCAGCCTTTTCTCCTCAGCTGGTGTTGATGGATATTTCCCTGCCTTTTTACAGTGGATATTACTGGTGTGAAAAGATCCGACAGATTTCAAAGGTTCCCATTATTTTTGTCTCTTCTGCCTCCGATAATATGAATATTATTATGGCAGTCAATATGGGAGGAGATGATTTTATTGCGAAACCTTTTGATTTTCAGGTTCTTATGGCCAAGATACAGGCCATTCTCAGAAGAACTTATGATTTTGCAGACAACAGCGATTTGATAGAACACAAAGGCCTGATTTTTAATCTGAGTGATCTGACGGTTCTATATAATGGAAAAAAAGCAGAATTAACGAAAAATGAAGCCAGGATTCTACAGCAACTACTGGAGAAAAAAGGAAAGATCGTAAGTCGGGACAGTCTTATGATGCGTCTGTGGGAAACAGACAGCTTTGTAGATGACAATACCCTTTCTGTGAATGTGAACCGTCTTCGCAAGAAACTGGAACAGCTTGGGCTCGAGTCTTTTATTACAACAAAAAAAGGAGCAGGGTATCTGATTGAAGGATGAAAAAGAGTAAATTTGTTGTAAAGTATGTGGGGGATCATAAAAAAAGTTTTATTCTGTTTATGGCCATGTTTTTGTTGAATCTGTGTTTGTGCTACTTGTATCATGCACCGGCAGAACTGCCTTTTTACTGGTTGGTTCTGTGTCTGCTGTTTGCAGGTCTGGTTGTAGGAGCAGATTTTCTGAAATACATCAGAAAATCGAGGATACTGGAAGGAATGAAAAAAGAAGTTTTATACAGTCAGGAAAATCTTCCAGTGGCAGAGAGCCTGGAAGAAGAAGTCTATCAGGAATTGTTGGAGATATTCGATCAGGAAGTGCACAGGCTTCGGACAGAAGAAGGAAAAAGCCAACAAGAAATGATGGATTACTATACTTTGTGGGTACATCAGATTAAGACGCCTATTGCAGCCATGAAGCTAATCTTGCAAGATGCGGAGGATGAAAAGAGCAGAGAGCTGTCCATGCAGTTGTTTTCAATTGAACAATACGTGGAACTGGTGCTTCAGTATATTCGCCTGGAAAGCATTGATTCCGATTATGATTTTAAAGAGAACCAACTGGACATTATGGTACGGCAATCCGTACGGAAATATGCACCTTTGTTTATCCGGAAGCGGCTGTCCTTAAATTATGAACCTTTGAACTGCAAAGTGCTGACCGATGAAAAATGGTTTTGTTTTGTACTGGAGCAGATTTTGTCCAATGCAGTAAAATATACGGAAAAAGGAAGTGTATCCATTTATCTGGAAAAAGGAGAGAAAAAAATACTGGTCATTGAAGATACGGGAATTGGAATTGCACCGGAGGATCTGCCTCGTATCTGCGAAAAAAACTTTACCGGTTATAACGGAAGACGTGATAAAAAAGCTTCCGGGCTTGGGCTCTATCTTTCCAGAAAAGTTCTGGAAAATCTGGGACATGGATTTAAAATTGAATCAGAACCGGGGAAGGGAACCCGGGTGCGGGTATTTCTGGATGCCATTTCCGTAGAATATGAATAACTGCCGATATCTTACAAAATTGAAAGAAACCGTCTGAAAATGTAAGGAAGAAAAATGGATACGGGAAACTTCCACTGTTATACTGTGAGTGTAGAAAACAACAGGGATCAATAATAAGGAGGTTATGAAAATGTCTCTTTTAGAAGTAAGAAATCTGAAGAAAATTTACACGACACGATTCGGTGGAAGCCAGGTACAGGCATTGTCAAATGTAAACTTTTCTGTAGAAGAAGGGGAATACGTTGCGATTATGGGAGAGAGTGGGTCTGGAAAAACCACGTTGTTGAATATTCTGGCAGCGCTCGATCAACCGACAGAAGGAGAAGTCCTTCTGGGTGGAAAAAATCTGAGCACAATAAAAGAGAAAGAAATCTCGATTTTCCGAAGAAATAATCTTGGATTTGTGTTCCAGGATTTTAATCTTCTGGATAATTTTTCTTTAAAGGATAATATTCTGCTGCCGTTGGTTCTTTCCGGAACAGATTACCGCAAAATGGAGAAGCGGATGGAGCCCCTTGTACAGGAACTGGAAATACAATCTTTGCTGAATAAATTCCCTTATGAGGTGTCCGGAGGACAAAAACAGCGGGCAGCAGTGGCAAGGGCACTGATCACAGAGCCGAAATTGATACTGGCAGATGAACCGACGGGAGCATTGGATTCCAGATCCGCAGACGGTCTTCTGGCACTGTTTGAAGATATTAATGAATCCGGACAGACCATTCTTATGGTTACGCATAGTATCAAGGCAGCCAGTCATGCAAAGCGGGTTCTGTTTATAAAGGATGGCATGGTTTATCATGAACTGTATCGGGCAAATCTTACAAAAGAAGCAATGTTTCAGAAAATTTCTGACACACTGACTATGATCGCGACAGGTGGTGAGCAGTATGCGTAAAGGATTTTATCTGAAACTGGCAGCAGGAAATATTAAGAAAAACAGCAGGATCTATATTCCGTTTCTGATTGCTGCTATCTGTAATGTTATGGTGATTTCCATCATGTATGCACTGACTCAGAACAGCGGTCTGTCAAAGATTCCCGGTGGTTCGGATATGCAGATTATTTTGCTGGTAGGTTCCAATATTATGGTTTTCTTTTCCGTTATTTTTCTTTTTTATACCAACAGTTTCCTTATGAAACGAAGAAAAAAGGAGTTTGGTGTATATAACATACTGGGAATGGAAAAGAAACACATTGCAAAAGTGATTGGTTATGAGACATTTTATATTGCACTTCTCAGTATTTTTCTGGGACTTTCAGCCGGTCTTGCATTGAATAAAGTTTTTGTATTGCTGGCGTTGCGGATGATGCATACCGAGGTGGTTCTTGGATTTGAGATTTCGTGGAAAGCGATGATCCTGACAACTGGAATTTTTGCGGCAATCTTTTTTCTGATTCTGCTCAGTAATCTTTTTCAGGTATACCGCACAAAACCGGTGGAGCTTCTGAAAGGAGGAAATACAGGGGAGAAGGAACCACGTACAAAAGGGGTGATGGCAATCCTGGGATGTATTAGTATGGGAGTCGGCTACTGGATTGCGATCACTACAAAAAATCCACTTGGTGCAGTGAATCTGTTTTTTGTGGCGGTGCTTCTGGTCATAGTAGGTACTTATTTATTATTTGCAGCAGGAAGCATTGCTGTGTTGAAGCTGCTGCGGAGCAGAAAAGAATTTTATTATCAGCCAAGACACTTCATTGCTGTCTCCGGAATGATCTACCGGATGAAACAAAACGCCGTTGGGCTGGCAAATATCTGTATTCTGTCTACCGGTGTGCTGCTCCTTGTTTCAACCACCGTTTCTCTGTATGCAGGAACAGAAGATGCTGTAAAACAAAGATATCCCAATGATCTTTCTATAGAAAGCGCCAGCTATACAGAGGAATCAGCGGCAGATATGGAAGAAATGATTGAAAAGAAAGCGGAAGAACAGCAGCTTTCCTTTGCTCGTGTGGATATTTATCCAATGCTGAATTTTTCTGCCTTATCTTCAGAGGGTGGTTTTGAAGTGCGGCAGCCAAAAGATGTTTCCGACGCAATACAGAACATAAATAATCTGTATTTTCTTACGTTGGATGGGTTTAATAAAATCACGGACAGCCAGGAGACCTTAAAAGAGAATGAAATCCTTATGGTAGATCCGAAAGAAAAGAAATATGAGAGAGACCAGCTGGAGATTCTGGATTTTTGCTTTCAGATAAAAAAGACACGGTCAGCAGCTCAGGTGGAAAAGCTGATAGGGCCTACAGCTGCAATTGCCTATGAAAGTTATTTTATCGTAGTCAAAGATCTGGAAACGCTGGAAGCCGTTCAGGCAAAAGAAGAGGCAGTATTCGGAACGTATGCCAGTTTCATAAAGATGCATTATGACATGAACTTTGCAGATGGAACAGAGGAGAGTGAACAAATTGCGTATAGTATCGCTCTGAGAGAAGCGGCAACCAAAGACGGACTGGATCTCACCTATGTGGAAGGCCGTGCAGAAGGAAGAAAAGGCGTGTGGGCTTTATACAGCGGATTTTTGTTCCTGGGGATTTTACTGGGACTTCTGTTCCTTCTGGCAACGGTACTGATTATTTATTATAAACAGATATCCGAAGGGTATGAAGACAAAGAACGATACCAGATTCTGCAGAAGGTGGGAATGAGCCGTAAAGAAATCAAACAGACCATTGATACCCAGATGCTTATGGTATTTTTTCTTCCTCTGCTTACAGCAGGCATACACTTGATGGCTGCTTTTCCTATGGTAAAAAGAGGACTGGCACTTCTTCTTCTCACCAATGAGAAATTATTTATGATGTGTACGGTTATCAGTTTTCTGGTGTTTATTGTGGTGTATGCACGGATTTATCGTATCACTGCCAGAAGCTATTATAAAATCATAAGTGCTTCAAAAGTTTAAAGAGCATGTGCAGATAAAAACCGCAGGCTGATGAAAGGACAGGTAGTTCTCTGGTTGTTTCTTGTAATAGAAATGGAATAATGATAAAATGTCAGTATTGAATAAAAGGGTACAGGAGGAACAGAGATGTCTGGTATGACAGGAAAAAACAGCATTACTTCCAGACAATTTAACAGAGGGCTGATTTTGCAGTTGATTGCGACACAAACCTGCAGAAGCCGCATTGAACTTTCAAAAACAACAGGTCTTTCGAAAATGACAGTGACAAACATCATAGCAGAATTTATACAGCAGGGGCTGGTGAAGGAATGTGAAGAAGAATTGACAGAAGTATGTGGAAGAAACCCCATTTTACTCAAGATTTCGGAAAAAGCGCCGAAGATTCTGGGGCTTCTGATTTCCCGTGACCGGATAGAAGCAGTTGTTTGTACATTGGAGATGGAGATTCTGGACTCGGAACGCATCTCCTTTACACATTTGACGGAAGCAGAATTGTACGAAGATTGTTTTCAGGTTCTGGATCGACTTCTGGAGCGAACGGAAAAAATTCTCGGAATCGGAATTGCTGCCATCGGACCTGTGCACATCAGAAAAGGAATGATTCTGAATCCTCCAAGATTCTATGAAATCAAAAATATAAAAATTGTAGAAGTATTAAAGGAAAAATACCGGCTGCCGGTTCTTCTGGAACACGATAACAATAGTGCTGCCCTTGCAGAGAAACTGTTTGGAATGGGAAAGGATGTGCAGGATTTTCTGTTTCTGGGGATTTCCAATGGAATCGGATGTGGAATCATAAGTAATGGAAAGCTGTATCGCAGCCATCGGCAGCTTCCGCCGGAAATCGGCCATATCAGTATCGAGCGAAAAGGACTTTTGTGTGCCTGTGGAAACAGAGGGTGTCTGGAATTATACGCAAATACATCGGTTGTACTGCGAAAGCTTCAGAAAGAAACCGGGGAAGATTTGAGCTTCGCAGAATTTTGTCAGATGCAGGGAAACCGGGGCACAGATGAAATTTTTTCAGAAATGCTGGAGGATATCAGTACAGGGTTAGTCAGTGTGATGAACCTCTTTCATCCGGAAATGATTGTTTTGGGACAGGACTGTATGGATTGGAGCGAAACTCAGGTAAAGGCTCTGGAAGAACAGATCAACGTAAGAAAAATGGTACATGATCAGAAAATGATACCTGTAAAGAAAGCATATTTTGGAAAAAAGGTGCAGCTTGCAGGGGCAGCGGCAAATGTGGCAGCAGAAGCATTTAAAGGTAATCTCTTATTTTGACGGGAAGGGAGCAGCTATGAAGAAAAGTCGAGAGAGCGGTTCCGGAAAAAAATATAAGAAAATATGGTTTTGCTTTCTGTGGAAAGAAAATATTGATCGGTGCAAAAAGGCAGAATAAAATTTGCAGTAAATCTATTGACAGAAAAAAAGATGTTGTTATAATAATAGTAAATTAAATGTACTAATAAAAGCAAATTGCCGGAGGCGATTGGAAAGGTATGGGGTATGAACAAAAAATATCAGATTGATTCAGCAGAAAACAGGGAGTTTTTAAGAAAAAATGCAGAAGAGTTATTGGCATTCGGTCATCAGTTTCCTTCACCGGGAGGCAGTTCCTGGTATCTGGGCGATGACGGAACACCATGGAAAGACCGGAACCGTGAGACATGGATCACCTGTCGTATGACACATGTATATAGCATGGGAAGTTTTCTCGGACATGAAGGCAGCGAAGCTCTGATTGATGCAGGTCTGAAAGGGTTGAACGGAGAACTGAAAGACACTGTGAATGGCGGATGGTATGCCGGACTGACACCGGATGATCAGATCGTTCCGGATAAACAGTGCTATGCGCATGCATTTGTGATTCTGGCATCCTCTTCCGCGCTGCTTGCAGGAAGACCGGGAGCGGAGGAACTGTTGGAGGAAGCATTGAAATTATATGATCTTCGCTTCTGGAACGAAGAAGAAGGCCTTGCATGTGATACCTGGAATACAGAATTTACTGTACTGGATGATTACCGGGGAATCAATGCAAATATGCATACAGTTGAAGCCTTTCTGGCAGTAGCAGATGTGACAGGCAAAGAAGCGTACAGAGAAAGAGCCGGTCGTATTATTCGTCATGTGATTGGATGGGCAGAAGCAAATAACTGGAGGATTCCGGAACATTACACGGTAGACTGGAAACCGGATCTGGAGAAGAATAAAGAAAAACCGGACGATCCATTTAAACCTTATGGAGCAACACCGGGACATGGAATTGAATGGGCACGTCTGATTACCCAGTGGGCACTCTCTTCTTACAAAGAAGACAAAGAACAGGCAAAACCATTTATAGAAGCAGCAGAACATCTCTTTCATCAGGCAATTGCGGATGCATGGAATGAAGATGGTGCACCGGGAATTGTATATACAACAGACTGGGAAGGAAAGCCCTGTGTCCATGACAGAATGCACTGGACACTGGCAGAAGCAATCAATACCTCTGCCGTTCTTTACCGGGTAACCGGAAAACAGCAGTATGCAGATGTGTATGCAGAATTTATGAAATATCTGGATGAAACGGTACTGGATCATGTCAATGGTTCCTGGTTCCACCAGCTCGATCAGAACAATCAGCTGATTGGAACCGTATGGCCGGGAAAATCTGATATTTATCATGCGTTACAGGCTATGCTGATTCCATACAGATCGGTAGATCTGTCGATTGCATGTGCGGTAAAAGAAAGTGAAAGAAAATAATACAGCACTTATATAGAAAAAAAGTATCGCAGGGAGTTTCTTGCGATACTTTTTTATTAAGTTCACAAAATTTTCACAAAAATTATTAGCACTCCCGCTTGACGAGTGCCAATATAAGTGCTATAGTACATATAGAACAAAGGAAGAGAGAAAAAATCAAATCCTCTGTTGGCAACACAAATAATAAAATTGATATATAGCAGAAGGGAGAAATGACTTATGATGATGCCTAGTATTTTTGGAGAAAATTTATTTAATGACTGGATGGACTTTTCATTTCCGGATGTGGACAGAAAGCTTTACGGAAAACATGTAGATCGCATTATGAAGACAGACGTAAGAGAAAAAGAAGATGCTTACGAAGTAATGATCGATCTTCCGGGCTTTAAGAAAGAGGAAGTAAAGATTGAACTGAAAAATGGTAACTTGACCATTCATGCAGCAAAAACACTGGATAAGGAAGAGAAGAAAGAAGGAAAATACATCAGACAGGAACGTTATTCCGGCAATATGAGCAGAAGCTTTTATGTAGGTGAAAATGTTAAGGTACAGGATGTGCAGGCGAAGTTTGAAAATGGTATCCTGACACTGGATATTCCGAAGAAGGATCCTAAGAAACCGGTTGAAGAAAATCATTATGTAACGATTATGTAACCATATCATTCCATTCCCCGGATTTTTTCCGGGGAATGTTCATATAGAGGGCACTTCTGAGACTTGGAGGTGAGAAAAAATGGGCACAAAAAGGGATTATTATGAAATCCTGGGATTGAAAAAGGGAGCAGATATCAGCGAGATAAAAAAAGCCTACAGAAAACTGGCAAAGAAATTCCACCCGGATACCAATGGAGGAAATGCCCGGGCAGAGCAGCAGTTTAAGGAAATTACAGAAGCATATTCGATCTTAAGTGATCCGAAGAAGAAGGAGCTGTATGATAAATTCGGGCATGCTGCGTTTGATCCTTCTTTTCATGAGGAGGCCGCCCGAGGAAATACTTATGGGGATTTCGGAAGAGATGGAAGCTTTTACAGAGAATATCATTTTGGAGATGGAGATACCGATGATCTGTTTGAGGATTTCTTCCGTGGTATGTTTCACGGACGAAACTTCCGGCAGAAAGGTCAGGATATGAATGCCGGTGTGAGCATCGGTTTTGATGAAGCGGTATTTGGATGTGACAAACAAATCCGACTCCAGGATGCGTCCGGGAATCTTTCTTTTTTGCAGGTGCATATTCCGGCAGGAATTGAAAGCGGACAGAAAGTACGTCTGAAGGGAAAGGGAATGCCTGGTATTCGAGGAGGAGAAGCAGGCGATTTGTTTCTGGAAGTGACCGTTGGTGAAAAACCGGGATTCGAGCGAAAGGGAATGGATATTTATACGGTTCTGCAGATACCGTTTACAACAGCAGTATTCGGCGGCGAAGTACAGGTGCCCACGCTTTACGGAAAAGTGATGTGCAGAATTCGGGAAGGAACACAGTCAGGAACAAAGATACGGCTCAAAGGAAAAGGAATCGTATCGATGAAAAATGCATCTGTATATGGAGATCAGTATGTGACCATAGAAATTCAGGTTCCACGGAATCTGAATCCGGAAGCGAAGAGAAAATTGAAAGAATATGAACGAGTAGCATAAAAAATGCTGGTGCCTGGCACCAGCATTTTCGTTCTTCTTACAGCTCCAGAATCAGTGCCTGATAGCTGTGGAGAATAAGGGAGGTATCGTTCATCTGTACGTCCGGATAATTATTCAGCAGAACTTTTTTGCATGCAGAAGGAAGTACAATGGCCTGTTCTTCTCTCTGGAAATTACCGATTACAAGCAGGTCTTTGTCGCCTTTTCTGTAATATGCCATAAGATTATGGGTATCTTCCAGATAAGGAACTACTTCTCCGTATACGACGGTTTCTGCATATTCCGGATTTTTTCTGAGTGCAATCAGTTTCTTATAATAAGAAAATACAGAATCTTCATCATGAATCTGAGCGGCTACGTTGATTTCTTTATAATTTGGATTGAGCATCAGCCATGGTTTGCCGGAAGTAAAACCAGCGTTTTCTTCAGTATTCCACTGCATTGGGCTTCTGGCATTGTCACGGTTATATAAGGAAACAACTTTTAAGGATTCTTCCGGTGAGAATCCGGCATCGATTGCTACCTGGTACTGGTCGATCGCAGAGATATCATCGATCTGTTCCAGAGGCATCAGGCACATGTTTTCCATTCCGATTTCCTGTCCCTGATAAATAAATGGAAGACCTCTCAGCATGAAATACATGGTAGCCAGCATTTTTTTGCTTGTCGGGCAGCAGTCTCCTTCTGGAATGTAGTAGCTGACACCACGTGGTTCATCGTGGTTTTCGATAATATTGGACAGGAATCCGATATCGCCCACACGTTTCTGTGAATGGAAGCAGCATTTTTTGTAATCATCCGGTGTGATGCGTTTGCAGTCGTACCAGCCCTTTGAGCTTTTTCCGAAAGAAGTTTCGGCAAAGTCAAACATAGAGGAGAAGTAGCCGTTGTCACCGATGAAATCAGGAATCTCTTCATCTTTTTCATTGAACACTTCCCCTACAGAGAAAGCATTGTGTGGTTTGAAGGTTTTGTCACGCATTTCTCCCAGAAATTCTCCGATGCCGGTTGCTTCTGCCAGCATGTTATCGATACAGCTTAATCCGTCTTCACGGTCAACCGGATAGTTTTTGTAAGGTAGTTTTTTCTTAATATTGATGATGGCATCGATACGGAATCCGCCAAGACCCTTGTCCAGCCACCAGTTGATGTTTTTGTATATTTCTTCTCTTACAGCAGGATTTTCCCAGTTCAGATCCGGCTGTTTCTTGTGGAATACATGCATATACTGTTTCTCCGGATGTCCTGGGAGTGGTTCCCATACAGGACCGCCGAAGTAGCTTCTCCAGTTACAAGGCATTTCTCCTTCTTTTCTGTCTTCGATATAGAAGAAATTACCGTATTCGCCATCCGGATCCTGGCAGGCTTTCTCGAACCATTCGTGCTCATCGGAACAATGATTTACAACCAGATCCATCAGAATATACATATCCCGTTTCTGTGCTTCTTTCAGCAGCGTATCCATATCTTCCAGAGTACCAAAGCAGGGATCAATGTTATAATAATCAGAGATATCGTAGCCCTGATCTGCGAATGGAGATGGATAGATAGGAGAAATCCATACAATATCTACACCAAGATCTTTCAGATAATCCAGCTTGCTGGTAATTCCGGGAAGATCTCCGATACCGTCTCCGTTTGAATCATAAAAGCTCTTCGGATAAATCTGATAAGCAACTTTTCCATGCCACCATTTTCTTTCCATTTATATTGTCCTCCTGTGAATAATAATTTTCGTTCCTTATGCGGATAAGCAATATTATAATGACGAGAAATGATTTTGTCCTACGAATATTTGATGAAAAAATACGTTATTTTGACTTCTGGGAAGATAAGAAATTTTTTCTGTACTGAAGAGGCGTAATGCCTGTCTTCTTTCGGAACTCTTTCAGGAAGTTTCCCAGGTTATTAAAACCGCAGTCCAGGCAAATATTCATGACAGGCAGCTGGGTATCCTGCAGCATAGTAATGGCCCGGCTGATGCGATATTCATTGATATAAGTAACCGGTGTTTTTCCGATGATTTTTTTGAAAAAACGGCAGAAATACTGTTCATTCATGTTAGCTTGTTTTGCCAGATCTCCGATATAGAATTTTTCCTGATAATGTTCGTGAATAAAAGCAAGAGCGTTTTTAATAATATTTACGCGGTAATCATCGGTATGTTCTTCGGAGGACAGAAGAGAAAAACGCTCCAGATGTCCCAGAATCTTAAGAAGATCTGCACGGATAAAAAGCTGGGAGGCAAGATCCTCGATAATCGTCTGATCTTCATTGGGACGGGAAAATCCTTTCTGATAAAATACATTGACGATTTCCAGATACTCTTTTTTCAGGCTTCGGAAAACCGGATGCTCCGGAAATACACAGCGGGGGAAATACAGCTCTCCCTTCAGCATAGGCTGCAGAATTCGACTCTGTGCAGTATCGTAATAATCAAAACTCAGAATTCTGGGATGGAAGAGAACTGCGGATTCTTTGCATAGAGAATGGACAATAATGGAGTGCAGTTCTCCGGGATTAATAAAATAAAAGCATTCTCTGTCAATGGAATATGTTTCCATATTGACGATCAGTTCGAATTGGCCTTCCATAAAGTAAAGAATCTCCATTTCCTCATGCCAGTGATGCTTGGCTCCGGGCCAGCAGGGGTTATCATAAGTCTCGTATAAACCACAGGGAAAAGAAAAAGAACCATGATCTCTTTGTTCTTTCAGATTTGTTTTTGAATGTTCGGATATATCCATGAAAATCCCTGCCTTTCTTGTTTGTCATAATTGTTCTATTTGAAAAGTATAGCACAGAAAAAAAAGAGGAGCAAGCATCCCTATATTGACACAGGTATAAAAAAGGACTATACTGAATACAATAAAGAAAACGGCGCGGGGTGGAGCAGTCTGGAAGCTCGTCGGGCTCATAACCCGAAGGTCACAGGTTCAAATCCTGTCCCCGCTACTCAAACTTTATTAAGCCCAGATAGCTCAGTTGGTAGAGCAGAGGACTGAAAATCCTCGTGTCGCTGGTT
>OBLI01000744.1_pt1 | contig 33917 bp, 33 predicted proteins | sample 1519701 | NCBI WGS metagenome assembly OBLI01 (sample SAMEA3663005, study PRJEB22513) | pig gut metagenome | biome: pig gut; feature: pig-associated habitat; material: faeces | place: France | collected 2012 | reverse complement strand
TGCTTTTCTGTTTTTACAATCTGTGAGCTGGTCATATAATGCACTGTGCTCCAGTGCATCTGCATTATCGCGCAGTCTTATCATAAAAGAGATCATAAACTCGATCATATCTATCAGATTCGAGATCTGATTTGCCAGCTTGTTCTTGGCACCGGTTACCTGTCTTTTTTATGCACCCGATTCCACAATTCTTCTGAAATAATCGCTTTGTGGATACCGTTGTTAAGCATATATATGTGGTTATCTCACCAAATAAGCTGTGAACATTTATTATTCCACAAGGAAGTATTGCAACAGATACGGACATTGTAAAAAGCACAAAGAACAATCGGATTAGCCAATACTTTTTCTTGTCCATAATACCTCCAAATTCCGATTTGTAGAATTAAGAAAATCGGAATTTATCGTCTTGTTCCATTCTTATCAAAATTCTTTTTTAATGCTATTTCTGTTGGGAGAATAGACCCAATTAAAGGAATAAGTTGAACACCACAGATAATTCCTCCTATACTCCCAACACAATCTTCATTTTTTCCAATCACTAAAAGCATGAAGATTACTGTTATCGGCAACATAACCATTCCACAGACATACCAGACTTTACCACAATATTTATGAGCAAATTCCCATGTGTCTTTGTTCTTCATAGACATCGAAGTCCGATATCCAAATACTGAATTTATTTCCTTGGGAGCCTTTTTCATAAAATATCTTCCAAAACCCCATTATAACCCCCCTTTACTACAACTTCCGATTTTCTTAATTCTACAAACTGGAAATTCTACTTCTAATTTTCAATAGCCCTCTCGAGTCCCAGATAACGGCTTCCCTGTCTGGCTTCCACCGTTAAACGGGGAGAATTATTATTCCAAGTTCTTATTCCACTTATAAAGGTAAATAAGATCTATTAGCCGATATAACAATGATATTTTTGTACATTTTCTTCCGCAGAATCATCATTTGATCTGATCAAGAAGCGATGTCCCGATCGTTCCCTCCGGCATCTTCACGTCAAAGTTATCTGCGATCGTTGCACCGATGACCGCAAAGGTATCACTTGTCTTAAGCGCGCCGCTTCCGATATCGGACGGTGAGTAAGCAAGAAACGGTACCTGTTCCCTTGTGTGATCCGTGCCCTTGTAGGTCGGATCGTTTCCGTGATCCGCCGTCAGGATCAGCAGATCATCCTCACGCAGTACCGGAAGCAGTTCTCCAAGTTTCCGGTCAAACTTCTCGATCTCCTCCCCATATCCGATAGGATTTCTTCTATGTCCCCACAGCGCATCAAAATCGACCAGATTCGTAAAACAAAGTCCCTTAAAATCGCGTTTTGCAATATCGATCGTCTGCTGCATGCCATGCACACTGCTGCCCGAATGATTGCTCTCTGTGATGCCTTCTCCGACAAAGATATCATTGATCTTTCCAACCGAGATTACATCATATCCGGCATCTTTTAACGCATTAAGCACCGTCGGTCCGGTCGGCTTTAATGCATAATCGTGGCGGTTGCTCGTGCGCTTAAACTCACCGCGTTTCTTTCCGATATACGGTCTTGCGATCACGCGTCCCACGCGCCACTCATCACGCATCGTCAGTTCTCGCGCGATCTCGCAATAATGATACAGATTATCCAGTCCCATCGTCTCCTCATTGCCACAGATCTGCAGTACCGAATCCGCCGAGGTATAGACGATCAGTTTTCCTTCATTGATCTCCTGCTCGCCGAGCTCATCGAGGATCACGGTTCCGCTGGCTGCTTTGTTTCCAATGATTTCTCTGCCACAGCGCTTCTGTAGTTCATCGATCAGTTCTTTCGGAAATCCATGCTCGGTAAATGTAATAAAAGGCTTGTCCGTCCGGATGCCCATCATCTCCCAATGTCCGGTCATCGTGTCCTTGCCGTTACTCGCCTCATTCATCGCCATATAATAAGCGGTCGGTACATCCACAGGCTTTACCTGCTTTAATGCCTTTAAATTTGCCAGTCCCATTTTCTGCAGATTCGGAATCTTCAGATGTTCCACCGTATCCGAAATATGTCCAAGCGTATCCGCTCCCACATCATCAAACTTCGCGGCATCCGCCATCGCACCGATGCCAAGTGAATCCAAAACGATTACAAATACACGGTTAAAACGCATGTTACCATCCTTCTTTCTATTCTTAGCTGTTTTTCACGATTTTCACAATACGACTTGTGCCAAGTCTGCTTGCACCAAGTTCTATGAAACGCTCGGCATCTTCCATCGAAGAGATTCCACCGGCTGCCTTAATCTTCACATTCTTTCCCACATGCTTCGCAAAAAGCGCAATATCATCAAACGTTGCACCACCTGTGGAAAATCCGGTTGATGTCTTGATGAAATCCGCTCCCGACTCCGTCACGATCTCACACATCTTGATCTTCTCTTCCTCGGTCAGAAGACAGGTCTCAATAATGACTTTTAAAAGCTTCTCCCCGCACGCTTCCTTGATCTCGCGGATCTCGTTTAAGACATAATCGTACTCCTTTGCCCTCAACATTCCGACATTGATCACCATATCAATCTCATCCGCGCCGTTGTTGACCGCATCCATCGTCTCAAACACCTTCGTTGCAGTCGTGTGATTTCCGTTCGGAAATCCGATCACCGTGCAGATTTTCATCTGCTCGCCGACATACTCTTTTGCTTTCTTCACATAACAAGGCGGAATGCACACCGATGCCGTACCGTAGCAGATGGCATCGTCGCACAGCGCGCGGATCTCATCCCATGTACTTGCCTGCAATAATAAAGTATGGTCGACCATACTCAGTATCTTCTTTGTATCCATTTTTTCCTTTTACCTCCACTACTGCAAATTATGCGGTCCGAACCCTTTCGGAAGAAGTTCTCCCAACGTATACACTTCATACTCTTCCACTGACCGTGCAAGCACAATTTCAAACGTACTCTCGTCACAAAATTCTTCCATCACCTGCCGGCACACACCGCACGGCGCACACCAGTCAAACTCCGTCGCGTCCTCCGCGCCGCCAACGATCGCGATCGCAGTAAATTCACGCTCGCCCTCGCTGACCGCCTTAAAGAAAGCGGTGCGCTCCGCACAGTTTGTCGGCGTGTATGCCGCATTCTCGATATTGCAGCCGCGATAGATCCTGCCGTCCGCGGTAAGAAGTGCCGCTCCCACCTGAAAATGTGAATACGGTGTATACGCCATCCTGCGCGCAGCAAACGCCTCATTGATCAGGCGCGGTATCATCTCTTTACTTATCATTGGCATCCTCCCGAATCAGAATACGGATTGCTTCCACCGCCGTCCGGATGGCAAGTTCCGTATCATGCGCCTGCTTATTCGGCAAGCCCTTTCTGGCACGTTCCTGGTTTGCTACTACAAGGAAGCATGAACCGACACGCACGCGCAGAAAACTTCCGGCAATAAAAAGCGCCGCGGACTCCATCTCCGAAGCAAGGCATCCCATGCGAAGCCAAGCCTGCCACTTGTTTTCCAGTTCGTAGCTGACCGGCATCACCTCCGGCTCATGCTGTCCGAAAAACGAATCCTTGCACTGTACAACCCCGACATGATAACGGATCTTTTCGCTTTTTGCCGCAGAAATCATCGCATTCATCACATCCACATCCGGCACCGCCGGATACTCGATCGGCGCATATTCCCGGCTCGTTCCCTCCATGCGGATTGCGCCGCTCGCGATCACGATATCGCCGCCTAACACATCCTCCTGCATGCCGCCGCAGGTGCCGACACGAAGAAATGTGTGCGCTCCGCATTTCGAGAGCTCCTCGATGGCGATTGCAGCCGACGGACCGCCGATGCCGGTCGATGTCACACTGACTTTCACACCATCGATCGTTCCTGTATAAGTCATGTACTCGCGATTGTCCGCAACAAGTACCGGATCGTCAAAATGCTCCACGATCTTCCTGCAGCGCTTCGGATCTCCCGGCATGATCACATACCCTCCAATATCCTCCGGACCGACCCCTGTGTGGTACTGCTTTCCGGAACCTTCTGTATAATCAACCATATGATTCCCACCTTTCTCCATTTGTACCTTTATTGTAACACCTTTCCCAACAGATCCGCCAGTGGTTCCATCGAATTTTGTGCTTCTTTCAGCGTGTTTGTCTGCGCGCCTACCTCGACTAGCAGCGACTTCGGGCAGAAATGCATATTATATCGGTATCCTTTCAGATAGATCCGCCTTGTCAGCCCCGGATAATATTCCGCTGCCGCAAGCTGCATCTGAAAAGAAAAGGCAAGATTGTCTTCTATGTACGGATTTTTCAGATAAGCGATGTCTCCGATCGATGTTGTGCGGCTCAATCCATTAAAAAACATGATCTGAGCCATCTTTTTTCCGTTCTGCTCCGTCACAAGGCGCGTGCTCTCCCCCACGCCGTCCCTGTGCAGATCGATCACCACCTGTATGGAAGGATTGTCTTTGATGATTTTCTCAATCTCCGGAGCAGCATTTGAATACGCATGATCACGGTCCGGCAGATCATAGGTACCTTTGTGGTGAAGCACTCGAAATCCTTTGTCTTCCAACAGTTTTGTCAGCGTATCGCCAAGTCCTACCACCGACTCGGAAAGATCACCCGGTTTGGAATCCTTATACCCTTCCTGCGAATGCGTGTGATAGATCAGGATCTCGGGGCCGTCCACCGAAGTATCCACCGTCATGTCCGGCCTTAAGAGTTTTTCCACACAAAGCTGATCCTTGCCGATCGTTGTCATATTATCAATCTGATAAAACGTCTGTCGCAGATAATCAAAATCCTCTAATTTTTTACGATTGATCTTTACTTTTTTCTTGCCTTTTTGTGCCTTTTCTTCCGGGTCAGACGTCTTGTCTTTCTTCGTATCTTTTTCCGTCTCCCGCGACTTAGTCTCGTCCACTTCCGTTGCAGTTGTCTGAGCCAGGTTTCCACTTGCCGCCTGCTCATTCTCTGCAAGTAACTGCTTTGCCTGCTCATTTTCCATCGCCGCCAGATTTTCATATTGCGTCATGCTTTCCGCCTGGGATTCGTACCAAAGTCTCTGCTCATTGTATGCGATTGCCGGATAGACTGACGTTGTCACATCACGATACACCCCGGGGATTCCCTCCTCTTGCGAACACACGACAGCCGGTACATAAACACGCAATACACCATTATAAAATTTCAGAGACAGATTCTGTCCCATTTTTCCTGCCAAGCCCTCCCCATAATGGTAAAAGAAGCTGCATAATAACGAAAATACTATAATCAACAGGAAGAACGCGATGCGCCGCCCTTCCTTTTCTTTGCGTCCCAACAAACCATCATCACCTCTTGGCATTATATGTTTGCATTCTCGTCCTTATTACCAAGAAGTGCAATATTAAGGCCCTCCGAAATAAGAAAGCTGAGTTGCTTGATAGAATCGTCAATATTTTTCGGTGTCACAAACAGCCCGTTCAGTTGTGGCGAAAGAAGTTCTCTTGCAAGTTCCTGCCGCTCGTGCTCATCGAGATTTTTCAAATCCGCATTCGAACCGTTCTCCGCCTCGATCAGATCATTCATCGCATCTGCAACGATCGTTGCCGCATTCACCACGGTCGGAACCCCAAGTGAAATCACAGGGATTCCCAGACTTTCCTGATTGAGTGCATTTCTATGGTTACCGATTCCGCTTCCCGGCGTAATTCCGGTATCCGTAAGCTGTATTGTACGATTCAGTCTCTTCACATTCCGGGCCGCAAGTGCATCCACCGTAATAATGAAATCCGGCTCCGTCTCCTTGATGATGCCGCGCAGGATCTCCACGCACTCCATTCCGGTCTGCGCCATCACACCAGGCACAATTCCGCTAATTCTGCTCGTTTTCTCATCGGAAAAAGCATAGTGTCCAAACTCATTTATAATATGTCTCGTAATAAACAGATGATCGACCACCTTCGGGCCTAACGCATCCGGCGTCACCTCACGGTTGCCAAGTCCCGCGATCAACACCGAAACATCCATCCCTTCCTCCAAATCATCCGAAACCTTTTGATCATGGAGCGAAACCATTTGTCTTAATATCTGTGCTAATTCTACAGAAATATCCCGATGATATCCGGCATCTTCCTCAATCATCTCCGGGGCCTCGATCGTCACATAAGTTCCTCTTGGCCGCCCCATCGCTTTGGCTGCATTCTCCGTATCAATAAACACCGTACTGATCACAACTCCATTGTCCTTCTTTTCCTCTTCAAGACGCACGCCTTTTACCTGCCTATGATCCTTCTTCAGGCGCTCCTGCGACTCCAGCGCCAGGTCTGTACGAATCGGATAACTCTCAAGCTGCATGTTGTTCCTCCCCTTTGCCATAATCTGTGCTATTATAATATGGTTTTCCCATTGTTATGTTAACAATTTCCCCACTTTTTTTCAGAATATGTATTGACAGATTCGGATGCTTGGAATATTATAATCTAGTATGTTTGCGATGGAGCGTCCGTGTCTGTTTCACCGCATAGAAACAATAACGATTAATATTGATTTGGAGGTGTACAGATTGGCTAACATTAAATCTGCTAAGAAGAGAATTTTAGTTACAGAGACAAAGACTGCTAGAAATAAAGCAATCCGTTCTGAGGTTAAGACTTCTATTAAGAAGGTAGAGGCTGCTGTTGCTGCCGGAGATAAGGCTGCTGCAGAGGCTGCTTACAAGAGTGCTTCTTCTGTTATTGAAGCAGCTTGCTCTAAGGGAGTTTACCACAAGAACAATGCAGCACGTAAGGTTTCCCGTTTAGCAAAATTAGTTAACGGTGTTGCTTAATTTGTTTTAAAATTTATCACCCTATAAATAAAACGTTCGGTACCGTCATGCCGAACGTTTTTTGTTGTAAAATAAAGTGTGCGAGCGGTATGCTCAGCATAAACTTCATCTCCGCGAGCTGCGCATCCCCGCGGAGCGTTTTGATTCATGGGAAGGAATTTCCTATGAATCAAAAAGGCGTGATTCAACGAACCACGCCTCTACATATGTGATATGCATACGACCAAAAAGCATTTAACTTCTTATCGTCCAATTGCAAACGGCAGATCATTTTAGCCACACCGTATAAAAGAATAAATCCTACAATGCTCCCGCCACAATTAAAAATAACATCATTGATGTCAATCGTTCTCAATGTAAAACCACCGGTAAAAAAAGTTTCTGCATATTGGAACGACTCAATACATATCCCTAATACGGCTCCGGATAATGCACTTTTCGTCAGACTGTTTGTTTTTGATACAAATGGCATACCTATTCCAAACGGAATGGTCATGATAAGATTCAAAATATCGGTACGTCCAATTCCGTTTGCAAATGGTATAAAATTGACATTTTCATTCACATTAGAAGGCATACCATCAATCATCATGATGGGAAACAATGTTACCTTAATCAATACCATAAAGTAAATGAACATAATTGTACTGTAAATATAATATATTTTTTCCTTATGATATTTTTTATGGATAAACCAACACCAGATCAGATAACATACAACTCCAATGATGATTGTAATAAGATCGAAATCAATTAACATCATGTACCTCCATATATTTTCTATTTTTTCGACTGCTTACTGTATGTCACAATAAACAATTCTACCGCCATCTGGTCATTCATGCGCCCGGTTTTGACCGCCGTCTCGTACTCCACACCGTCAGCGATCGCTTTCTTCAACTGCTCCATGTGAAATGCACGGCACTGCGCCTGATACTTCTTGACCGCCCACTCCGGACATCCCGCCTTCGGTGCAATATCACGGTTGGAAAATCCCTGATTTGTCATCGCCTTCACGACCATCAGACGCTGAAACTGGTTCGTGATCAGATAGAGGATACGCATCGGCGCCTCCTTGAGCGCCAGCAGGTCATAGTAGAGATCAAGCGCCTTTTTCTGCTGATGAGCAGCCACCGCATCCACCATGTCAAAAATTTTGTTCTCTGTCTGCTCGGTTGTGATCGCCTCAACATCATTTACGTCGATGAATTCTTTCTCCAGTGTGTAGCAGAGAAGTTTCTCCAGTTCCCGGTCGATATTCTCCATATCGGTTCCTGTCTTTCGGATAAAAAGCGCATAGGCATCACCAGTAATATTCTTTCCGTTCCTGCGGATGCGTCCGTTCACCCAGCGCATCAAAGTTTCATCGGTCTGTCTGACAAATTCCACAGCGCTTCCGATCTTGTTGACCGCCTTGTACATCTTCGTCTTCTTATCGACTTCCTTCTCGACAAAGATAAAATACGTGGATTCCGGCACAGACGCCATATAATCGGCAAGTTCTTCCGCACTCTTCTTAAAAAGCCCGCTTTCCTCGATCAGGATCACTCTGCGGTCCGCAAAGAAAGGCAGTGTCTCCGCCAGATCGATGATTTCCTTCTGGTTAATATCCGCCCCTTCAAAGGCAGAGAAATTCATCGTGTCATCCTCTGCAACCATCGCTTTTTTCAATTTATCACGATACTGGCGGATCAGATACTGCTCCTCGCCATACAGCAGATACGCCTGCTTGAATTCGCCTGCCTTAATATCGTTGTCAATCGTCTTCATCGTTCCATTCCGTCCTTCTATTTACTCGCACTCTTATTATATCCGCTTTTCGGGACACAGACAACCTAATTCGTGTAGTCTATCATCACCATCTATCGATCCACGATGCATTCCATCTCATAATAAAAAATACAGGCATGGATAGTCTCCACGCCTGCACCCTTTCCTATACTTACTTGGTTGTTGCACTGTCGGTCTTACTCCAGCCGGCCCACTTTCCGTTCGCATAGCCGTTTTCCTCATACGATGCGGTCAAACGAAGAAATGATGCGCGGTGTTATTTTACTAGTGAATGTAGAATTTCGCCACCTAACTCTGTGTTGAATCAACCGATTCGGTTTCCGTGCTCTCTTCCTGCTGTACCATTGTGTCCGGTTTCTTAGAAAATGCATCCTTTAATTTGGAATCCGCAAGATAAATCTTGTCGTCGCCACTTATCTTGATGTAATATTCCTGAAGCATTTCATTGTAATCACCGATATCAATGGTCGTCGTTTCATTGCCGCAAGTTACCGTAATGGTATTCTGTGGCTGATCAAGGCCATAATCTGCTATCGAATCATAATCATCAATCGCTTCCGCAGCCGTAATCTTCTTCAAATTGCCAAGAAGTGTTGCGATACTGTCTGCATCCATTTTTAATGAAGTATCATTCTCACAGGTCCATGTATCTTTGTTCTTTGTATAAGAATAAGTTGTACCATCCGCAATATAAGAGAATGCATCCACATCATCCGGATCAATAACAGTCAGATTTACCTGCCCCTGTGTTTCGCTGTCCTTATCGCGCTGTTCCTGCTGCTTTGCATACCGGGTGGCAAGAAAATACGCCACGATGCAAAGCAGAAGAATCACAACGATAACAAGCATCTGTATTTTCTGCTTTTTCATTTATTTCTTTCTCCTTACCACAAAAATCACAATGCCGCAAACGATCAATATGATTGGAATAATGATTGCGAACAAAAGTCCTAACAGGATCGTATAAATTGCGGATACCGTCAGCTTTCCAAGGGTATATTCTTTCTCTGGAATTACACTTGCAGCAAGCTTTGTCTCTCCGATCAATTTTGTTGTCACATCATCAAAAAGCGTTGCATTATTGGATGTAAGCTGGCTCGCATCATCACTGAAAATATACGGGCTGCCAAATACAACAATCTGCGTTGTATTGTCGTCCACTGTCTGCTCTACAGCCAGACCTACAGAGAACGGTCCTTTGTCATCACCGTCTTCAAATGCATAATCGCTCATATTATTCGGATCATTTTTTGCAACCGACTGATCTGTCGTATCCATCAATGACGTATATGTGATCTTGTCGCTGTCTTCACTGTCCGATTCCGTATCACTGTCACTATTTGAATCCGGGTAAGTGATACCGAGCGTTGCCGGAACATAAACATAATTTCCGCCAATATTCGTTGTATAATCTCCACTGTTTACTTCCGGGAGAAGGTAGAATGGTCCGCCCATCTTATAATAATGCTGCGCATCATTTTCAGAGATCACTCCCTTGGTGAACTGCACATTATAAGTCTCAGGGATCGAATCAAAATTCGGCATATCGGTGTCCGTATAAGAACCAATGATAATTGCCTTACCTCCTGCTTTCAGATAATCAATGACTTTCTTGGCATCCGCCTCATTAAAATCCTTCTGCGGCGCATTAATGATAATTGCCGAAGCATCATCCGGAACGCTCTCCTCATTGAGAAGTTCAATGCTGGACAACGACATGTTTGCCTTTTCTACAGCGGTCTGGAATTCACTTCCGAGTGTACCCTCATCATGTCCCGTAATCTGATAGATTACCGGCAGATCATCCGCTTCCATCGTTACATATTCAATAGCCGATGTAAGCTGTCCCTCTGCATCAAAGCCAACCAGATCATTTGTATAAGAATAGCTTGAGTAATCCATATTGGACTCATAATGATAGATGTCATAATAATCAATGACCTTGGAACGTTTACCGCTCACTACAATCAAACTGTTCTGTGCCGGTGCCGTATCGGTATAATCCTGATAGAAATACGGTTTGGTGGAAGGATTGACATACTCCACACGGATGTGCTTTGACAAATCCTCGTACCTCTTCAGCACTTTGTCAATCTGATCATCCTTCTTTGCCTCCGATGCCAAAGCATAGATTGTAACGTCATCCGAAAGCTTTTTCATTGCCTTCTTTGTATCGCTCGTGATGGAATAGAGCTTTGAATATGAGCAGTCGATGGATGTTGTCTTTGTCGGCAGTGCACAGACTACAAGGTTGACCACTACCGTCAAAGCCATCGCAACCGCGATAAACGATACGGAAAATACACCGGTTGAAAAAGTCTTTCTGCTGATGCTCCAACGACGCTTCTGAATCGACTGTACTGTCAGGAAATTCAGGATTGCGATCACAGATACATAATATACGATTGAGGTAATATCCAGACATCCGCCCGAGAACTTATCGTACGGCGTATACAGATCCAGACATCCAAGAATCTTTGTGAGCAGATTTCCGCTAGATGATATCAAATTGGTGATACCATTCATCATATAACTGAGAAACAGTACTGCAAATGTAAGTACTGCTGCGATCACCTGACTCTCAGTAAGTGCCGAAATAAACATGCCGACTGCGATACTCGCACATCCATACAACCAGAATGCAAAGATTGCAATATAACTCTCCCCCATCGGTACAGTTCCAAATGCACGAAGGATCAGAGGTGACACAGCAAAAATAGCAATATCAATCGTAAATACCGCTACCATTGCAAGATACTTTCCGAATACGACTTTGCCAATGGATACCGGTGCGGTCAGCGTCAGCTGATCCGTCTTATTCTTGCGATCCTCCGCAAAGCTCCGCATCGTAAGAATCGGCACAGCAATCAGTAAAATAAATGTGATTGCACTCAAACTATACTGAATATACGGATAACCCTGCATCAGGTTATACACATAAAAATATAATCCATATACCGCTAAAAGCGCAGCAACAAAAAGCCAGCCGATCACGCTTTGGAAGTACGCCTTAAACTCTCTTTTAAATATTGCAAACATTACTGGTTGCCTCCTTCCTGCGTAATCTGAAGGAATACATCCTCCAGTGACTTCGTCACGGTCCGCATCTCAAGCACCGGGATATGATTCTCCGCCATCAGTTGGAATACTTCCTCTCTTATATCGTTTCCGCTCTTCGCACGGATAAGAATGCTGCCTTCCTTGGCATCTTTCAGATCCGCATGATCGACATACTCGATCTCCTCGAGAAGTGCTTTGGCCCGATCTGCCTCACTTCTGACGGTCAATTCAATCTCCTGTGCTCCGGACATCTGATCCAACAGATTTTCCGTAGAATCACTTGCCACAAGCTTGCCTTTGGAAATAATAAAAACGTGGTCACAGACCGCACTGATTTCTGTTAAGATGTGGGAACTTAAAATAACGGTATGTTTTTCTCCCAGTTTTTTGATGAGATCACGAATCTCAATGATCTGTTTCGGATCGAGTCCGACCGTAGGCTCATCCAGTATAATCATCTCCGGATAACCCAGGATTGCCTGTGCAAAGCCGACTCGCTGACGATAGCCTTTCGAAAGATTACGTATCATACGATTCTTTACGTCGAGGATTCCGGTCGTCTCCATTGCCTCTTCCACATAACGCTTACGCAAACTCTTCTGCAGCTTCTTTAACTCTGCGACGAAATTCAGATACTCCAGTACCGTCATGTCCGCATACAAAGGCGGAATCTCCGGAAGGTATCCCACACATTTCTTTGCCTCTTCCGGCTCCTTAAAGATATCGTGTCCGTTGATCGTCACGGTTCCGCTCGTTGCCCCCAGATATCCGGTAATAATGTTCATTGTTGTAGATTTTCCGGCACCATTCGGTCCCAAAAATCCATAAATTTTTCCAGGTTCCACCGTAAGCGACAAATGATCCACCGCTACATGTTCACCATACTTTTTCACAAGGTTGTTAATCTCAATCAATGTGAAAACCTCCTTTTTCTGATTCGTGTCCCATCCCTGTATCCAGGGACTTCAGCACTCCATACAATATAGTCTATGTTTATCTCATGTGTAAATTATGGTGAAATTGTGTTAATTTTGTGAACATTGTCATGAGGAGGGGCCCACCGCAGGTGGGAGGAGTCCTGATGACCACCATGAGGAGGGGCCCACCGCAGGTGGGAGGAGTCCTGATGACCATCCGATTTGCACCTGAATTTATTCTCAACAAAAAAACTCCCTCACTGTATGCACAGTGAAGGAGTCCTTCAATCACTTTACTTTGATAACGGAGACTCACGATAGATGATATCGTCACGTCCCGGTCCGTTGGATACCATTGTGATCGGATATCCAATCTCATTCTCGATAAATTCAACATACTTACGGCAGTTCTCCGGAAGATCCTCGTACTTCTTGATTCCGCGGATATCACATTTCCATCCCGGCAGCTTCTTAAATACCGGCTTTGCCTTCTCTAACTGGCAGGTAACAGGGAAGTCGGTTGTAACCTCTCCGTCGATATCATAACCAACACATACCGGAATCTCATCGAGATAGCCAAGTACATCAAGAACCGTGAATGCCACATCCGTTGTACCCTGCATACGGCATCCGTACTTGCTGGCAACACAGTCGAACCATCCCATTCTTCTCGGACGTCCTGTTGTTGCACCGAACTCTCCACCGTCTCCGCCGCGACGACGAAGCTCATCTGCCTCATCTCCGAAGATCTCGCTGACAAATGCGCCGGCACCTACTGCAGAAGAATATGCCTTACATACGGTAACGATCTGCTTGATCTCATATGGTGGAAGTCCTGCTCCGATTGCACCGTAAGCGGCCAATGTGGATGAGGATGTAACCATAGGATAGATTCCGTGATCCGGGTCCTTTAATGTTCCAAGCTGTCCCTCAAGAAGGATTGTCTTGCCTTCCTTAAGTGCCTTATCAAGATATAAAGATACATCGCATACGTATGGCGCGATCATATCGCGGTACTCATGTAATGTATTTAATAACTCGTCTGTGTCGATGAGCGGCTTGTGATACAGGTGCTCAAGAATTACGTTCTTCTGCTCAGCCACACGGACAACCTTCTCTTTTAACAGATCTTCATCGAATAACTCGCTGACCTGGAAACCGATCTTGGCATATTTATCGGAATAGAAAGGAGCAATACCAGACTTTGTGGAACCGAATGACTTACCGCCAAGACGTTCCTCCTCGTACTGGTCAAATAAAATATGATATGGCATTACGATCTGCGCACGATTCGATACAAGAATCTTAGGCATCGGCACATCTCTGTCGGTGATCGACTTAATCTCATTGAACAACACCGGAATATTGAGTGCCACACCATTACCGATAATACTGGTTGTGTGATTATAGAATACTCCGGACGGAAGTGTGTGTAATGCAAACTTACCATAATCGTTTACAATCGTGTGTCCTGCATTTGCACCTCCCTGAAAACGTACAATGATGTCGGCCTGCTTTGCCAGCATGTCTGTAATCTTGCCTTTACCTTCGTCGCCCCAGTTAGCGCCAACCACTGCTTTAACCATCTTTTTATTTCCTCCTGTTTGTGTCTGCTAGTATCTTGCGTTATTACGCAACAAAACGGACAGGTCGTAAAAACCCATCCGTTTTTACTTTCTGATTATAATGGATTCTTCCCGAGATGTAAACTCATTATTAGAAATATCTATCATTATTATCACAGTTATAAGTAAAAATCCCTACTCAATCGCTTTCGAGCATGCGATTGCAAGTGCTCCCGGTCCAATATGACAGGACACGGAAAGTGATAACGGATTGAGTACTATTTCATTGTTCGGGAATGCTTCCTGCACTTCCTTCTTGAATGCTTCCGCAGCTTCAAGATCATAAGTATATGCCATCTCCAGATGCATCTTTTTGCCTTCCGGATCATGGAAACGCTTCTCAAAATCGTTCTTCATGGATTCGATCATGATTGCTTTGGCCTGCTTTAAGGTACGTGCCTTGGCAAAAGCGTCAAGCTTCTCTCCCTGAATCTGAAGTACCGGTTTTAATTTAAGTAATGTTCCAAGTGCTGCTGCCGCCGGAGTAATTCGTCCGCCTTTTTTCAAATACTCTAATGTATCAACCATGATATAGATCGAAGATTCGAACTTCACGCGCTCTAAGATTTCTTTGATCTCGGCTGCACTTTTCCCCTGATCCGCAAGCATCTTCGCATCGAGCACCGACTGGCGCATCGTAACAGAAATTCTCTGGTTGTTGACGACCTGGACCTTGCCGTCGTAATCCTGGGCAAGCATCATTGCTGTCTCGCAGGAACTGCTCAGGCCGGACGACATCGGAATATAAACGATTTCATCATAAGTCTGTAACAATTCATCCCACTTGTCTGTAACATCACCGACAAGCGGCATCGATGTCTTGATCTCGCCACCCTCTGTCAATTTCTGATAGAACTGCTCCTGTGTCAGATCGATTTCTTCGTATAACATCTCTCCGTTAATATAAAAAGGCATCGGAAGTACAACAACGCCATATGAGGCAGCCTCTGCCTGAGTGATTCCGCTGTTGCTATCTGTCATAATCGCTACTTTGCTCATTTTATCCCTCACTTTTGTTATATCATCCCATCTTATTGCCACACCTTTCAGTACCACACATGGCTTAGTATAACATAGGATAAAACAAAAGAAAAGCCTTGAAATCAAGGCTTTTCATGTCTATCTTATGTAGTTTTCAAAACCATTTCACGTAATCATTCTGCTTTTTGCAAAGCAAAACTTTCTTTCACTCTGCGAATCAAAATTTGCCGCCTCTCTTATCGGCAGCCGGTACTGATGGTCTCGATTGCGACCGCTCCCCCGCGCACAACCGAAATTCTGTGATACTTATTTTTGAGCAGCGCGATCAGTTCATTGTTGCGTCGCTCGGTCAGCATGCACTCAAGCAGCACGCTGTCCTTGCCGATATCGACCACATCAACCTTGAACACCTGCGCGATCTGGAAGATTTCACTGATCTGTGCACTGTTCACATCCATGACCTTCGCATATAAGATCTCCTTCATATGAAGCGGCACATCGGTTAAGTCGATCACCTTGATGACTTCGACCATACGGTTTAATTGCTTCTTTATCTGCTCAAAGGTGATATCATCACTCGTCACACAGATCGTCATACGGGAGATCGTCTCATCTTCCGTTGTGCCTACGGTCAGTGACTGTAAGTTGTAGGATTTTCCTGAGAAAAGTCCCGATACTTTTGCAAGAACACCGACCTGGTTCTCTACATATAACGCTATCCAGCGGTTTTTCATGTCTGACATAATCTCACCCTCCTACTTCAAAATCATCTCGCTCATCGGATTACCGCTCTTGACCATTGGAAGTACCAACTCGTCTGTTGCGATCATAAACTCGATGACCGTAGGTGCATCCTGATGCTTCTTTGCCTCGGCAAAGGCCGCATCAATATCATCCACACTTTCTACGCGGATGCCATATGCGCCATAACTTTCCGCAAGTTTTACAAAATCTGGTGTATATTTCGGGCAGGCATCGTTTGGTCCCTTACAGTCGTTCGGGCATCCCGGACGCTTGCGAAGACACGTTGCGCTGTAGCGCTTTCCGTAAAACAGTTCCTGCATCTGACGTACCATACCGAGGTAATAATTATTCAGAAGGCAGATGGTGATCGGTGTACCCTGTGTGACAGCGGTCGCCATCTCCTGAATATTCATCTGGAAACCACCGTCTCCGGTAATCAGAACAACATCCTTATCGCGGTTGGCGATCTTCGCTCCGATTGCTGCCGGGAAACCGAATCCCATCGTTCCGAGTCCGCCGGATGTAATGAGCTGGCTGCCCTCATCGAGTTCAAGGTACTGCGTCGCCCACATCTGATGCTGTCCAACATCCGTGACATAGATACTATGCGGGAACTCCTCATTAATATGCTCCATGATCATCTGCGGGCTGATACCGCGGTCTCTTCGCATCGCAAGCGGATTCTCAGCGTCCCACGCTTTCATCTGTTCCATCCATTTGTCCGTCTTCTTCGGCTCCGCCCACTCAAGGAGTTTCTCAAGTGCCGTGCCTGCATCCGCAACGACCGGAACATCAACCACAACATTTCTTGAAATAGATGCCGTATCGACATCGATATGTACGATCTTGGCGTTCGGCGCGAACTCATTTAAATCGCCGGTAATCCGATCGTTAAATCTGGTTCCGATGGAAAAAAGCACGTCACACTGGCTGACCGCCATATTCGCTGCATACTTTCCGTGCATACCGCAGTTGCCGATATAAAGCGGATGCGTTGTAGGAATAGCGCCTTTTCCCATAATTGTGGTAACAACCGGTACATTTTCCTTCTCCGCAAATTCCTGCAGTGCCTTATTTGCGTGGGCAATATTGATTCCGCCTCCGGCAAGGATGAGCGGCTTCTTTGCAGATTTCAGAAGCTTATACGCTTTCTTTAACTGTCCGACATGTACACCGTTGATCGGCTTATATCCACGGATATCCACCGTCTTCGGATATTCCGCAGGTCCTGTTGCCGTCTGGATGTCCTTCGGGATATCGATAAGGACCGGGCCGGGCTTACCGGTGCGGGCAATATAAAAAGCCATCTTAATGATCTTGCCGAGTTCCGCACGGTTACGGACGGTTACCGCATACTTTGTAATGCTTCTTGTCATACCAACGATATCGACCTCCTGAAACGCATCGTTTCCGATGAGGCCAAGCGGTACCTGTCCGGTAAAACATACAAGCGGAATACTGTCATAATGTGCATCCGCAAGTCCCGTGATCGTGTTGGTCGCGCCCGGACCGCTGGTCACTAGGCATACGCCGACTTTTCCGGTCGACTTGGCATAACCTTCTGCCTCGTGAATGAGAGCCTGCTCGTGACGCGGCAAGATCAGATTGATCGAATCCGTCTTATATAATTCATCAAATAAATCCGTAACCGTACCACCCGGATAACCAAAGATGGTATCTACGCCCTCTTCCTCGAGCGCTTTTACGAATAATTTTCTTCCTGTTATATCCATAATCTATATCCTCCTAAATCAGTCCAAAACTCCGAAGCAGGAATATCCAGAATGTCAATGTAAATGCCGCCAGAAGCGTCGTGGAAACAATGACGCTGGCAGTCAAGACTCCGTCGTTATTCATATTCTTGGCCATAATGTAGCAGCTTGGTGTCGTTGGAGACGCAAGCATAATAAGGATTGCGATCAGTTTCTCACCGGAATACCCCATCATCGCTGCAACCGGCAGAAATACGAGTGGCTGGAAAAACAACTTGATGGCGGACGCCCAAAGCGTCGGTTTAATCTTCGCCAAAGCCTTTCTTCCCTCAAATCCCGCACCGAGTACGATCAGTGCCAGTGGCGTAGCAAGCTGCGCTACCATGTTGATGGTCTTATTTACCAGCATCGGGAATTGAATTCCGAGAAGCGCTACGATCAGTCCTGCAAAAATCGATAAAATAATCGGATTCTTCGCAATATTTACGATAGCTTCTTTAATCTTGCCTTTGCCCTCTTCCAGTTCTCCCTCTGCCTCGAATGTCAGTACGATCACCGAATAGATGTTATAAAGCGGCACCGCGCCGATGATCATAAGCGGCCCCATCGCGGACGATCCGTAGATATTGCTGATGAAAGCAAGTCCCATGACCGCTGCACTGCTCCGAAACGAAGCCTGAACGAATGCGCCACGCATGCTTTGATCCTTTAAGAATACTTTCGTCAGTCCCCAGATGCTCCAGAAACAGATCGTACTTACGATCGCACAGAACAACACAAACTTGAGATCGAATACTTCCCAGATATCCACACTCGCAATATCGCGAAAAAGCATAAACGGAAGTGTCACTTTAAAGTTAAACCGATTGGCGACCGTGACAAAATGCTCATCGAGCATTCCGATCTGATGGAGAACCCATCCGATCACCATGACCAGAAAAATCGGAAGTGTTACATTGATACTAAATAAAAAATCGCTCATTACTACTTTCTTCTCTCGTATTTATAGAAATAAAATTCCAGATCAAAATAGGTCTGCTCCTCGCTGTCTGCGGTAATCTCCCACTCCGGCTTCTCGTCCAGATTTGGGAAGTATGCATCCGCATCGTAAGCATAATCAATCTTTGTGATGTGAGCGACGTCACATTCGTCGAGAAGCTGTGCATAGATCTTCTCGCCACCAATGACATAGATATCCTCGCTGTTATATTTTTTCAGTTCTTCATGCAACTCGTCCAGTGAATGAACGATGATGGCATCCCCTACCGCATAATTCGGATTGTGTGTCAACACGATATTGGTGCGGTTTTTCAGCGGAAGACCATTCGGAAAACTCTCTAAGGTCTTCCGCCCCATGACGACGACCTTGCCCGTGGTTGTCTCCCGAAAGAACTTCTGATCCATCGGAATGCGTACTAACAGTTCATTATTTTTACCGATCGCCCAGTTGCGGTCGACTGCTGCAATAAGATTCATATGATCTATCTCCTCCTTTGAACATCAGCCCATTTAAAGTTGCCTCCGGCAAATTTTAAATGGCGATTGGAATATTTTTAATCTGCGGGCCGGTTACATAGTCCGTAATCTTGATATCATCGGTTGTAAACTTATAGAAATCCTTAATCTCCGGATTCAGCCAGAACTTTGGCGCCGGATGCTGCTCTCTTGTGATCAGTTCCTTGATGATCGGTACATGACGGTCATAAATATGCGCATCGGCGATCACATGCACCAGCTCGCCCACCTTCATGTCGCACACCTGTGCAAGCATATGCATCAGTACCGCATACTGGCACACATTCCAGTTGTTTGCCGCCAACACATCCTGCGAGCGCTGGTTTAAGATGGCATTGAGTGTCAGTTTATCATCGCCCGGCTTCTGCGTCACATTAAATGTCATACTGTATGCACAAGGATACAGGTTCATCTCATGCAGATCCTGATGCACATAGATATTGGTAAGGATTCTGCGGCTGAACGGATTGTTTTTCAGATCATAGATGACACGGTCCACCTGATCCATCATGCCTTCCTTGTACTGATGCTTCTGTGCAAGCTGATAACCGTACGCCTTACCGATCGAACCGTTCTCATCCGCCCACTCATCCCAGACAGTACTCTTCAAATCATGGATATTGTTGGATTTTCTCTGCCAGATCCAGAGCATCTCCTCCGTACAGGTCTTGATCGCAGTCTTACGAAGCGTGATCGCCGGGAATTCCTTCGACAGATCATAACGGTTGACCACACCAAACTTCTTGATCGTGTAAGCACTCGTTCCGTCCTCCCAGTGCGGGCGGACCTTCTCGCCCTCGGTGCTCGTTCCGTTCTCCAATATATCATTGCACATATCAACAAAAATCTTGTCTGCTAAACTCACGTTGTCTCCTCGCCTTCTTCATAGTGATTCTAAAGTGATGCTTTTTCATCTCAAAAACCAGAATAAATTCCCTAAGCCTTTATTTTACATAACTTTGCGAAAAAAGTCTATGATAATATTTGTTGTACTAAGAGTCGATATTCCACCATATCGTGACATTTTTGGATCTTTTTTAAGCAATCGCTTTTATCCGGGAAAAGCCGGATCAGATAAAACCACAACTCTTTCATGTGTCCCACAACATCCTTATCTCCCGAAAAGATGTCAGTATATCCCTGCACGATCTCGTCGTGGAACGCGCGGATCTGCTGCTTCGTCGGCTTGGGATTGCCTTTGATTTCCCCAATCAGTCCCGGATCTGCCAGAAGTCCCCTTCCGATCATCACGCGATCCACCGTCGGAAAAAGCGTATGGATCCGCTCATAATCCTCCACGGTATTGATATCTCCGTTATAACAGAGTGGAACCCTGATCATTTCCACCGCATACGAAAACGCGTCAAGCCGTGGCAAATTACTGTAGAAATCACTTCGCACACGTGGGTGCACGATCAATTCCTCAAACGGATATCTCGCATAGATTTTGCAAAGTTTCTCCCACTCATCTTCGCTCTCCATGCCGATTCTTGTCTTCACCGAGATGGAAAGCGGGCAGATGTCAAACGCATTTTCAAGGAAACGATCCAGTTCATCCGGATCCCCTAAGATTCCGGCGCCTCTTCGCTTGGATACGACCGTCCCCGACGGGCATCCGCAATTGAGATTCACTGTTGTAAATCCCATCTGTTCCAGCTGTGCGCCCATCATCCGAAGATCTTCAGCATCGTTTAGCATCAGCTGCGGTACAAGCGTAATCCCCGGGTTATTCTCCGGAATCAGATCACGCATGATCTTCTTATTCATCTTCTTTGCTGCCGGAAAAAAGGGCGTAAAATATTTATCAATGTACGGGAAGTGATGCGCGAAGGCATTCCGCACAATATATCCCGTAATTCCTTCCAACGGTGCTAAATAAAATTGCATACAAATCTCCTCTATCGTTCGTTTCCCGCATGTGCCTGCCCGTTTGTATCTTAATTATGAGTTCAGGCATCCTGATAATTTTGATGCGATTTCAGACGGAATTGCTGACTAGCACAAAATTATTAGGATGCCGGAACTCATTCAATTATCCCCATACCCCGGCAGGCACAGCGCGTGCTCCTTCTATTATAGGAGATTTGTATAAAATGTGAAGCGCCTGTGAAAAATTATTAGGAATTTATGAAGTGAATTGACTTCGCGCATTGTAAATTCTATAGTAAAAATATGGGAATGCATCAGGAGGTACAAGCATGAAGAAATGGACTCGAAGACAGATCACACAATTGATCCTTGCGATCCTCGCTGTCAGCTTTATCTGCATATTAGGATACTATATCGGACGACCTCTCGTACAGTTTGTCTCCGAGCCACAGAAATTCCAGATATGGGTCAAGGAAAAAGGATTTCTTGGAGTACTTGCCTTCATGGGAATGAACATCCTTCAGGTACTGCTCGCCGTCATCCCCGGCGGACCGTTTGAGATCGGTGCGGGCTATGCCTTCGGTGTTGTAAAAGGCTCGCTCATCTGCGATATTGCAATGACGATTGCAAGTGTCATTATCTTCCTGTTTGTCAAGAAATTCGGACTTCGGTTCGTGGAACTTTTTGTAAGTAAAGAAAAAATAGAATCCGTCAAATTTTTAAAAAGTTCCAAGCGCTCGGAAAGCATCATCTTTTTGCTTTTTCTCGTACCGGGAACTCCTAAGGATCTTCTATCCTATCTCGTAGGGCTGACCGATATGAAATTGTCCCATTGGATCTTCATCTGTGGTGTCGGACGGCTCCCGGCCATTTTCCTATCCGCATTAAGCGGCAGCGCCCTAAGCAGCGCCAGGTATCATCTGGCAATCATTCTGATTGCTGCGATCATTATGCTCTATGTGGTCGGCATCATCCTTTACCGCATCCACAATAAACGCGCAGCCGAGAAAAACTCCGCAAACTCCTAAAATGAATCCCCCTCATACCATTCGTTCGGTAAGAGAGGATGTCCCTCCATGCACACTCACAATGACCGGAACGAAGTGGCTCCGCTTCGCTCCTACAACGAAAAAGGATATCCTTTCGGATATCCTTTTTCGTTGTAAGAGCGATAGACGGGGCTCGAACCCGCGGTCTCGACCTTGGCAAGGTCGCGCGTTACCAACTACGCCACTATCGCATTTTCAATTGTTCGTCGGCTCATCGACTACTTAAAATATAATATCAGAGTTTCCCCTCACTGTCAACATTTATTTCCATAAATATTCAATTCTTCTATTCCTAGCGTTTCGTAACACAAAGAAACTCTTTTTGTTATTGATCTCTGAATGATTCTTTTTTGAGGTACAAAACAAAAACGGTCACGCCAATTCCCATGAGCAAAACGGAAACGACCCATGCAAATACACTTTTATCCATGGTTTTCGCAAGAATTCCGGTCTCTGTACGAAGCACGGCGATCAGATTTGCCGTCACATGTCCTATAATTGCCGGATACACATGATCCGCCCGATCCATAAGGATTGCAAGCACAAGGCCCAGTAAAAAAGCATAAATAAACTGTACAATATTCAAATGCACAGCTGCAAAAATCAGCGCAGATACAACGATCGCCGGTATTTTGGGAAGCATTGTCTTCAATCTTCCGAATATAATTCCACGAAATACCAGTTCCTCCAAGATCGGTGTCATGAGAGCTGAGCTGATCAATTCCAACACAAGTGTGCTTCCATAAAAGTTTGCATTCGCTTCCTGATATCCGGCCGACATCGTAACAAGCGGGGTCATGGAAATCAGATTATTTAACGCAACACTCACACACGCAACAACCACAATAGCCGTAAACGCATGAAAGATACGCTCTCGGGTGAACCAGTCACGAATTATGTCACGTCCCGCCAGAGCCCGATCCTGTCTGTAAAAAGGCAGCATAAACGGTATCGTCACAATTGTTGTAATCAACTGACATGCGACAAAATGAGACCGGTCCCCTCCGATGATCATCGTACAAAGTGACATGACAATGATGGATACCGCATAATATAATAAAAACGGATACGCAATATACCAGATCTGTACTGCCGGATTCTTCTTTTTCTCGTTCATATATCTATTCCTCCGATTAAAAGTCCCTACCCTTGACACTCAATGATAAGAACCGCGCTTTTGTACCGTCGCCTTCCACCGCTTCCAAAGACTACAACGATTCTATAATCTCCGGCAGCTTTGCCATATCATCACACACTGCCACCGCACCGGCAGCGACCATTTCATCCACATTGCCGAATCCAAATGTCACAGCTACACTTCTGATGCCGACTTTGTTCGCACCCTCCACATCAAACATCGTATCACCGATCAGGCACATCTCATTCTTCGGCACATCACACCAGCGGCGAAGCACTTCGTTTAACACTTCTTCCTTTGTATCGATGCGACCGTCAAATGTCGCACCAACCACATCGTCGAATAACTCCAAAATTCCGAAATGATCTAAAATTCTCCGACACGAATCCTCCGGCTTCGAGGAGGCCATCCCGATCAGATATCCTTTTGCTTTCAGCGTCTCGATGCACTCCCTCACGCCCGGATACAGACTGCACTCAAATAATCCGATCCGGTTATATCGCTCACGGTATACCGTCACCGCTTCATACGCCTTTTCCTCGGAAAAGCCGTAATACTTCTGAAAACTTGCAGAAAGCGGCGGTCCGATAAATTTATAAAATTTGGACAGATCATTCTCCTCAATTCCGTAGTGTGCGAGCGCATACTGCGTCGACTTCGTAATACCCTCCGACGAATCGATGAGTGTTCCGTCCAGATCAAATAATATTGCCTTCATCTTACTTTTTTTCCTTTTCTGTCACTTTATCAAGCATCTGCTTAACCGTCAGTCCCAGAACCGGATGCCGGTAATTGGGTGCCAGTTCCGAAAGCGGCGTAAGCACAAACGAACGATTGTGCATATCCACATGTGGGATTACAAGATCCTCGCTCTCATATACAAGTTTGTCATAAAAAATGATATCCAGATCCAGTGTCCTCGGTCCCCAGTGGATCTTGCGCTCCCGATTCGCCTCAGCCTCAATCATATGCAGCAGGTCAAGCAGTTTCTCCGGATCAAGGAGCGTCTCAAACGTGACACATCCGTTTAAGAAATCATCCTGTTCGACCGGTCCGTAAGGCTTTGTCACAAGAAGCGATGACTCCTTGAAATTCCTTACATTTTCCTGTTTTTTCAATTTTGCAAGTCCGTCCGCGATCAACTGTCTGGAATCGCCCATATTTGATCCCACCGCAACATACGCTTTATGCCAGCTTCTTGTCATATTGACCGACACGTCCTCAAAATCCATCGGAATCGGGGCCTGCGGCTTGCGCAGCTCGAGTTCGATTTTCTCAAGGATTGGGAATGCAAGCAGAAGCCTGCTGCACAGATGCTCCGCTGCCGCCTCGATCAGATCAAAGCGTTTTTCCGTAAACGTCTTCCCGATAAATTCGCACACCTCGGCATAATTGAGCGCATCGTTTAGATCATCGCTCATCCCTGCCTTTTTCATAGAATAGAAAAGACGGGCATTGATGATAAAATCCTGCCCATTCTTTTGTTCCTCCGGAAGTACCCCGTGGTACGCATATATTTTTAATCCAGTAATCTTAATATAATCCATAAATTACCCATTCTTCCGATATCCGCGCATGATTGCCTGCGTCATCCGGATTGCCCTCATATTTTCTTTCACATCATGAACCCGTACGAACGCACAGCCCTGCTGCACACCGTACACGGTTGTTACCATCGTTCCTTCCACGCGCTCGTCTTTTGTTGTATCAAGTGTAAGTCCCACAACCGACTTTCTGGATGTTCCAAGCAGTATCGGATATCCAAGTTCATGCAGTCTGCCCACCTCACGGATCGCCACAAGATTGTTCTCATACGACTTTGCAAAACCGACACCCACACCCGGATCAAGCATGATCTTGTCGTCCGCGATCCCCGCCTTCTTGGCGATTGCAACCGTTTCCCGCAGATCATCGAGCATGTCCCCCATGAAATCATCATAATCCATGTTGTCCCTGTTGTGCATCAGACAGCAGGCCACTCCGTGACGCGCGATCACATCAGCCATCTTCGGATCATACTTAAGTCCCCAGATATCGTTGACCAGATCCGCTCCGGCCTCGATGGCCGCTTCCGCCACCGCACTTTTATAAGTATCAATCGATACCGGAACATCAAACTGCTCCTTGATGGCACGGATAACCGGAACGACACGGGAGATCTCCTCCTCATCCGGAATCATCGTATAGCCCAGACGCGTCGACTCTCCGCCAACATCAATGATCGTTGCCCCTTCCTCAATCATCTGCTTTGTATGTGCGATTGCCGCATCCAGATGATTGAACCTGCCGCCATCAGAAAACGAATCCGGCGTTACATTGAGTATTCCCATCACATAAGTGTCATTCTCTACATCAAACTGTTTATTCCCGATTTTCATAACCAACCTCTCTTTTTCGGAATCTTGTTCTTTTATCGAGTTTCAAAAAATAGTGTCTATTTCGTGAGTGCAAAAAAGCGGTCACACAACTCCTTATTTTCCTCGAACACACCGCGCGCCGCATAGGTTACCGTCTTGCTTCCCGGTTTTTTAATACCACGCATCGTCATACACATATGCTCTGCCTCTACAAGTACGATCGCACCTTTCGGATTCAGACACTCCATTAACGCATCCGCAATCTGTCCGGTCATCCTCTCCTGAATCTGCGGACGTCTTGCATACACCTCTACCGTGCGGGCAAGTTTACTGATGCCGACCACTTTACCGTCCGGCACATAAGCCACATGTGCTTTTCCGTAAAACGGAAGCAGATGATGTTCACACATAGAATAAAACGTAATATCTTTCTCAATGACCATCTCATTATTATCAACGTGAAAGGTCTTTGCCAGATGCTCGGATGCATCTGTATGCAGTCCGGCAAACAATTCCTCATACATTCTGGCGATACGATCCGGAGTCTCGAGAAGTCCTTCTCTCGTTGTATCTTCTCCGACGCCCTCCAAAATCAGTTTTACGCCTTCTTTAATTTTCTCTTTATCCATGACTTTTCCTGCTTCCCGTTTCTATTTTTTCAGCGAATCAAAGGCACACTTCAAATCCCCAAGATAAGACAATGATCCAAACGCAAGCACCGGTTCCTCATGTGAGAGTGCTTCTTCCAGTGCCTTCTCAACGGATTCGCATGCCTGTACATTCTCATAATAATTGCTTGCTTCCTTTGCCAGCCGCTCAGCATCAAGTGCCCGTGCATTATGCGGTGTAACCGTGTACACACGCTTTGCAAAAGGCGACATGATCCGAAGCATCTTCTCATGCTCCTTGTCCGCCAGCACTCCTATTATATAAGTTAAGCGTGTATTTGTAAAACAATTTTCAATCGTCGCCGCAAGCTGCTTTGCCGCATCCTCATTGTGAGCACCGTCAATAACAAGAAAAGGTTCCGTACTTACCACTTCAAATCTACCGGGCCAGCGCGTCTTTTCCATACCGTCTCTTATGATTTCCAATATGTGTTCTTCTAGTGACTTTGCATAACTCCTGCCTACCGCTTCCTTTTTCTCATTCGACATCAGCACCGGCAGTAACGCATACGCCACCTCTGCTGCAAGTGCGGCATTCTTCACCTGATACACACCGGCCATCACCGTCTTAAGTGTTATGCCCACCCCGGATGCAAGCACATGAGAAAAGGCCATATTTCCCGGCTTATCTTCCAGCAAGATATCCGTCTGTGTATCCGCAAACACAATTGGCGCGTCCTTTTCGGATGCCACTGCTGTCAGCACTTCTTTTACCACCTGATTCTGCTCCGCCGCATATACCGGACATCCAACCTTGATAATACCGGCTTTGGCACGGGCAATCGATGCAATTGTATCACCCAGAAACTGCATATGATCCATGCTGATGCTTGTGATCACGCTCGCAAGCGGATGCGTGATCAGATTCGTGGCATCCAGTTCGCCGCCCATTCCGGTCTCAAGCAGCACAACATCCGGCTTTTTCTCATAAAACCAAAGGAACGCTACCGCCGTCTCGATTTCAAAGATGGTTGGGCATTCCTTTCCGGCAGATACCATAATATCACAGGCATCTTTTACCTGTGACATTACATTTGCATATTCGGTTTCCGTGATGTTCTCGCCGTCATACGTAAAGACTTCTAACGGTGTAAATACCGCCGGAGACGTGTATCGCGCCACATGAAGCCCTGCCTCACGAAAAATCGACGCCAGATACGCCCCAACCGATCCCTTACCGTTGGTTCCGGCTATATGGATGATGGGAAGCTTTTCCTGCACATCGGACAATTCCGCCATCAGTGCACGGATGCTGTCAAGACCTAAGATACTTCCGCTTTTTGCTGCCTGACCGGCAAAGGCACATGCCTGTTCATACGTCATCATCGTTACTTTCGTACCCCTTTCGTATCACGGTTCCCGATATGAAGCCGGTTCAAAGCGATCATCTTGCCTTTGACCTCAACTTCCTCATTCTCGCCCTCTCTCAATACATAGATATGCTTTAAAGTATCTCCCGCTGCAAGCTTCATGCCGCGCACACCCACAGCTGTCTTTTTCTTCTGTGGAATCTGTCCGCAGTCAATACGCAGAAACATATCCTTATTCGAGCACATAACCAATGTCTCATCCCCCTCTATTGCACGGACGGTCAGAAGTTCATCCCCTTCGGCGAGCTTCGTTGCTGCTGTCGTCTTCTTTCCGACAACAAACTCGGCACCGTCCACAAGTTTTAACATCGACTGACTTGTTCCGAACACAAGCGTATGAGAACTTACCTGTTCAAGGCTTGCAATATATACAAAGTTCTCTTCTTTACTGTCATAATTGCATACATTATCGATCGGAGTTCCTTTATCCCTAAACTTTCCGTAAGGCAGATCAAGTACTTTCAAAAGATGCATCTGGCCTTTATCCGTAAAAATACAGATCTTATCGGTATTCTTGCAGGTAAAAATATAACGATTCTCCGCATCTGCCGTTTCTTTGTTTCTCTCATAGACTGCAGTATCTACCGTCTTTGCATATCCGAAACGATCCATCAGGAACACCACATCCTGCTCTTCGATTGCCTTCTCCACAACGACGGCTTCCTTTAAGTTATCAATCTCTGTGCGACGTTCCTTGGCATACTGCTTCTTGAAACTCTGCAGTTCCTTGATAATGACTTTTGCCATAGAAGAACGGTGCTCTAAGATATCCTCATACTTTCCAATGTTCAAAAGCGTCTCATCGTGCTCCTTCATGAGCGCTTCGATTTCTAATCCGATCAGTTTGTACAAGCGCATATCAAGGATTGCCTGTGCCTGTCGATCTGTAAAATGAAGCTGCTGCGCCATAATCTCGGATGCCGGATTCCTGAACGTAATATTGTCGGTCACGCCGTCTGTCAAGCATGCCTTGGCATCTTTGATATTGCGGCTTCCGCGCAGAATTTCGATGATGAGGTCAATCACATTACAAGCCTTGATCAGACCTTCCTGAATCTCTTTCTTATCGAGTTCCTTTGCCAGAAGTGTCTTATACTTACGTGTTGCGATCTCATACTGGAACTGCACATGATGACGAATGATCGGTACGATTCCCATCGTCTCCGGTCTTCCGTCCGCTACCGCCAGCATATTGACGCCGAATGTATCTTCAAGCTTTGTTTTCTTATATAACAGATTTTTTAATCCTTCTACATCCGCGCCTTTTTTCAGGTCAAGGACAATACGGATTCCCTCTTTGGACGACTGGTTCGTGATATCCACAATATCCGAGGTAGCCTTTGTTTCCACAAGATTTCCCACATCATTTAGAAATTTACCGATGTTGGCACCGATCATGGTATATGGAATCTCCGTGATCACAAGACGCTGCTTGCCGCCTTTCATCTGCTCAACTTCAACACGGCCTCTTACCTTGATCTTGCCGACACCGCTCTCATAGATTGCCGGAAGATCATCCTTATTGGCAATAATTCCACCGGTTGGGAAATCCGGTCCCTGAATGTATTCCATCATCTCAGCGGTATTGATATCCGGATTCTTCATGTAAGCGATCACACCGTCAATGACCTCACCGAAGTTATGTGGCGGAATCGAGGTTGCCATACCGACTGCAATACCTTCCGCACCGTTGATCAGAAGATTCGGCACCTTGACCGGAAGTACGACAGGCTCCTTCTCCGTCTCATCGAAGTTCGGCATAAAATCAACGACATCCTTGTCCAGATCCGCCAGATACGCTTCCTGTGTCACCTTCTGCAGACGCGCCTCGGTATATCGCATCGCAGCGGCTCCGTCACCCTCGATGGATCCGAAGTTACCATGACCATCAACAAGAGGCAGTCCCTTCTTGAAATCCTGTGCCATAACGACCAAAGCATCATAAATCGACGAATCTCCATGCGGATGATACTTACCCATCGTATCACCTACGATACGCGCACTCTTACGAAACGGCTTATCGTAACGGATCCCAAGCTCATACATATCGTAGAGCGTTCTTCTTTGTACCGGCTTAAGACCGTCACGCACATCCGGGAGCGCTCTTGCGATAATGACAGACATCGCATAATCTATATAGGATTTTTGCATCAACTCCGAATATTCGGTCTGGATGATACTCTGTTCCATAATCAATTCCTCTCTTTATCTACTATTTTGTAAACTTCTCTGCTCTATTCTTTCACACATTTCGATGAAGCCGCATGACATTCTCCTGGTTTTCTCACTATTTGAGGCAGAATTGCTGAATTTGTCAGCAATATTCGGTTCTCTTTTTTATGATTTATGTCCGCCAAAGTTTGGACAATTCCGTAGTCGGTTGTTCGCTGGGACACAGACTGCGTCCGAGTGATTTCGTGTATGCCTTAATGGACGTTCGAAGGATACGTGCCGCCGCAGGACACCTGTTTGAAGCACACAGTGTAGAAAATTTTTCAATACACATGAAGCGAGTTTGGACGCGGCGGCTCATAGCGATTTCCTGAGGACGTCCATTTAGGCAGACTAGAAATCGCGAGCGCATCTGTGTCCGGCGGACACCGTCTCGGAATGGTTCAAACGTTGTCGTACACAAAATTTAAGAGAACCGGATATCGCGACAAATTCGTGATTCTGGATCACTAGTGAGAAAATCAGAAGAATATCACGTGGCTTTTGAAATCCCCATAAAAGAATATCCGGCAGAGAAGTTTCCTGCTATTTTATATATCAAGCTGGGCATCGTTGGCATGCTCATAGATGAAGGCCTTACGCGGAGGCACATCGGTACCCATAAGCATTGCGGTAACATCGGACGCCATACGGCCGTCCTCGATCTCGATGCGGCGCATCATACGTGTTTCAGGATTCAGCGTTGTCTCCCAAAGCTGATCCGCATCCATCTCTCCGAGTCCTTTGTAGCGCTGCAGGGTAAAGTTTCCGGTATGCGTCTTACGATACTTGTCAAGAGCCACATCGTCATACAGATACTCTTCCTTGCCTTTTGACGGAATTACCTTATACAAAGGCGGCATTGCCACATAGACATGTCCCTCAAAAATCAGTTCCGGCATAAAACGGTAGAAAAGTGTCAGAAGAAGCGTGGAAATATGTGCTCCATCGACATCGGCATCCGCCATAATAATGATCTTATCGTAGCGAAGCTTCGTAATATCAAAATCGTTTCCGTATCCTTCCGAGAAACCGCAGCCAAACGCATTGATCATCGTCTTGATCTCCGCATTGGCAAGCACCTTGTCGATACTTGCTTTCTCTACATTTAAGATCTTACCGCGAATCGGCATGATTGCCTGATACATACGGTTACGCGCCATCTTGGCAGAGCCACCGGCAGAATCTCCCTCAACGATAAAGATCTCGCACTTGGATGCATCGCGGCTCTCACAGTTGGAAAGCTTTCCGTTGGAATCAAAAGAGAATTTCTGTTTCGTCAGAAGATTGGTTCTCGCCTTCTCCTCGGCCTTACGTATCTTGGCTGCTTTCTCGGCGCAGCCGATCACCGTCTTTAATGTTTCCAGATTCTTATCGAAATACAGTGGTACCTCGTCACTTGTCACTTTTGCAGTCGCACGGTTTGCATCCTGATTGTCAAGCTTTGTCTTTGTCTGTCCTTCAAATCGCGGGTCCGGATGCTTAATGGAAACAACTGCAGTCATTCCGTTACGCACATCTGCACCGTTAAAATTGGCATCCTTTTCCTTTAAAATTCCAAGTTCACGCGCATAAGAATTGATGATCGTGGTAAACGCCGTCTTAAATCCTGTCAGGTGCGCACCACCCTCTGAGTTATAAATATTATTACAGAATCCCAAAATATTCTCATGGAACTCACTTGTATACTGGAAAGCGACCTCAACCTCAATTCCTTCACTCTCTCCCTTGAAATAGATCACATCGTGAAGTACTTCAAGGTTATTGTTCAGATCCTTGACAAAACCGATAATTCCGTCCGGCTCATGGTACTCAATATGCTCCACTTCCGGCTTTCTGCGATCCTCATAGATGATCGTGAGCGCAGGATTTAAGTATGCCGTCTCGTGCATACGGCTTTTGACATCATCTTCCTTAAACCTTGTCTTCTCAAAGATCTCCGGATCCGGAAGGAAATTGATCTTCGTTCCGGTCTTCTTTGTCTTGCCGATCTTCGGAAGAAGTCCGTTCTCAAGCGGCAGAACCGGCACACCACGCTCATAGCGATCATGATGGATGTAGCCTTCCCTGCTGATCTGCACATCCATATAAGTGGAAAGCGCATTCACAACCGAAGAGCCTACTCCATGCAAACCTCCGCTCGTCTTATATGCATTATTATCAAATTTACCGCCGGCATGTAATGTTGAGAAAACAACACGTGCAGCTGATACGCCCTTGGCATGCATGCCAACCGGGATTCCTCGTCCGTTATCCTCAACAGTGCAGGAACCATCCGCCTCCAATGTCACCCAGATCGTATCACATACTCCGGCCAGATGCTCGTCCACAGAGTTATCGACGATCTCATAGATCAAGTGATTGAGACCCTTGGTCGTAACACTTCCGATATACATTCCCGGTCTCTTACGAACTGCTTCAAGTCCTTCCAATACCGCTATACTGCTTGCATCATATCCTGACATATTTCGTACCCCTTACTCTGTTTTGCTCTGGTCCTTAATATGCGCAATAACCATGACCGCAATGCGGAATGTCATCGCATCATCAAATGTTCTGATATCCAGACCAATCGCCTTTTGTATTCTCTCCAAACGATAGACCAGCGTATTTCGATGAACATACAGCTGTCTTGCTGTCTCTGAAATATTCAGATTGTTCTCGAAAAACTTGCTTATCGTTGACATTGCTTCTTCATCATCCAAGATATCCGGGATCTTATCCCCGAACACTTCTTTGATAAACATATTACATAAACTCATAGGAAGCTGATAAATAAGTCTTCCTATTCCTAATCTTCCATATGAAATCGTATCGTATTCCGCATAGAAAACGCGACCTACTTCAAGAGCCATCTTTGCTTCCTGATAAGATTCCGCGATTTCCGGAAGCTGCATCACGACATTACCGTAACCGACACGTACCTTGATCATAGCTTCCATGTGAAGATTGTCAACCAGACTATTGGCAATTCCCCGCAAAGACTCTTCCATATCCGTCTCGTCAATATGCGATACATCTTTGATCAGAACAACACTGTGCTGATCCACACTGGTCACAAAATCTCCCGATCGGATATCGGAAAGATTTTTTACCAGTTCCATCGCAACATCATTATTTTTATTGCCCGTATCGATCACAAATGTAACACGCGGTGCTGCAAGAATATGATGCTTTTTGGCCTTGCCATAGATGTCTACGATCAACATATTTCCAAGCAATATGTTCTGTATAAAATTATTGCGGTCAAACTGTTCCGCAAAACTCATTACAAGATTCCGGATCTGACAGATTGCCATCTGTGCATAGACCGCAAATGTCTCATCCGGCACCTGGCAGACAAGAACGTACTCCATCTCCCCCTCTACCATAATCTTGTAGAGATGGAAATCCTGATAAGTCTGCCTCTCCGCAAGCGACTCTTCGAAATCTACCACAACATTCTCGAGTGTGTGCGATACTTCGATTCCTTCTGTATGAGCCACCAGCTTTCCTTTTGCGCCAAAAAGCGCCGTCTCCATCCGGCAGATCTCTTTAATTTCATTTAATGAATTCTGTAATTTCTGATTTGACAGCATGGATTTTCCTCCGATTAGAAAACCGGGTGTAAATTCTCACACCCGGTTTCATCATTTACAACTATTTAATTTTAACGAACTAGTTTGTAATTGTCAATTCTGTTTCCTTATCGAATACATGAATCTTATGTGGATCAAAAGCAAGCTTAATGTGATCACCGTAACGAGCTGGTGTGTTAGAAGCAACCTTAGCTGTCATGTTTGCACCTGCAATTGTGTAGTACAGTAATACTTCAGCACCAAGTAACTCATATCCTGTTACATCAGACTCTACGATGCTTCCTGGGAACTTCTCAAGAGTCTCAGCGTCATCAGAGATATCCTCTGGTCTGATACCGAATACAACTTTCTTTCCGTTGTAACCGCCATCAATAAGCTTCTTGGACTTGTCAGCCGGAAGATCAATAGCATAATCACCAAACTTAAGAGTTGCAACATCACCGTTTACAACAACGTCTGCATCTACGAAGTTCATCTGTGGAGATCCGATGAATCCTGCAACGAATAAGTTGTTAGGCTCATTGTATAATTTCTGTG
>OBLI01000742.1_pt1 | contig 33992 bp, 28 predicted proteins | sample 1519701 | NCBI WGS metagenome assembly OBLI01 (sample SAMEA3663005, study PRJEB22513) | pig gut metagenome | biome: pig gut; feature: pig-associated habitat; material: faeces | place: France | collected 2012 | reverse complement strand
AAATCGACTCAAGGCTACGACCTCTACGACCCCAAAAATTTAAGGAACGCGCTCTAAGAGCGCGCTCTAACGAACGCGCTCTTACCTTTTTACATATCTTCTAATGAAAGGCAGGAAAAGATTATATTTTTGTTGTGAAATAATTTCTGCTTCATTACTTCGACCTTCTGACCAAGGAGTGCCGGGCGATATCGATCTTTATTGCGTTTTACTTCATACACCTCGACGTCTCCTTCAAAAGGTTCGGCCACTATGTCGATCTCGTATTTATTGTCTTTTGATTGCCACCATCCTCCGATTTCTTTATACCGGAATGATTCCATCAACTTTTTTCTAAACCATCGTACAAGAGAAATGCCACTAAATGTAATGTAGTCGTTGAGCATTATTTTTTCCAAGGCCGGCATATTACCCAACTCTATGAGTGATGAATATCGAGATATGTAGCGAAACCAAAATCGAAAGAAATTATCGCGAATCTCGTATCTTACTGTTTGTGAATTAGGCTTTGCTCCGATGGGACGCTTCTTGGCTATGATCTCATACTTCTCATCCAAGATCTTTAATTGACCTCCCAGTGATGTCATATTGAGGGAAGCCTCAATTTGAGACTGCGTCACATCCCCACCCGCTATCTGTCCTAATATTGAGAAATATGTTCCATATTGCTTGCCAAACTCTTTAACGAGTATATTTTCACCCTCATCCAAAAAGAAACTGTCCCCACTCATACAAATATAGTGAATCATTTTTTCGGGAGATGTACAGCCATTGTTCATAAACAATTCGATATATCGTGCCACTCCACCTGTTATGGTCCAAAGTGCCAAGAGGTCTTCGTTGGTATAATCCGGTTTGTAATCAGATAATATTTCGCGAATCGTATTTGTAGAGAATGCTTGTAGATGGATAGAGCAATCCTCACGTCCGAATAGTGGCTCTTCTTTGTCCTTGAATATCTTTTCCATCATTCGGAAGATGGAACCTGATGTAATCAAGCATATATTCGTTTGCTTCCTATAGCGATCCCATAGTTCTTGAATGTCACTGAATATAGCATGATTTATATTGATAAATTCCTGAAATTCATCGATGAATAGTGTGAATTTTCGCCGTTTTCCTATTTCAAGCAAGAACTGGAAAAGTTCTCTAAATGTATTTATAGATGATGGAATGTATTCATCCAATTTTTCACGAACTTCTACTATGAATGTTGATACTAAAACTGATTCTGTTTTTCGTCCTACAAAGAAGTATAAACTGGGTGCAATATTAGATGTCTCTTCCATTAAGTGGTAAATCAGACTTGTCTTTCCCACACGGCGTCTACCTGTAAGAATTACAAACCTGGAATAATCGGTATAAGACTGATTCTGTATCTTCTTCAATACAGACATCTCACTATCTCTGTCATAAAACTTCTTCATAATAATACGTTAGGAACGCGTTCTTAAAATATAAACCGATTTGAAATTTTACGGCTGTAAATTTTACGGCTGTAAAATTTCATCACAAAACTAATAAAAAAATGACAATATCCAAAATATATTGCCATTTTTTCATTGTTTATTTGTGTATCACTCCATTTCTTTTCGATTTCTCTTGATTATTAAGTAAATTTTTTTCATATTCAGATTGGTTTGAGTTAATAAGAGAATATAAGAGTAACACATATTATTACTAAATTTTACAGTAACACATATTATATAAATTAAGCTCGACTATAGACCGAAGAAAACTATCTTCGGTCTATATCGGATATAGGTGTTTAAGCTGCAGGTGAAGCAGGTGAAGCAGGTGAAGCAGGTGAAGCAGGTGGTGTGGGAGGTGTGGTATTGTTGTCACCCTCTGCCGGGGCATTTTTCTTCTTATCTTTCGATCTCTTGTAAAGGAAGAAGAATGCAGCGCCTGCCACTACGATAAGCGAAATTGCCAAGATCGGACGATAGAAGAGCCATGCGATGGCTATGATCAGCAAGGTCCATACGAAACCGATTACACTGCAGATCAGTCCGATACCCATGCCAACCACGCTGCCAAGTGCCGGAAGCCATTTGAAGAGCATCGACAGAATCTCAAAGGTCATCTTCAGACCCTGGATCACGAGGAGAAGACCCACCAATCGAAGGATCCATGTCATGGTAGAGTTCTCATTCTTCGCGCCCTGGAACATATTGTCCATACCCTTGGTGCCCATCTCGAGACGAGTGAACTCATAACCATTGTCTGCCATATACTTCTCAAATGTGTTGCCGCTTACTTTGGCGATTAATGATACTGCGCCATTGGGAACGTATGTGAATGTGATACGTACATCACCGATCTGGGGAGCACCGGAGCTCTGGCCGATATACACCACATTGTTGTTGATATGCACAAACTTCTGTTCTGCCTGATTGGGATTTACGACTGTAGAGTCATTGACCTGATTTACAGGTTGCTGTACTTGTGTCTGAGCCTGTGCGGGAAGTTTGCCGAGTGCCTTGAGGGCATTTGTCACCTGCTCATTGAGGGCTGCCATCTGTGCCGAGTCGGGTGATACCTTAAGTTCCTTCTCACCTCCTACCTGCGACTTCAAGAAGTCGGGAAGTTTGTAGGCACCAAAGGTAACATCTTCTGCCAATTTTTTCTCATCCTCAAGCTGGGTGGTAACGAAGTTGGAGTTCTGATATGCCGGATCATGGAACTCGGAAGAATTGATCGGACCGGACACCCAGTCTTTCTTATATGTATAGGTGGTAATGGTCTCTTCTGCGCCACCCAGTTTCTCTTTCTTCTCTTCTTTGCTTTGCTCGGTCCATTGGTAATATTCCACCTTACGGATCAACTTGATGCCGAGTGCCTTCGCACCGAAGAGGTCGTCGCTGAGGGTATCGTGAGAAATAGCCTCTGCCGATGCGTGAATGATACGTCCATCAAGGTCGCTCTTCACTTCTGACACATCCTCTACATGGATGGCTTGACCTTGTGCCTCTTTTATCGTCTGGGCTCTCTTGACAGCTCGTCCTTCATTCCAGAATAATAACACGGTGGCTGCTAAAAAGAGTGCCAAACCGCTACCGATTTTCTTAAACGAACTTGATAATCTGCTACCATAGCTCGTTTTCGTAACTTCTTGATACGCCATAAATGATAGGTTTTTATGTTGTTAAAATTATTTTGATGCAAATTTATCTATCCATTTATCGTAACGATTTCAAAATAGTGACGAATAATTTTAATAGAGAGCGTTTTACAAAACATTTTTTTAAAAGTTCCTCTTTTAAAATTATTTGTTCCTCGATTAAAACTTCTGCCAATTTTGCTGATATATCTTTGCGACAAATCTAAAACTATATATCTTATGACATCTATTTTACGATTTCTAACTTTTTTGCACCTTGTCCGTTTTTGCCACCGGGGTATCTGCTGCTGAAGCTCCCGATATCTGGCAGGAGTTGGGACAGCGTGCCAAAGAGGAACTGAGCAGAGAGATACGCAACACGGGTAGCAGTGCAGTGAATCAGGCCAAATATCAAGTTCGCAAGGGTATCCGCAAAGGCCTCTATTAAGGTTTAATTGTTTAATATTTGATCTATGGAGAATCAAGAGAATAATGGCAATATGAAGCAGCCGACTCCCGACCTGTCTCCCGATGAGGTCCAGCAGTTTATCGACCGACGCCTCACTTATTTCCTCGATCGCGAGAAAAGAGAGGGTAGGACATCGGTCACCTATCATACGTCAACTGAAAGAATCTCTCGTTGGAAGAGGTTCGTTGCCGCTATCTTCGGCAATGATGCGAAGAAATGAATCATTAATAACAAAATTCGGTATATTATGAAACCTATTTTCTTAAACTTGGCAATCTTATTTGTTCTCTCCATCTTTGTGATGGCATGTTCCGGCAATTCTGGCACCGGCTCCACCTGCAGTTCGGATGAAGCCCAACAGATGAAGGTCGCTACCAGTGCCGGAGCTGATGTGGAGGATCTCGTCGAGGATGCTATGGATGAGGCTGATGATCTGGTAAAGGAGCAAGAGTCTTCGATCGTCGGCAAAATTCCGACCCTCCTCAAGCGCCGTCTCGCCGCTATCCGTTATGTCAACGAGTGGATGGAGAAACATCAACTCGAAAATGCCAATGATAAGGATGCTCTCGAGAAGAATAAGGTTCTTCTGAGCAAAAATGATCAGGCTTTCAAACTCCTTGAGGAGAAGTATAAGAAGGAGATCGATGAAGAGGTGGCTAAGCTTGCCGGCAAGGATATCCCCTTGGAACTTGATAAGAGATATTTCATCTCCGGTTCGGCCAAGGTGAAAGAGGCGGGTGAGACTTTGATCTATTTCTCTTACGATCTTAAAGCCTCCGAGCTTCGCAAGGGTTATTACCGCGTGGTAATCGAGTATCTTGATGAGGCCGGATCAGTGATTGAGAAGACGGAATCGCTGAGCGCCAACATACGCCCCTCCGATGCCGGTCCGGTATGCAAGTTCGACCAGTCGGGCGACGTCGATGACCTCGAATTGGCAAAAAACATTCGCATCACCCTCCGCGTAGAGGATGAATAACAAAATTGACACACCTATCCCTATATTGGAAAATGCAATAATAATGGCATGGTTCGGATTTCTTTCGAACCATGCTTTTCCGTTTTTTGCGATAATCGGTGGGAATTTCGCAAAATATTTTTTATCTTTGTAGGTTTAAGTGTGTTTCCAAAGTATGACACGAGATATTTCTAATAAGTATAAGGTATTCTCTTCCGGTTTCGGGTCGCGCATCGGAGTGCTCTTCTTTGCGTTCTTCGCGATGTTTCTGATCGTCGGTGTCGCCGGTCAGCTGTTGCATCATCTTATTGGCGACAGCCGCAACTACATCTTGCTGACTTCGGCACTTCAGGCGCTGATCATCTTCTGCGTGCCGACACTCCTCTCGGCATGGCTCTGCGATAAGGATCCGGTGAATTACGTCGGCTTGCGCTTTGACTTGAGATGGAGTCATATCGTAGGCATTGTGATAATTATGCTTATCGCCTCCCCGATGATGAACATGCTGATAGAGTGGAATGCCAACATCACCCTTCCCGACTCCCTCAGCGAAATTGCCGCGAAGATGAAAGAGATGGAGGATATGGCGGCAGCCACCACCGAGACTCTTCTCAGTGAGACATCGATATATGCACTCTTGTCAGGCATACTCGTGATCGGCATACTTACCGGCATCGGCGAGGAAATGTTCTTCCGAGCCGGCATCCAACGAATATTAGCCTCTGCAGGAATGAATTCTCACCTCGCCATCTGGATTGCTGCCTTCCTCTTCAGCGCTATGCACCTGCAATTCTTCGGTTTCTTCCCTCGGATGCTGCTCGGTGCATTCTTCGGATATCTATATTACTCCACTCGGTCGATTTGGGTGCCGGCTTTGGCGCATGCCCTCAATAATTCGATCGTTGTTGTAAATAGTTGGCTTATCAATAAAGGATTCACATCCGACGACTATCGGAAGTATACCGAGACCTCCCCGGAACTATATATGGTGGTGATCAGCGCAATCGTTACTCTCATCTTCATAACGCTATGTTGGCGCCGCTTTTTTAATCATTCTACGCAACTCCCCGAGTGTCGGGATCAAATCAGCAACGCCCAATAAGAAATACAAAATAATATGGCTAAAGCTTCTTTAGGATATAGAGAGATAATCGAATCTATTAGAAAGGGTAACCTCGCACCGGTCTATATATTGATGGGTACGGAGGCATATTACATCGACTTAGTGGTGGAAAACCTTGAGAAGTATGCCATCCCCGAGGAGGACCGTGATTTCAACTACAACGTCTTCTATGGCAATGATGCCGACATCGACTATGTGGTGGGTGTAGCTCAGCAGTTTCCCGTCTTTGCCGACCGAAAGTTAGTAATCCTTAAGGAGGCCCAATCGATGCGCCAAGCCAAGGTGGCTCTCGAGAAATTTGCCCCATACGTCAATCAACCTGCCCCCGCCACAATTTTTGTAATCGTATTCAAAGGGGATACTCTCAATGCAACCTCCAAACTGATGAAGGCGGCTAAAGAATCGGGGGCTGTCGTGCTTAAGAGTGAAACGCCTCGTGATTATGAACTCCCCGCACTGATCCGTGACTTTTGCCAGCAACGTAAGGTTAATATTGAAGATAAGGCAGTCACCCTCCTCGCTGATTACATCGGTAGCCCACTCAGTAAACTCTTCGGCGAAGTCAACAAATTGATAAGCATAGTCGATAAGAATAATCCTCGCATCACTTGCGAACTGATCGAAAAAAACATCGGCATCTCCAAGGAGTTCAACAATATTGAGTTGGTCAATGCCATCCGTCGCCGTGATTACCCCGCCGCTGTGAAAATAGTGAAGTATTTCGCCGCTAACCCCAAACAGAACCCCACACCGATGACCACCGGCATTCTGTTGAAATTCTTCTCCGAAATCATCACCGCACATTATCTTCCCAATAAGTCGGATGCCGCTCTGAGCGAGACTTTCGGATTGCGTTCCACTCGTTTCCTGAATGATTTCAAGCTCGCAATGCAAAATTTCAACCCCCGTCAAGCGGTAAATGCCGTGCATTACCTCCGTGAGTTCGACACCAAGTCCAAAGGTATCGACTCCTATCTCAACGAATATGACCTCCTCCTCGAATTGATCTTCAAAATATTTACATAATCATATCATGATACTCTATTTTTCCGGTACAGGCAATACCAGATATGTAGCAAAATCTATTGCCAATCTTACAGATGATCAGTCATATTTTATCCCTGACCATAAAGCTGCTGAGTTGAAGATGACCGGCGATCGGCTGGTCGTTTGTTTCCCGGTATATTCCTGGGGTGTTCCCCCGATAGTGATCGATTATATCCGCCAACTCTCCGATGAGTTTATCGCAACGCTTCGCAGTCGCGACATCCCGGTGGTTATGGTGTGCACCTACGGCGACGATGCTGCTCGCACCGAGGAAATGCTGTCGAAAGTCTTCGCCCAACGAGGTGTCAAGGTGCGTGGTGCTTGGGGCATAACGATGCCTAATGTCTATGTGCTCCTCCCCGGTTTCGACGTCGACGACCCGGAGGTGGCTCAGAAGAAATTGGATCACTCTTCGACTCGTATTCGCGAGATCGTGATGAAGATCACGAAAGGGGAGTGGGAGAGCGACCTCGTGATAGGAAGTATGCCGGGGCTAAAGTCGCGTGTGGTCTATCCCCTCTACAAGAAGTGGGGCATCAATCCTCGCCGCTGGATCACGTCGCAGGAGTGTGTCGGTTGCGGTAAGTGTGTCGAGGCTTGCCCGATGCAAAATATCGTGATGCACTCCGGCCGACCGAAGTGGGGTAAGAATTGCGTCTCTTGCACCTCCTGCTATCATCATTGCCCCACCGACGCCATCAGCTATGGCTCCATCACCAAGGGCAAGGGCCACTACTTCTGCCACCTCCCGCCCCTCAAAAAATAAGGAACGCGCTCTAAATAAAAAGCGATGATGTCTTCACGACACCATCGCTTCGCTTTTATTGGAGAAAAAAGTTGAAGTAGCTTAGAGTATGCCTAAGAGTTCGCTGATCTTCTCAGCGGCTGCACTCAGCCCGGAGGCATCCTTACCACCGGCCTGGGCGAAGAAGGGTTGTCCGCCGCCACCACCCTTGATCAGTTTGGCAGCTTCGCGGATGATCTGTCCTGCATTATAGCCCTCTTTCACGAGATCGTCGCTCAACATCAGAGTCAGCATGGGACGATCTTCATTGACAGTGGCTGCGATGAAGACTGTCGGTCCTTCGGCATCTTTGCGGAGTCGGAAGGCGATGTTCTTCACCACTTCGGGGATGCGGATACCACTCATCTTGCAGAGGGTGACACCATTGGCGATCACAGCCTTCTCTTTCACCTCCTTGACGAGTTGCTCGGTGCGCTCTGCCACGAAGTCTTCCACCTGATGATGCAATTCGGTGTTCTCTTCGATCGATTTCTTGATAGCTGTGCGGAGGTCGCCGGTGCTGCCAAGGATGCCGCGGATATCTGTCATAAGATCTTGCATATTGTCGATCATCTCCTCGATGCCGACGCCGGTGATGGCCTCGATACGGCGGATGCCGGCAGCGATTGAACTTTCGTTGACGATACGCACCATACCGATATTGCCGGTGTTGGCTACGTGTGTACCACCACACAACTCAACCGATGTGCCATACTTGATGACACGCACCTTGTCGCCATATTTCTCGCCGAAGAGTGCCATGGCTCCCATGTCGCGTGCCTCTTGGATGGGCACTTCGCGATGCTCTTCGAGCGGGGTAGCCTCGCGGATCCGCTTGTTGACCAAGTGCTCTACCTTGCGGATCTCTTCGGGTGTTACCTTCTGGAAGTGTGAGAAGTCGAATCGCAAACCATCGGGGGTAACTAATGAACCCTTCTGCTCCACATGCTTGCCGAGAACTTCGCGGAGTGCCTCATGCAGAAGGTGAGTAGTAGTGTGATTGGCTGAAGTGGCAAGTCGGCTCTCTTTGTTGATTTTGGCTGTGAAGGTATCTGTCGGATCGGAAGGGAGTTTCTTCGAAATGTGGACAGCCACATTGTTCTCTTTCTTGGTGTCGAAGATCTCGGTGACTTCGCCATCAGAGGCGATGAGTACACCCTTGTCGCCGACCTGACCACCCATCTCGGCATAGAAGGGTGTCTGCTGAAGCATAATCTGGAAGTATTCTTTACCCTTCTGTTTGATCTTGCGATATTTGAGGATCTTGGTGGTGGCTTCAAGTTGGTCATAGCCGACGAAGGTCTCGTCGCCTTGGTTCACCTCCACCCAGTCGGTGGTCTCGACAGAGGCGGCACTGCGTGCACGCTCTTTCTGTGCCTTCATATTCTCATCAAATTCCTTCTGATCGACTGTCATACCCTGCTCGCGGAGGATCAACTGTGTCAAGTCAAGAGGGAATCCGTAGGTGTCGTAGAGGTTAAATGCATCGGCACCCGAGATGCCCGACTTGCCCTCTGCTTTAGCCTTCTTGACGATTGAGTCGAGAAGCTTGATACCATTGTCGAGGGTGCGAAGGAATGATTCCTCCTCCTCTTTGATCACCTTCTTGATCAGGTCTTTCTGTGCCGGAAGTTCGGGGTATGCCTCGCCCATCTGCTCTACAAGGGTGTCGATGAGTCGGTAGAGGGTAGCCTCTTTGAGATCGAGGAATGTGTAGACATAACGCACGGCGCGACGGAGGATACGACGGATCACATAACCGGCTTTGGCGTTGGAGGGGAGCTGTGAGTCGGCGATCGAGAATGCGATGGTGCGGACATGGTCGGCAGCTACGCGCATAGCCACATCCACCTTCTCATCCTTGCCATATTCCTTGCCGGAGAGGCGGCTGATCTCGCTGATGAGGGGTGTGAAGATGTCGGTGTCATAGTTCGAACGCTTCCCTTGGAGGGCCATGGTGAGTCGCTCAAATCCCATGCCGGTGTCGATCACCTTGGCGGGAAGGGGCTCGAGGTGTCCATCTGCCATACGATTGTATTGCATGAACACAAGGTTCCAGATCTCGATCACCTGGGGATTATCCTTGTTGACGAGCGATGCGCCGTCGACTTGGGCACGCTCTTCATCGCTGCGGAGGTCGATATGGATCTCGCTGCAGGGACCGCAGGGACCCACATCACCCATCTCCCAGAAGTTGTCATGACGATTGCCATTAATGATATGGCTCGCCGGGAGGTGCTTCTCCCATATCTTGGCTGCCTCCTCATCTCGCTCGAGACCCTCCGGGGCATATCCTTCAAACACTGTGGCATAGAGACGCGCCGGATCAAGCTTCAGCACATCTACCAAATATTCCCATGCCCAATCGATCGCCTCCTGCTTGAAATAGTCGCCAAACGACCAGTTGCCAAGCATCTCGAACATAGTGTGATGGTAGGTGTCATGTCCTACCTCTTCCAGGTCGTTGTGCTTGCCCGATACGCGTAGACATTTCTGACTGTCTGTGACTCTTCGGCTCTCCGGAGTGCGGTTGCCAAGTATGATATCCTTAAACTGATTCATACCGGCATTGGTAAACATCAGGGTAGGGTCATCTTTCAGCACCATCGGAGCCGATGGCACTATCTTGTGTCCCTTTTCTGCGAAAAAGTTCTTAAAAGACTCTCTAATTTCTTTTGAAGTCAACATTTATATAAGGTTTTTTATACTCTTGATATGTTATTGTTTATTCCAACTCGCAAAGTTAATAAAAATGATACTTTTTCGCAAACTTAACACCATTTTTGCCATTTTTTTTGAACGTATCGGTTTTTTTATTAATTTCGTGTTATTATTGCCTATAAGGCGCTATTCGTATGATGCTATGCCCGGTTTGGCTCCGGTGTCATGGTAAATATAAGGTATGGTGTCTCTATGGTATATATAAGGTATGAATAAGAATGTAATCTATCGATATAATCCGGAAACCGACAATTTCGAGCGTATCTTCCCTTCGTGGAAGAAGCGCTTTTTGCGGTTGTTGCTCTTTATGGCGATTTCCGTGTCGATGGCTGTACTCTTCGCGTTCCTCTTTTTCAATATATTCGGCACACCCACCGAGAAGAGCCTCCGCCGTGAGAATGCCATGCTCAAGAGTCAATATAATGTGTTGAATCGCCGCCTTGACAATTCTCTCAAGGTGATGAGTGATATCCAGAGTCGAGATGATAATTTCTATCGCGTCATGATGCAGATGGAGCCGATGTCGCATAGCCAGCGCTTCGCCGGACTCGACAATGAGTCTCGCTATAAGAATTTGCAGAAGATGCAAGATGGAGGATTGGTGCAGCTTCTCACTCAGCGCCTTGACCTCTTCGACCGCCAGCTCTATGCCCAGTCGAAGTCGTTCGACCAGCTCGGCGAGGAGGCCGGCAAGCAGAAGGATAAGTTGGCGCATATCCCCTCGATTATCCCGATAGATCTCCGTGATTATACCATGTCGTCAGGTTATGGTTATCGCCGCGACCCGGTGTATGGTACTACTCGTTTCCATGATGGCCTCGATTTCGCCGCCAAGATTGGCACGAATGTCTATGCCACCGGCGATGGGGTAGTGGAAGCTGCCGACCGTCGCGGAGGATATGGAAATTGTATCGATATTTCTCATGGATATAATTATGTCACTCGTTATGCCCACCTCAGCGAAATACTCGTCAATGTCGGCGACAAAGTTAAAAGGGGTGACCTTATCGGCAAGGTCGGTTCGACCGGTAAGTCGAGCGGCCCTCACCTGCATTATGAAGTGAGGTTCAAGGATGATCCTCAGAATCCGGTGAACTACTATTTCATGGACTTGACTCCCGAGGAGTATGCCGAAATGGTGCAGGAGGCTGAAAATGCCGGTCATGTCATGGACTGATCGTCGGCATATTGTTTTATCTATCCATGATTGCGCAACTCACACGAGGATTGGGGCGTATCGTAAAAACTCTAAATTATGGACTATATCGACGAATTTGATAAGAAATATTATAAGATTAAGGATGTGGCTGAGATACTTGGCATCCCCACCTCCACTCTCCGTTATTGGGAATCGGAGTTCCCTGATATACGTCCTCGTAGGTCGAAATCCAATCAACGCTATTACACCCCGGAGGATATCACCACCCTCCGTATGATCAATTATCTTGTCAAGGATAAGGGGCTGCGCATCGATGCCGCCAAGGAGGAGATGAAGATCAACCGCAAGAATGTGTCGCGCCGCCTCGAAGTAATCGACCTGCTCACCGAAACACGCGCCGAACTAAAAGAAATCCAAAAAGCCCTCCTACGTCGCAAATAACCTCAGAACTTACCCAAATAACCTCAGAACTTACCCAAATTAGAGTTGTAGTAGCGGGGATCGTCGGTTACGTTCTCGCCTATGAAGTCGGGAAGGTCGTACTTTTCTTCGCTGCTGCTTAATTCGATCTCTGCCAATACCAATGGCGCCAATGACCCCTCAAACTCATCTACCTCCCAACGATGATCTTGATAGTCGACTATATAGCGTCGCTTCTCTATCACCGGCGGCACACAGAGTCCCATCATCTTCACAGCATCTTGATAGGGTATCCTATATTCAAACTCCGCCCGACAGTCTCCTTGATTCTTCCCTTTGATGGTAATATAGCCATCATTATCCCATAGACGTATACGCACTGTACGCTCCGGATCGCGCGACAAGTATCCCTGCTTGATAGAAATAACATTTTTTGCAATTTTCTTATAATCTTGATTCTTAACAAGATACTTGTGTTCTATCTCTTGTGACATAACTTTTTTTTATTTTGTTATAATAAATCGTTAGAAAACTACGTTATTAATTATAGTTTTGTGTGCCAATTTCGTTTTGCACCTTTTTGTATAACGAAAAGAGGCGGCAAAATCTTATGCTTTATAAGCAAAAAACAGTTGAAATAAGTCAACTATAGAAAAACATAATATAAAACGCGTTAAAAGACAAGTATGCAGTTCAATTTGTATACTCTATATCGGAAGTGCCTTGTTGCCATTATCGTTATGACGATATTTGCAATATCTCCTTCTCAAGCTTTGGCTGTAGAGCCGGTAGGCAATAAGAAGGTTGTCGGCATAGTAACAGACTCAATTACCGGCGAACGTCTTTCGTTCGTCAACGTCTATTCCAAGCTCAATAAGCGAGGCACTACAACCGATCTCGATGGAGTTTTTACCCTGATGCTTCCCATAGGTTCGCGTATCGATGTGACCATGATGGGATATAACCCCAATAGTAAGTTCTTCAATACCGTCGGCGATACCCTTTATTTCTATATGTCGCCCGCATCGGTTGAGCTGACTGAAGTAGTGGTAAAGCCGAAGAAACCAAAGTATTCGAAGAAGAATAATCCCGCAGTAGAGCTGATGCGCCGTGTGCGCAAGGATGCCAAGTTGCATGATCCCACCAAGGCGGAATACTATAGTTACGACCGCTATGACAAGATCATGTATGGTCTGAACAATTACACCGGTTATCTCCCTGACTCTATGGGAAATATCAAGGGAAAGTTCAAGACGCTCGCAGAGTTCGTCGACACTGCCATATGGACCGGCAAACGTATCCTTGTCCTCTCGATGAAGGAGAAGTTCGCTACACGCATCACCACCGGCGAGGGGGTCGATAAGGAGGTGGTGCTGGCTCAGCGCAGCAATGGTATCGATCGTGATCTCGATAAGAATAATTTTACTCGCGATTTCATCGAGGATGCTCTCCGCGAAGTGAATCTCTATTCCAATGATATCAACCTGATGCATACCCGATTCGTGAGCCCCCTATCTGCCATCGGTGCCGATTTCTATATGTATCATATCGAAGATACGGTGATGATCGGCAAGGATCGTTGCATCGAACTCTCGTTCGCCCCCCACTCTCCGGAGTCTACCGGCTTCAACGGTAAGTTATATATCCCGGTGGAGGATTCGGTCAAGTATGTGCGCCGAGCTTTGATGCGCCTCCCTAAGGCGGCTAATGTCAACTATATCCAGAATATGGTGCTTAGCCAGAATTATGAGAAGGATTCCCTCGGTTATGTCAATAAAACCCTCGATGATATCATCCTCGAGTATCATATCGTCGGATCGTTCGGCGAACTCTATATGAGCCGCCAGTCGCGCTATGACAACCGCTCTTACGCCCGCCGAATCGACCTCGACAGCTATTATAAGAGAATAGGATCGACCATAGAAGCTGATAATTCCGATGATAAAAAACCGGAATATTGGCAATCGGTGCGTATGCTCCCACTTACCAATGCCGAAAGCAAATTGGCTGTCGATGAACCGGCTTTCAAGAAGGTGCCGGTGCTATATTATGCCATGAAGATCGTAGATATCTTCGTCAAGGGATATATACCGACTGCCAAGAAGAGTCCCTTCGATATCGGTCGTGTCACCACCTTCATTAGCTACAACGGCACGGAGGGTCTCCGTCTCGCTCTCGGTGGCCTCACCACTACCAATCTCTTTAAGAATGTATTCGTGCGAGGATATGGCGCCTACGGTTTCCATGACAATAAGTGGAAGTATGATGTCGAATTGGAGTATTCCTTCAATAAGAAGAAGTATCAATCGTATGAATACCCCATAAATTCTCTTCGTGCCACTTATCGCTATGATGTCAACCACTTGGGTCAGAATTATAAGTCATATCTCGACAATATGTTCTATAATTCGATCAAGCGTACTAACACACCTCTCGCCACTTACCAAACTCTTGGCAAGTTGGAGTATAACATCGAGTGGCTCAACCACCTCTCTCTCCATGCCAGCTTCAATTATACCAAGGAGGAGGCTACGAAGCATGTGCAGTTCGTAGACGGTCTCGGCAATATCGATCCCTATTATACGCAGAATTATCTGAAGGTGCAACTTCGTTGGGCTCCCGGCGAGAAATTCCTGCAGAGTTATGATGATCGCCGCACCATCAATCTCGATGCATTCATCATCAGTCTCTCTCACACTTACGGCCCGAAGGGCTTCTTAGGATCTAAGTTCACCTACAACCTCACCGAGCTTTATGTGCAGAAACGCTTCTGGTTCTCCGCTTTCGGTGCATTCGATATCTTCTTCCGCGCCGGTAAGCTCTGGAATCAAGTGCAGTACCCCGCTCTTTGCTGGCAGTTCGCCAACTTGGCGTACACCACTCAGCCCGAAACTTTCTGCTTGCTCAACCCTATGGAGTTCGCGATGGACCAATTCGTGATGCTCAACCTCCAGTATAACCTGAATGGTCTTATCTTGAACCGAATTCCGCTGATCAAGAAACTCCACCTTCGCGAGGTGGTGACCTTCAAGAGCTTCATCGGTAGCCTGACCAAGAAGAACAACCCTGCCTATAACGATAACCTCTATCGTTTCCCCGAATTGGCGAACACTCAGCCCATGGGCAAGACTCCTTATATGGAGGTGAGTGTCGGTCTTGACAACATCCTTACCCTGATTCGCCTCGACTATGTATGGCGTATCAGTTATACCGACCGTCCCAACATCGCTAAGGGTGGTCTCCGCTTCTCCTTCCGTTTCGATTTCTAACGAGCGATCCGGAAGCAACGAAGCCCCTTCAATTCCTGAAACGGTTTTTAGTCAGACAACGAAAATAAGGTGTAAAATCACTATGGATTTTACACCTTATTTTCGTTGTCATTATGTTAGGATGAGTTCTTGGAACTTTCTATATGTCGAAGATGGCATCCCAGTCTTTCCACACCGGCTCGTATCCCATCTCGCGTATCGACTCCGCTACATCCATTGGGGTGCGCTCGTCGGAAACGGCAAACTGTTCCAATGAATCGGGAGCAGTGGCGTAGCCACCCGGGTCAGTCTTGCTGCCGGCACTCATCGAAGTGACCCCGAGTGGAATCATATGATTGCGATATTCGGGGGCTTCGCGCGTGGAGTAGGAGATGTCGATGTCATGGTCGAAAAGACGGAAGGCACAGGTGAGACGTGCCAATTCCCGATCGCTGATAACCACCTTCGGCTGGTAACCGCTCTCGGAGGGGCGCATACGGGGAAAATTGACCGAGTATCTCGCTTTCCAATATTTCTTCTGCAAGTAGCGCAGATGTCGCGCCATCATCACCACATCGGCTCGCCAATCCTCCAGACCGAGCAACACGCCGAGCCCGATCTTGTGGACTCCCGCCTCTCCCATACGGTCGTAACCGTTGAGACGCCAGTCATAGTGCGACTTCATGCCCCGTGGATGATATTTCTTATATGCCTCGCGATGGTAGGTCTCCTGGAAACATACCACGCCGTTCAGTCCGCTGTGGGTAAGCCGTTCATATTCCACCGACCGTAGAGGCTGAATCTCGATGGTGAGATTGTGGAAGTAGGGCCGACAAGTGCGGAGTGTGCGCTCCATATATTCCACGCCGCAAAGCGAGGGGTATTCTCCCGACACTATAAGCAGATTCTCGAAGGGGCCAAGGCGCTTGATGGCCTTGCACTCCTCTTCGATCTGCTCCATGGTGAGCGTGGTGCGTGTGAAGGGATTGTCATGGTTGAATCCGCAGTAGACACACTTATTGGTACAGGCGTTAGACACATACATCGGGATATACATCGAGATGGTTTTGCCGAAGCGCTCGAGGGTGAAGCGATGGGCGAGTTCCGCCATCTGCTCCAAGTAGGGGTCTGCCGCCTCGGAGATGAGAATGGCAAATTCTTCGGGGGTGAGTGCCTTACGATTGCGCTCTGCCTTGGCAAGCACTCGCCTTACATCCTCATCGCTCGCTTCGGCTACCAGTCGGAGGGTCTCATCCCAGTCATAACGGTCGATGATATCAGCAAAACCATGTCCAAACACCGACTCCCTGTCGGGATCCGATTTCTTCTTGGTGATAATTTGCTCTTCTTTATCTGACATTTCTTGATTCTCCTTATTTATCACATTGATCGGCAATGTTTTGAGAGATGCGCATTGCACAGAAGTTGGGACCGCACATGGTACAGAATTTGTCGTTGGCATCGGGAGCCTCACGACGCGAGTCGAGATAGTATTTTTTTGCTCTTTCGGGGTCGAGCGAGAGGTTGAACTGGTCTTTCCAGCGGAAGTCGTAGCGAGCCTTGCTGAGGGCATCGTCGCGCACTGTCGCACCGGGATAACCCTTGGCGATATCGGCGGCATGAGCTGCAATCTTGTAGGCGATTACACCGTCACGCACATCTTGCAGGTTGGGCAGGGAGAGGTGCTCTTTGGGTGTGACGTAGCAGATCATGGCTGTGCCGAGCGCCGAGATGATCGCCGCGCCGATGGCGGAGGTGATATGATCGTAGGCCGGAGCAATGTCGGTGGTCAAGGGGCCAAGGGTGTAGAAGGGTGCCTCGTGGCATGCACTTTTCTGCTTCTCCATGTTGACCGGTATCTTATGCATAGGCACGTGGCCGGGACCTTCGATCAGTACTTGCACGTCGTGTGCCCATGCCTTCTCGGTGAGTTCGCCGAGCACTTCGAGTTCGAGGAATTGTGCACGGTCGTTGGCATCGTGGGTAGAACCGGGACGCATACCGTCGCCCAATGAGATGGCTACATCATACTTGTTGAGAATTTCACAGATTTCGTCGAAGTGGCAGTAGAGGAAACTCTCTTGATCGTGGAGCACACACCATTGCATCATGATCGAACCGCCACGCGACACGCAACCGGTGAGGCGGCTCTTCACCAATTCGGCATGCTCGCGGAGCACTCCGGCATGGATGGTGAAGTAGTCGACACCCTGCTCGCACTGCTCGATGAGAGTGTCGCGATAGATCTCCCAGGTGAGTTTGGAAACATCTCCCTTCACCTTTTCGAGGGCCTGATAGATAGGCACTGTGCCCATCGGCACGGGGCAGTTGCGGATGATCCATTCGCGTGTCTCGTGGATGTTGTCGCCCGTCGAAAGGTCCATCAGCGTGTCGCCACCCCAGTAGCAGCTCCACACAGCCTTTGCCACCTCCTCTTCGATGCCCGAGGAGAGAGCTGAGTTGCCGATGTTGGTGTTGAGCTTGCAGGCAAACTTCGAACCGATGATCATCGGCTCGGCTTCGGGGTGATTGATGTTGGCGGCGATGATGGCGCGGCCGGCTGCCACCTCTTCTCTTACAAATTCGGGGGTGATGTAGGTTTCTATGCCGCGTGCTCGATTGTCAAGGTTTTCGCGGATTGCCACATATTCCATCTCGGGAGTGATGATCCCCTTGCGAGCATAGTGCATCTGAGTGACGCGCATCCCTTCGCGTGCCTTGCGAGGCTTGTGGGCGATAGGGAAGCGGATGGCATCGAGCGACTTGTCGTCGCGACGCTGACGACCATACATGCTCGAGATGTCTTCTTGCATTTCAGTGTCATGGCGATCTTCGACCCATTGCTCACGCATGCGAGGAAGTCCCTTGTTGAGGTCGATCTCTACTGCCGGATCGGTGTAGGGTCCCGATGTGTCGTAGACCACGATATCTTCGTTGGGATATTCCACACGCTTCCCATCTTCAATCTTGACGGTGGGGTATTGGTGGATCTTTCTCATCGCTACGCGCACTCCGGGGAGTGTGCCGTCGACATATATTTTCTCGGAGTTGGGATATGAGGAGAGGTCGATGTTTTCAATTTTCATGATATGATTCTGATTTATTTATTAAGGAATGAAGTCAGGGGAGAGGTGGCTTGTGCCGATTTAGACACTGTGCCAAGTCCGGCGAGGAATGCCTTACGGCCTGCAATTACGGCATCACGGAATGCCTCTGCCATGGCCACGGGGTCGCCGGCTACGGCAATGGCTGTGTTGACAAGCACGGCGTCGGCACCCATCTCCATGGCTTCGGCAGCATGGGAGGGTGCCCCCAGTCCGGCATCTACGATCACCGGCACGGTAGACTGCTCAATGATGATCTCAAGCAGGTCTTTGGTGATGAGTCCCTTGTTTGTGCCGATAGGGGCGGCAAGGGGCATGACGGCTGCCGATCCCACCTCTTCGAGACGCTTGCAGAGCACCGGATCCGCCTGAATGTAGGGGAGCACCACGAAACCTTCAGCCGCCAACTTCTCGGTGGCGTGTAGAGTTTCGATGGGGTCGGGCATCAGATATTTCGGATCAGGGTGGATCTCAAGCTTGATGAAGTTGGTGTGGAAGATCTCACGACTCATACGCGCGGCGAAGAGCGCCTCGTCGGCAGTGCGCACTCCCGAGGTGTTGGGGAGAAATTGCACTTGGTCGCGGTTGATATGTGTCAACATGTCGTCGGTGGCTTCGTTCATCATATTCACTCGCTTCATTGCCACGGTGATCATCTCTGATCGGGAAGCAAGGATGGCTTCAAGCATCTTCTGCGACGAACTGAACTTGCCGGTGCCGACGAAGAGTCGGGAGGTGAAGTCGCGGTCGCCTATTCTTAATATGTCTGTCATTGCTTTCTTGTGTTATTTACTTGATTGAAGCAGGGCGAGCATTTCGCTCGTTACTTTTGATATATCTTTTGCATTTGCCAATGCTCCGCTCACGGCGATGCCATGCACTCCCGAGCTGATAAGCACCGGTATGTCATCCATCTCTATGCCACCTACAGCCACTCTGCCGAACTCAAGTTCCATGCGGTCCATCTCGCGGCAAATGGCACCGATGCCCTCTGCACCGAGGATCGGGGCAAGGTTCTTCTTGGTGGTGGTCTGTCGGTAGGGCCCGATGCCGATGTAGTCGATGTCGAAATTTTTCACCGACATCACATCCTCGATCTTATTGGCGGTATAGCCGATCACGGCTGCCGGCCCCAGTATATTGCGCGCCTTCAGCGGTGGCATGTCGAGATGCCCGAGGTGAACTCCCCCCACATCGAGGGTTTGCGCCAATTCCACACGGTCGTCGAGGATCAGAAAGGTCTCCGTCTCAAGACAGAGGGGCTTGATCTCGGTGATGACGCGGCTCACCTCTTCGTCGGAGGCATCTTTCATGCGCACCTGCACCCAGCGACACCCTCCGGCGATTACACCCTTTACCTGTTCTACCGGACTGACCGAAGATTCTGTATTTGTGATGAATTGTAACATTCTTTTCTGTTGTCTTAATGTTAGATTGTGGGATATCATCTTGGAGCGTGCTCCTTATTTCCCGATATCCTTGTTATGATTTGATTTTTGCAATCTCTTCTTTTAGATTTGCGATCATACGGTCGAAGTCTTCTTGCCATACATATCCCAGCATTGCTGCACCATAGAATCCATGCTCGCGAAGCGAAGCGAAGTGACGCGGCGTGACTCCTCCGAGTGCCACTACATGCTTTTCCACTATTGTGGGGGCTATCTTTTCAAGGTCGAAGTGCGAGGTGTATCCCGCCTTGGAGATCGAATCGAAGATAGGGGAGAGGGTGACATAGCTGCAAGCGGTGAGATCATCCAGTTCGCTGAGCTTGTGACAGGAGCGTGTGATGGAGAGGGCATTCAACGGAGGCTCCGGATTGCGATGATTCAGATGGACTCCGGCAAGGTTAAACTCGTCGACCAGCGAGAAATGTCCATGCAGACGAAGGCGATGGCGCATGTCGTAGGGGATATCCTCGATCAGATCCTTCACCTCGCGAAGCGTGGAGTCGGGCTTGCGGATATGCACATAGTCTACACCCGATGCAAGTAGCTGTCGAATCTTGCGAGCCTCTTCCGCTACATAACCGGGTGATGTAATCACTATAATAATGAAGCGATCTTGCATATCTGCCGCCGGGAATCTTGCCTTAGGGTGATGACTTATCCTCCGAAGGCTGCTGAGATCACCAATACATCATCATCGTTCTGTAACTTGGTGGTGTCCCATTTGCTTTGTGATATAATCTGTGAATTGATCGCTATGGCTGTGCCTGTCTCATGAACGTTGCGCCATTTCAGCAGGTCGAGTACTGTCATATCGTCGGTAGGTGTGTTCACCACCTCATTATTAAGTTTTATTACCATAATTAAGCTGTTTTTTAGCGGAGATGAGACGATTTCTTTATATTAAATCGACAACGACTTTATATAAAGAATGACTCTATCTCCTATTTCCTAACAAAGTTACTCCAATAAAATCTAATATCCAAATATTGAAAAATTTTTTATATTTTTTTATGTCGTTTGTTCCACGTCAAAAATAATATTCTTCAATCCCTAATATAACTATTATTTTGAGACGTTTCGGATGTTGTGGAACATACCCGGCTTTTGTTATAAAAGTTGTTTTTTTACTTTAATAATACCACCATAATGCCCTGTAATATAGTGTGATATAAAAATTGTGGTGATTGATATTTCACCCGAAATAGTTAATAGACTGAAATTCAGTACAGTAAAAATAAAGTGAGAAATGCAAGAAATTTTTGATTTTTTTTTCTGAAAAATTTGTTATTATTTTGTAATCGGAAAAAGAACCCTCATCATGGAAGACTTAAGAAAGAAATGGAATAGATGCGTTGAGAAGATCCGCTCCAATATCGGAGAGGATCGCTACAACACGTGGTTTTCCAAGATCGAGGTGCAGTCGTTTGAGAATAATAATCTGGTGTTGATGGTTCCTTCTCGCTTCTATGTGGAGAAGCTTGAGGATGATTTCTATGATATTCTCTCGAAGTCGATTTGGTCGGTTTTCGGAAAGAATATCACCCTCTCTTACGATTATTATGTGATCAGCGACGATAAGGAGTCGAAGGTGGCTATCGAGAGCCCGAAACGGTCGCATGTCTTGACCAGCAAGTTGGAGCGCTCGATCATCCAAAAGGCGGAGCCTGAGAAGGCGTTCGTGTTCGATTCCCAACTGAATGATTCTCTGAATTTTGAGAATTATTGCGTGGGTCGCAGCAATAAGCTCCCCTTTACCATCGCAGAGCATATCGCCAACCACCCCGACAAACCCGATTTCAATCCCTTCTTCTTATATGGTAATGTAGGTGTCGGCAAGACCCACCTCGCTCAGGCCATCGGCATACGCATCAAGGAGCGCAATCCGCGTGCTAATGTGCTCTATATCACTATGCGCCAGTTCCAAAACCTTTATGCCAATGCCACTATCAAGAGGGAGATCCCCAATTTTATCAACTGGTTCCAGCAGATGGATTGTATCCTCTTCGATGACCTCCAGGAGTTGTCAAACAAGAGTGGTACGGCAGATGCTTTGTTCCCTATCTTCAATCATCTCCACCAGAATAATAAGAAGTTGATCTTCACTTGCGATCGTCCGCCGATGGAACTCGACGGCATTGCCGATCGTCTTATCGACCGCTTCAAGTGGGGTATCACCGAACCTCTCGACAATCCTGACTATGGACTCCGTGTGGCTATCCTCAAGGCGAAGGCTGCGCGCAATGGTCTCGACATCTCTAACGACATCATCGACCTGATTGCCAAGAGTACAAACGGTTCGGTCCGGGAGTTGGAGGGTATCGTGATGGGACTTTACACTCACTCGATTACGGAGAATGAACCGATCTCTATCGAGTTGGCACATAAGGTGATAGGACATCTTGTGAAGAAGGTGGAGAAGAAGATAGTTAATTTCGATATGATCGTGGAGAACACTGCCGAGTTCTATCATCTCAATCCCGATGCGATCTTCAGTAAGAGTCGTCTGCGCGACATCGCCGATGCGCGCCAGATGATAATGTACCTATGTCATAAGCACACCGATCTCTCGTCGCCGGCTATTGGTGCTAAGCTCAACCGCAAGCACACCACCGTGCTCCACGGCATCTCCACCATCAGCGAGCGCCTGCAAGTAGAGTCCAACCTCTCCGATGTAATAGCCTCCATAGAAAAAATGATCCTCGGCTAATCCCCCGCTTATCGTAATAGCCAATATATGACTTAAATCGCTTATCGCGGTAACCGTTTTTTGCTTATTTTCGGTTATTGCAATAACCATTTTTTGTTAAAAATTAGGTTTTATAGTCATTATTTATTATTTTTACGCCGTAATTCTCAATCCCAATCTGGTTAGTAGGCATGACTTATTGATCGGTGTTTAGAACGCGCTTTCTGTGCCATCAGAGATTGATGGGTTCTCCCTTGTCATTTTCTCTTTGGGCGATTGGATTATCAAAAATTTAATCGTTATTTTTTTTGCCGTTTCTTATAATTTATATAATTTTACCATAAATTTTGTGCTATTTTTTTAGCTTATTTCGTTAACTTGATTTTCTTAACCTGTTTATATGATTGATCATAAGTGCGTTGTTAATGATATTCCCGGTCGATGTGGTGTTCATTATAACTTGCTTGTTGATTGATCTGTACACTGAATTATCATAACCAAACATATTACTTACCAATGAAAAAGTTTTACTTGGCTTTATTGTCGCTGCTGGCTATCGTGCCAACTTTGCGTGCCGTTGAACCCTCCGGTACTCTCCCTGTATTGGTGATCGAAACTAAAAATCATCAGCCTATCGTGTCTAAGGAGGAGTATCTCAAAGGTACCTATTATCTGGATCCTCGTGGCTGTGAAGGTGTTGAGGCATTCGGTTCCGCCGAGAGCCCCTTGCCCCTCCAGATCAAGGGTCGTGGCAACTGGACCTGGACTTTCAACAAAAAACCTTACCGCCTCAAACTCGATGATAAGGCTGCTCTCCTGGGAATGAACAAAAGCAAGCATTTCGCCCTCTTGGCACACGCTGATGACAACTGTGCCTTCATGCGCAATGCCACCGGTTTTGAGGTGAGCCGCATGTCCGGACTCCCTTGGACTCCTGCCGACAAGCCCTGTGAGGTAATCCTCAATGGTGACTATATCGGCCTCTATTTCCTGACCGAAACCATTCGCTTCGACAAGAAAAGAGTCAATATGACCAATCCTGATGACACCGTGGATGATTGGCTCGCCGAAAACCCCGACAAGACTGCCGACGACTATCCCTTTACCGATGAGGATTATACCGGCGCTTGGCTCGTTGAATTCGACAATTATACCGATCCCTGCCAGGTGGTGGTCAATTCTCGTCAGTCAGAAGAAGCCGAGCTCTGGATCACTTACAAGTCGCCTGAAGACTATGTCACCAATGCTCACCGCGAGTGGCTTAAAAATGAATTTGATGCCATCGACGAGTTGATCTATGCCGATAATCATGCCGATGGCGCTTGGTTAGACAGAATCGACATCACCGATGCTGCCCGCTTCTTCGTGGTTAACCAGATTATGAACAATACAGAGTCTTATCATGGCTCATGCTACCTCGTAAAAGATAAGGGCGCAGATCAGAAATGGCACTTCGGCCCGGTGTGGGATTTCGGTTCTTCGTTCGTACCCTCTGTTGATGTTTCCTACTGGATCTGGAACAGCGTATTTATCCAGCACTGGATTCAGAGTATGTATGACTGCCCGGAGTTCCAGGCTGAAGTGAAGCGCATTTTCGAGTTAATGGATACCGAAGGTTTCGACCGCATCTTCAACTATCAGAATGAATATGCCGCGCGTATCACAGAGGCTGCCAAGCGTGATGCCGAACGTTGGCAAAGCGATGGATATGGCAATGCCGACATGGAGACTTCTCTCAATGAAGTGCAGAAACAACTCCAAAATTCTATCAATCATTTCGGATATAAACTCGGTGTCGCCGGTTATGAAACTCTTCCGGTTGATATCTATCTTCGCGGCTCTGATGTAGGTAACTGGGATACTATCAACAAATATCTCTTCACTGCCACTGAAGATGGCTTATATGAGCTTTTCGTAGAGCACCTTTCGGGTGAGTTCAAGATTGCCGATAAGTCATGGAATGAAGTCAATCTCGGCAGCAATTCCAATAGTATCAAGATTAATGAAGCCTACCAGCTTGTGTCGGTCGGTCCCAATTTGACACTTGCCGATGGTAGTGCCGACAATGTGAAGTTGATCCTTGACTTAGAGAATAGTTTACTGACAGTCACAGATAAGACCGGCACGAAGTTAGTGGTAGTGTCGGCAGAAGAGGGCGTGGAATACTACAACCTCCAGGGCATGAGAGTAACATCACCCCGTTCAGGCGAGATCTACATTATGAAGACTCCGAAAGGCACCACCAAGACCCTCTATCGTTAATCGATAATAAGAACCCATAATTGTAAAATTAAAATAATGCGCCCGGCAGCGAGACCCCATCAGGGTATCGCTCCGGGCGCAATTTTTCTGTTATAGTCTAAGAAACACGCTCTTATTTGTCGGCACGGGCTGATAGCAACGCGGCGATGTTGCCACCGGTGGGTGACTGATATAGACGCACTTCAAATCGGGCTGCCGATGCTATGATATATTCCATAGCCTCAGCTGCAAGTTGTTCGTAGCGCACGAAGTCCGACTCTTGGTAGTAGAAATAGAGCTCGATGGGGAGTCCACCTTGGGTATGCTCGAGTTGACGCACCATCAGCCAGTCGTCATGCTTCACCTCGGCATCGCTGCGCAGGAAGTCGGTGATGAAGCGACGGAACACTGTGAGATTGACTATTCGAGGTTCGACAGCCGATGCCTCTTCATCGGTCACAAGACCACGACTATGCCATTCCGCCACCTCTTCAGCAGTGCAGAAACGCACCGACTCGACATCGATATAAATGGTGCGCTTGACACGCCGACCTCGTTTCCCGATCTCTTTCCAATTCATAAAGGAGTCGCTTACGAGCACCGAAGGTGGTATCGTGGCAATAGTATTATCAAAGTTGAGAACCTTTACTGTGGTGAGCGACACCTTTTGCACATAGCCATCCACTCCCAATTTCTTGATTGTGATCCAGTCGCCGGGCTTAAGCATATCGTTCACATTAAGTTGGATGCCTGCCACCAAACCGACTATGCTATCGCGGAAAAGCAACATCAATACAGTCGCCGCCGCACCAAGTCCGGCTATCAGAGATACCGGGGATCGGTCGATTACTATCGACACTATGATGATGGCTCCGATGAAATATATACACAGTTTTACAAATTGCACCAGCCCCCCGACATAGTGCTTGCGAAGTCGGTCATGGGTGGTGCCAAGCAGGCTTACGTTGTCGAGAATATGGCTGATGAGCAAGATGATCATCATGATGAGATATATCCGGGATGCACGCTCTATCAGTATATATAACCAATAATCATGCTCATGCCCCTCAAAACACATCGGCGCAAGATAAAGATAGATGATCGCAGGAATTATGCGGCATGCCGATCGCAATACATTGTCATTGAGAAGCAAATCGTCTATCTTGTTCTTGGTGTTCTTGATAATCTTTTTCACTATAGGACGCACCAAGTAACTTGCCAACGCTCCGCATGCCAATGAAAAGAGCAGAGATAGCACCAGAAGTGTCCAATGGGTGAAGACCCCGAGAGCCCTTGCCTCTACATCGAAGAATTGCCACATATCGGCAACAAACATCCTCAATTCATTCATACTCTTAGATCGTTCGTATATTGAGAGTTAAGACACGTTAAAGTGAACTCCAATTTTGGAGGATAGCATCTATGATCAGTTGTATATTCTCTTCGTCGGCACCCAAGGTTATCAAGGTCGGCATGATCTCTTGCATGCTCAGTGAGAACTCCTCTTTGCGTCCTTCGGCATATCGCTTATATCGCTTGAAAGCCTCCTCATATTTCCCTTGCAACAGGGCTACATGGCCGGCGTTCAACCAGTCCCCCGGTTGCGGATCGGTAAGGATAATGCGGTCATAAAGGTTGCCACTCTTCTCAAAGTTCTTGTTGAGCAATTCAGCCCATGCCACTCCTCGCAACACTGTCAGATTCTCCGGGTCGATATAATGAGCATGATAATAGTGCATCAATCCGGAGGCGATATCATCGGTCTCGACACACATAGCGGCTGTGCTTATGATGAGTGAGAGGTTTTCCGAGTCTTGGTCCAATGCCATGGCATAATAACGAGCCGCTTCGGCATAATTGCCCAATTTGCGGTTCACCCATGCCAGCCGCTTCACAAGCCAGGGACCGGGCTGATGGAGCAAGGATGCCTTCTCATACGCCTCGAGTGCCTGTGGATATTGCTTGAGCGATTGATAGCAGAAGCCGATCTTCTCATAGATTGTAGCATCCTGCTTGTCGTATGCCTCGATCGAGAGGAAGAGCGGTAACGCCTCACGGTAATATCCTCGCTTGAAGTATAACTCGCTGAAAAGCCGCAACATATCATCTTCAGCCATCATCTCACCTACCACGGGGAATTGGGTAAATTGCAGGGGGAGAGCAAAGGGATTGATGAAGCCTTCGGTATTGCGGAAGAGACAGAAGAATCGGTAGAGGTCTCTGACCGCCCTGACTATCTCGGCATCAAATTCCGGCTTATTCGACTGCGGCAACGATGATTTGATATCTTCATTCATCTGATCAAACTGCTGAGAGAGTTGCGCAGTGATCATCGTGCGTTGTGCCTCGGGCATGTGCTTCATGGCAAATGCCAGGGAATAGAGGTCGGAGGCACACACCATTTGTCCGGTTTCTGCCAGGATGTCGATGAATCTGCCGATGGTGGAGTCGATGTTCAATTCGGTGTGGGAGGAATCGAAGGGGAGAAACCAATTGGAGGCGGTGTTGAAGAAGGGAAATTGCTTGAGTGTAGAGAAGGTGACCATCATCAGGTCGGCACCATCGCTGTGCATCTCACTCAGCTCTTCCATCTTGCGGGTGAGGTTGCTCTTCTCCAAAATCTCCTCCCACTCCGGATTGTTCTCCACCAGTGAGGATTCGATATCCTTGGGGTTGCTGTTCTTGAGCATATCGGAAACTTCCGGACGCATCTTCATGATCTCCGGCATGATTTCCTCCTTGAACTTAAGGTTGGCACGCTCTGTCTCGCGTGTGCTGATGATGGCGCGGATCGCCTGCTTGATATGGTTGTAGTGGGTGGTGGAATCCTTCCAGAGCGATAGACGTGCCATAATCTTCTTGTCGGCTTTGATCCGATCGCTATGGGCTATCATAGTCAAGATGATGCCCATCAAAGCACGCGCCATATAGACATAACTTTCATTCTGCTCATATATGTCGAGCAACGCGATGAATTTGCTCTTATCATAATAGGTGAGCAGCCCTAAGGTCAAGGCGCATATCGACTGTATGGCAATATTGACATCGGCATATCCGGAGTGGATATATCGGGTAAGTTCGGCATACTCCTTGTCAGCCCGAATCGATGTGAACAGTGTGTTGAAGAGTCTTACCATCACCTGCTCTTTGCGTTGTCGAAGGGTGTTGACATCTTCGCCACCTGCCTCCAAGATGGTCATCTCGGAGAGTATGTTGCTATACTCCTTGATGAGGTCGGCGAGGGACTCTTTCTGCACGCCGATCGTGCGCAAAGTAGAGTAGTAGTAACCATTGCTATCCCTCATCTTCAGCAGGCGGATGGCTTCGTCGAAGATCTCGCGTAATTGCTGTTCGGTAGCTTCGAGCAATTTCCCGCGACCCTCATCCGGATATCCCAAGAGAAGGTAATGAAGCATATAGTTATAGGTGCTCTTCACCTGCTCCAATCTTGTGGAGAGTTGGTGAAGATCTTTACCCTTGAGAAGTTTTTCTATAGTGTCGAATGCAGAAAGATAGCGATGACTTTGAAAAGACTCGTTAAGGCTTGCTAAATTTCTGTTGATCTCTTTGTCGGTCATTGTTATTGGGGGTTAGATAACGTTATCGGTCTGTGTAATTATTGAGTATATACAAGGATAGCAAATTTCAAGCCAATTTTTGTAATTAGTCGGATTTGCTCCTGATATTTCTAAATTTTCTTGCAATCCATAAGTGTCGGAGAGGCTTTTTCACCCACCTTGCAACCTATCAGGAAACCCTCGTCGCCCGATTTGAGACGCATTTTGGCACGCAACTGATCGGCTGTGAGTGGGTAATTGCGCACTATCACTTCGCGTCGTTGCTGACGGAGCAACTTGCCGGCACTCTTGTCGAGGATGCACTCGATACGGAAAATTCTTCCCGGGAAGTCGGTATACAACTCAGTGGAGCAATACAGTTCGGTGTTAGACGATATCTTCTTCAATCCCTCGAATCGGCAACAGATCTCACTTGAGCAGTTGAGCTTATGGATCGAGGCATTAGGGTCGTAGATGTATGCCTGAGGCACCAGGTCGCTGACATCGGCGATGGGGGCATCGTTGGAGAGTTGTGACATTTTTATCACCCATTTTGATATTACATCGACTTCAGCCTCTCGATTCTCGTTTAGGTCGATGGCTACAATCTCCGGGTCGGCAGCCTCTTTGTTTTGCTCCACCATTGCCAAGACTTCCTTACATTCCCCCTTGATGCAGACGATATGAAATGAGGTGATGGCAGGTATCTCGCGCTTCACTTGTGTGATGTCGAGCAGTGGGGATGCCTTAATCACGATATTGTCGGCTATCGAAGAGATGAGAGGGAAGTTGGTGAGGATATCGGGGAGGGAGTCGGCAAAGGAGTAGGTGCGTCGTTTCAGATTGTCACGTCGAGCCGGATCGACGAACAAGTAGTCGAATCTGCATCGGTCTGTGTTCTCCCTGATCCAAGCCAAGGAGTCGGCATGGACCATGGTGATATCGCCCGATGTGACTATGGCTGCATTATGGCAGAGGGCTTCATAGCGATCTTCTGCCAGTTCGATGGCGGTGACTTGATTGCCGCCATTGGCGAAGGAGAAGGCATCGATGCCGAGCCCGGCGGTGATGTCGATCACATTATGGCTGTTACCGACCAGATATGCATGATATGCCGCCACACACTGATGGGTGGCCTGCTCGGCGGCAAGATGCGTCGGGAAAATAAATTCAATATGTTGAAGATAGCGAGAAAGCTTCTTCGCACACTTCCGACGACACTCGATTTGCTCGATGGCAAACGCCACCGGGAAGTCATATTGCTTAGATGCCGATTGCAGATAGAGCGACGTCGGATCGGCTGATAAATTATTTTTAATGTAATTAAGGAATTTTTTATCTAATTTATCAAAATATTTCATAACTTTGCACTTGTAATTTTGCGGCGGCCGATGGGCTTGTGATATTATGTCACAAAATAATATTACAGGTGGTTCGGCAGTAGTAATTACAACATTAAAAGTAGCAAATATAATAAAAAACTAAATTCAAATCAAATTGTTATAATCTAAACAGGCGTAAAAGCCATCGATTAAATCTACCATGAACAATTTAGAAGAATCTGCAATTCGCTATCATGAAGAGGGACGTCCCGGCAAGATCGAAGTAGTCCCCACCAAGCCATACAAGTCGCAAGATGATTTGTCTCTTGCCTATTCACCGGGTGTGGCCATCCCTTGTCTTGAGATAGAGAAGCACCCTTCGGATGCTTATCGATTCACCAACAAGCGCAACCTTGTGGCTGTTATCTCTAACGGTACGGCTGTGTTGGGTCTTGGCAATATCGGTGCACTTGCCTCGAAGCCCGTGATGGAGGGTAAGGCTCTGCTCTTCAAGATATTCGCCGGTGTAGATGCCTTCGATATCGAAGTCGATCAGGAAGATCCCGAAGCATTCATCACTACAGTGAAGGCTATCTCGAAGACATTCGGCGGTATCAACCTTGAGGATATCAAGGCTCCCGAAAGTTTTGAGATCGAATCCCGTCTGAAGGCTGAGTGTGACATCCCTGTGATGCATGACGACCAGCATGGCACTGCCATCATCTCTGGTGCCGCTCTGCTCAATGCCCTCGAGGTGCAAGGCAAGAAAATCGAGGATGTCAAGTTGGTGGTGAATGGCGCCGGTGCCGCTGCCATCAGTTGCACCAACCTCTATAAGAGCCTCGGTGTACGTGCCGAAAATATAGTGATGTGCGATTCGAAGGGTGTGATCCGCCAAGACCGCACCGATATCAATGCTCATAAGCGTCAGTTTGCTACCGACCGCGATATCCATACTCTCGCTGAGGCTATCAAGGGTGCTGATGTGTTCCTCGGCCTTAGCGTTGCCAACGTGTTGACTCCCGAGATGGTCAAGGAGATGGCTCCACGTCCTATCGTGTTTGCCCTCGCCAATCCCAATCCGGAGATCGATTATAACCTGGCACATGCCACTCGCGATGATATCATCGTGGCTACAGGCCGCAGTGACTATCCCAACCAGGTGAACAATGTGCTCGGCTTCCCATATATCTTCAGAGGTGCTCTCGACTGCCACGCATCTGCCATCACTGAGGAGATGAAGCTTGCCGCCACTTACGCCATAGCCGAACTCACCAAGGAGCCGGTGCCGCAGAGTGTCCTCGATATCTATCATCTCGACAAGTTGGAACTTGGCAAGGACTATATCCTCCCCAAGCCCTTCGATCCTCGCTTGCTCTACAAGGTGTCACCTGCAGTGGCCCGCGGTGCTATGGAATCGGGCGTTGCCGCAAATCCCATCACCGATTGGGAAGAATATGACCGCTTCCTGCATACTCTCTTGAAATAAATCCCATTTATCCATAAAAAGGAGAAGAGCTGTGTCTGCCAAAAGCGACACAGCTCTTCTCATATTTTACGATGTCTTTTATGACAGGAGTTCGACGATGCTTGCGGCGTCGTAGCCACAGTCGTGGCGAAGTTCGGCGACTGTTCCTTGCATCACCCAGTGATCTTTGATGCCAAGACTGACCACCGGCAGTTCATACCCGTTTGCAGCAATCCATTCCTCGACTGCCGAACCAAATCCCCCCGCCACGATGCCATCTTCGAGTGTGACAATCTTCTCGTAGCGCCCCACGATGTGCCTCAAAGCCTCTTCATCCAAGGGCTTAACCCATATCATGTCGTAATGATCGATATATATATCCCTCTTCTTCAGTTGGTCGATAGCCTCTGTGGCCTCATAACCGATCGGCCCGACGGAGAGGATGGCTACCTTCGACCGGAGATCGTTGACGAGTTGTCGCGATTTACCCGGCTTAATCGGACTGAATGGGGTGTGCCAATCGGTGGTGTTGCACTTGCCACGTGGATAGCGGATGGATAGCGGACCATTCCACGACAATGAAGAGTACATGATATTGCGTAGGGTAGCGGCATCCATCGGTGCTGCAACTTTCATCCCGGGGATGATACGCAGGTAGGGGATATCGAACATGCCATGGTGGGTGACCCCATCCTCGCCGACGATACCGGCGCGGTCGATGCAGAAGGTCACAGGGAGTCCCTGGATAGACACATCATGGATGATATTGTCAAATCCGCGTTGCAGGAACGATGAGTATATAGCCACAAAGGGGCGCTTGCCCGCCACGGCGAGACCTCCGGCGAAGGTCACGGCATGCCCCTCGGAGATGCCGACGTCATACATGCGGTTGGGAAATTGCGACATCAGGTTCATCGACGTGCCGGAGGGCATGGCAGCCGTGATGCCGACTATAGACTCATCCTTCTCGGCGAGCTCCACCAATGTCTCTCCGAACACTCTCTGCCAAAGCGGGGGAGTGTTGTCATTCTTCTTACTCTCCGATTGGCGCTTGGCTGTGTCGGGGTCGAACTTGCCGGGGGCATGCCAAGGTGCAGGATTCTCTTCGGCGGCGGCATAGCCCTTACCCTTGCAGGTGTGCAGGTGGAGGATACGTGGTCCCTTCATCTCCTTGATATCTCGCAGCACTTTCACCACCTTCGTCACGTCGTTGCCATCGAATGGCCCGAAATAGCGAATGTTAAGCCCGTCGAAGATGTTCTGACGTTGCGCCACGAGCGACTTCAAGGCATTGCTGAAACGCAACATCAGCCCCTTTCCCTTGTCAGCGATGAGTCCATGCTTGCGCATCATAGTGTAGAGCTTGAATCTCAGACGGTTATAGCTCGCCGACGTCGACATGTCGGAGAGATACTTATGCAGCGCACCGACATTGGCGTCGATCGACATGTTATTGTCGTTGAGTATGATAAGGAGATTGTTGTCATTCTGCGATGTGTTGTTCAGGCCTTCGAATGCGATGCCATTGCTGATGGAGGCATCGCCAATGAGGGCTACCGTCTTGCGATCTTCATTGCCCGGTGTATTCATATCGGCGATCGCCATGCCGAGTGCTGCAGATATCGAATTGCCGGCATGACCGCACATGAATGTGTCATACTCGCTCTCGAAAGGGAATGGGAAACCGCTGATACCATTCTTCTTGCGCTGATTCTTAAACGCCTCAAAACGCCCGGTCAGCAGCTTATGGGCGTATGCCTGATGTCCCACATCGAACACTACCCGATCTCGCGGAGTGTCAAATACATAATGAATTGCCACAATGATATCCACTGCTCCCATGCTCGATCCGAAATGCCCCGGATTCGTCGACAGATTGTCGATCAGATAACTCCTGATCTCATCACATACTGCCGGGAGTTGAGTCACTTCCAACTCTTTGAGGTCTTTGGGACTCTTGATCCGGCTCAGTAGAGGATAGCATGAGGAGGTAGTGCTTGAGGATTCTATATTCTCTTGAATCATTTCTTGCGATTTTTATCTTCCTTGACCATGTATTTGCGATAGAGAGGCACGAAGATTATCATACCTGCCATCAAGATGAGAAGAATATTATATAATGTGACACTACTCTTGGAGAGAATCAACCAAGCTAACCAGATATAGACTAACGCCAAAACGATAAATCCGAAGAGGGTGGATTTCTTCATCTTTCTTGTCAATTTTTTAGTTGATAAAGTAGTTCTTTTTGTCGTTCATACTCCGATTCCCTGTCCCTGCGAACCGGAATATTAAGCAAATATAATAAATTCCCGCCATATAATCTGCATAATCGTGCAATTTTATAATCGGTAACTACATTTTTTACATTATTGTATTCCCTTTTATGGCAGGTTATAAAAATTTTTTATAACTTTGCATTTCGTGTGATTTCCCTAAAATTTAATAACCTAACATTCTGATTAATGCGAAATTGCAAATCCTCTTGCTTTGTAACATTATTTTTGGGGTTTCCCCTTATTTTAAGCGGTTGTAGCGGAGCCGGACATTCTTCCTCTTCCGATTCGATCGATTGCCGCGTTGCGGCTGATAGTGCTGCAATTCAGAAGGAATTAGTTCCGGGTGATGAGGGTTATGAGTTCAAAAATGCCGATGAAATCGGAGATTATCTCGAAAATGGCAAGGATTCCGATAAGTATACCGATGGTATATTGCCGGTAATCGTGGAGCATACCCCCAAGTATGCAGAGAAACTCTTCAAGGCTTTTGAAGAGTATTCCAAGTTTATCGTTGTCGATAAGGCAAGTATGCGTGTCATCCTCTATGATTCTTACGGCTTGGTGGTGAAGGCTTACGATATGGCTTGTGCCAAGAATTTCGGCACCAAGCACAAGAAGGCGGATTCCCGAACTCCCGAAGGCTTTTTCTCTGTTGAGGGTATCTACGATAGCACCGATTGGCTCTTTACCGACGATAATGGTAACACGTCGAAGAAGAAGGGGCAGTTCGGTCCTCGCTTCATCCGTATCAAGAACCCTATCACTTCTCAGATCGGTATTCATGGCACTTGTGCCCCTTGGTCCATCGGCTCGAGAGCCAGCCATGGTTGTATCCGCATCACCAATGAGCAGATC
>OBLI01000741.1_pt1 | contig 34007 bp, 29 predicted proteins | sample 1519701 | NCBI WGS metagenome assembly OBLI01 (sample SAMEA3663005, study PRJEB22513) | pig gut metagenome | biome: pig gut; feature: pig-associated habitat; material: faeces | place: France | collected 2012 | reverse complement strand
GGGGAGCCACAGGTTCAACTTCTGCATCATCGGCCCCCTTCATGCGCAGTTGTATCCACTTGCATCCCCCTTTCAGGGCCAGAAGGGCCGAGTCTTCGTAAGTGATGTCTTCAAACGTGTGAGTGATGAATTGAACAGGTACCATGTAAATCCGTGTTGAGTCAGTCATGTAACAAACCTCCGCCTACAACCAGAGTAGGGCGGGGAGGTATTTCTTTCGGCGAGCTTCCCTTCGCCGGCATTGTCCGGTGCAGGTTCGGAGGGTATATTCTCAGCACGTTCAAGCGAACGTACACCCCTAAGCTCTTTCAGAGGGCAAAAATAATGTTTGCAAGGGTAACGACCAAGTAAATAAGGCGTGTTTTCTGCCGGTTCAGCCTCCGAATGGAAGTTTGTCGCCCCTGTCCGCTACGGGCCAAGTTAGAAACAGGAAATCTGGGCATTAAAAAAGGAAGAGAATGGATTGATTGTTTGGATGAAAAATCCTTCTAAGTGGGGTTATATATACGTGTTTTCATTCTTTAAAAAAAGATTCAAACCTTCATAGTAGAACGTTTTCCGTTGATTTTCAATGACTTTGAATATGAACCTTTGTGGTGATGAAATATTCAAATCATTCATCAGGCTGCATATCGCATCCGGTGGGAAGGATGGTGAAAAAAGAGGGGGTGTGAAAGATGGCTGCATATCGTTATGAAGCGGATTTTAGACTGAAAATGGATGAAGGAAATACAAAACCAAACATTCATCTGTGAAATCATTGATTTTCAGAAGAAAAAAATACGGCCAATGAATGTTTGAAGCTTTTTTTTCGGGGGTAAAAAAGCGTATATATAAAGGGATTCCAGTTTCGGAGGTTCCGAAACTGGAAGGTGATGAGGTCGCTTTAGTCAGGCTGAATCTCGGCATAGCTTGGGGCAAGCTGGGCACTGCGCTCGCCTTGTACAGCTCTTCTCCCTTTAGCTCTGTGCAAAAAGTCCGGGACTATTTTCTTTCACTCGCCGAGTAGGAAAAAATAGTTTGCCACTTGTGAGGCAATACTCCTCAACTATTTGTTTAAAAGAAAACGTGCGTTGTGTTGATATGCATGATGTTTCATGTAGTTTCACTGTCTTTATGACTAAAGGGCCTTGTCTGTTTTTTTATAAAAAAAGTGATGAAGATTTGCGCTTTCTTCTTATTCGTTCTATATTTGCAGAAAATTGCCGGGCTAGAGCCCGTCAGCACCTATTCAGATAAATATGAAGCATTTTATCCTCTTTACTCTTCTGACAGCCTGTTTGTGGTCCACTCCCGCATTCGCTTCTTCTGAAAGCGCGGAGCCGGCGATGCCTGTTGACGAAACGGCTTCCGGTTTCCAAGCCATGGCAGAGGTAAGTCTTGTGGTACGTGGCAACAGCTTGCAGGTGCAACATGCTCAGGGAGCCATGCTTGAAGTGTTCGACATCACAGGTAAGTGTGTCTACTCTCAGCGCATTGACAGTCAGGACAAAACCGTTCATCTTTCTCTCGGTAAGGGCTGTTACATTGTTCGCGTGGGCAAAGTTACGCGAAAAATTTCCCTGTCTTAATTCCTGGCAGGGGCGGAGCGCGTGAGCGCACTATTCTTCCCTTGACGAGATTTTTATTCGTAGCTATTTGCCTGCATGGAACTTTCAGCCTACAGTGCAGAACGGTTGCGCAATCCCGAAACGCGCAAGGTAGCTTTTGAGGCCATGGTTCGTGCCTTGGCCCCACGTCTTTATGTCCCCATACGTAGAATAGTTCTTTTTCATGACGACGCTGACGATGTGCTGCAAAACACTTTTTTGAAGGCATGGCAGTCGGTCGATACCTTTCGAGGTGATTGTCAAGTTTATACCTGGCTCTATCGCATCGCAGTGCATGAAAGCTTGGATTTTTTGCAACGCCGGCATCCTGCAGAAAGCTTGGACGATGAAGCAGCCGAGGCGGCACGAAGCTTGGAGGGCGACCCTTATTTTGATGGCGACGAAACGGAACGATTGCTCCAACAAGCCATAGCCTCTTTGCCTGAAAAACAACGTGTGGTCTTTAATCTGAAATATTTCGAGGAAATGAAATATGAAGACATGAGCCAAATGCTCGGCACCAGCGTGGGAGCCTTGAAAGCATCTTACCATTTGGCCGTGAAAAAAATTGAGCAATTTTTTCATGAGGCAGATTAAACCTTTAACATCTATCAACGTCCAAAGAAAAGAATGCGGGAGATAATCCTATATGATTATGTTCCACCAATTTTGATTGATGCTTATGCGAACTTTCGATGTGCGGCAACCTTATGAAGGAAACAATCCCTTCAAGGTTCCTGAAGGATATTTCGATACATTTGCCTCTCGCATGATGTGGCGGATAGGCAGAATGGAACGCCCCGAGGCACGGCAGGCGTGGGTGCAGTGGATTCCCTGGTTCGGCGCAGCCTGTGTGGCGGCATTGTGTGTGGTGTTTACCCCCATGGCCTACGTTGGTGGTACTGAAGAAAACAGTATCATACGGCAGGAAACCGCTGCTTCAAACTTTGGATATGCAGACCAGGCTTACGATTATGTATTGATGGCTAATGCCGAAAAAATGGAAATGTATGCAGCTGATTATTGATATGTACAGTTTCTTAACAGGAAGCCGGAACGTGCCAAACGCCGCAGCGTATGCTGTTCGGAGATTTGTGCAGTTAGTTCAAAGCAGATGGGCACAGCTCGTCGGACACGCCGGTTGTCCATCCGTGTATGCTCGCAGGCAATTTCTTCGTAGCCTATGCCGGGTTAGCATGTTGGTCAGTGTGTTGTTTCCTACGTCAGTTTTAGCCATGGAGCAGCCCGGCAGATTAACCGTGAAGGATAAGGTATGCTACGAACATCAACAACAGCCCCAGAGAAGAGGACCCCAGGCTTTCCGTCCGGAAAAATTCAAGAAAGATTTGCAGGCACACATCATGCGCCAAGCCGAGTTGACACAAGAGGAAGCGCGTCAATTCTTCCCCATCTTTTTTGAAATGAAAGACAAGTTGCGCAATCTTGACCATCAAAAGAACCGCGCCCTGCGCCGTGCGGCAGAAGCGGGCAGCTCGGAGGCCGATTGCAAACGGGTGATGGCTCTGCAGATGCAGCTGAATCGTAAGCGCAATAAGGTTTACGAAGAGTACACGGAGCGTTTGGCCAAAGCGGTGAGTTACCGAAAATTAGTGAAAGCCTGCGAGGCCGATCAAAGTTTCGGTCGTAAAATGTTCCGACAAATGACAGGTGGCTCCCACCGGCAAGGGGGAGAAAAGAAATAGTATCTTGTAGCAAAGTCAACTTTTAGGCTGGAAACAGGATGTTTTAAGTTGAGGAGTTGAAGAGTTTAGAGTTTAACAGATGCTCGGGCACGCCGCTTTGACATGATGGCTATTAACTTTAAACTCTTCAACTTTTTCAACTTTTCCACTTAAAACATCACTTTTTAAGTTTAAAGCCAGAAAGCTGAAAGCTTATAAGGTCGCTATGAAGCGCATCAGCCATTCGCTCTCAGCGAGCATAATTATAAGCTTTCTGGCTAAATCCCTCATAACATACCCCTTCAATGACAGAAGATAATCCGGAAATAGATATGGCCTTGCGCTTGTTGTCTACCACCGGCACCAGCTTGTTTCTCACCGGGAAGGCCGGGACGGGAAAGACCACTTTTTTGCGCAAATTACGAACGGCACTTCCCAAGAGAATGGTGGTGCTTGCTCCCACCGGCATTGCAGCCATTCATGCTGGCGGCGTTACCATCCATTCCTTTTTTCAGCTTCCTTTCACCCCCTTTGTGCCCGGATCTGTACAAGCCAAGCAGCCACGCTTCGCCATGCGCGGACAAAAACTCAAGCTCATACAAAGCTTGGACCTCATTGTGATTGACGAAATCAGTATGGTGCGGGCCGACCTGCTCGATGCCGTGGATGATGTGTTGCGGCGGTTGCGCAGAAACAGTAAACCTTTCGGCGGCGTGCAGCTATTGCTCATTGGCGACCTGCAACAGCTCGCTCCCGTGGTGCGTGAGGAAGAGTGGACACTGCTCAGTCCTTATTACAGCACACTGTATTTTTTCGGTAGCAAAGCACTTCAACAGGTGGATTACGTAACCCTGGAGTTGAAGAAAGTGTACAGACAGACCGACCTCAGCTTTTTGAATTTGCTTTACAGCGTTCGGCAGGGACAAGCCGGCCCGGATGTGTTGCAGAGGCTGAACTCCCGCTATGTTCCCGGGTTTCAACCCGCCGCAGAGGAAGGCTATGTGCGACTCACCACGCACAATCGGCAGGCAGACCAAGTGAACGAACAAGAATTGGCGAAACTGTCCGGAAAGTCCTACGCCTTCAATGCCCGTATCAAGGGAAAATATCCCGAATATGCCTATCCCACCGAGGCAACCCTGGTGCTCAAAAAAGGAGCGCAGGTCATGTTTGTCAAGAACGATGCCGAAAAACGTTTCTTCAACGGGATGATTGGCAAAGTGGTGGAGATTGATAAAGAAGGCTTCACGGTGCAACCACACAATGGTCAATGCCATTTCATAAAAGTGCAACCGGAAACGTGGGAAAACGTAAAGTATGTGCTCGACACCGAAGCCAATGAAGTGAAGGAAACCGTGGAGGGCACATTCCAGCAATATCCCGTGAAACTCGCCTGGGCCATCACCATACACAAAAGCCAGGGACTAACCTTCGACCGCGTCATGATTGATGCTTCGGCGGCTTTTGCTCACGGACAGACCTACGTGGCCCTCAGCCGGTGTCGCACGCTTGAAGGCATCGTGCTGAGTGCCCCCATTCCGCCTTCGGCCATCATTGCCGACCAAACCGTGCTGCAATATACCCGGCACATGACAGCACATAAGGTGGACGAAGAAGCTTTGGCCGAACGACAACGTACTTACGAGCTTCGCTTGCTCACGGAACTGTTTACGTTTAGCCAAGAGCGTGTGGCCTTTTCCACTTTGGTGCGCATCATGGAAGAGCACTTTCCTGCCTCGCTCGCGCAGGCCACGGCAATTTTCAGCGAACAACTCCGAAAGTTTGACCTGGAGGTGATGGGCGTGGCAAGCCGGTTTCACGCGCAATATACCCGTATGTTTCAAAACGGCGCCACTTTGCAGGATGAAGCACTGCATGAGCGCATTGTCAAGGGGGCTGCCTATTTTGCCGAAAAGCAGGCAGAAACAAGGGACATGTTGCTGACGAAAGGAAAAATCATGGTGGGAAATGCAGCCGTGCGCAAACGTTTTACTACAGCCATCAAACAGCTCCAAACACTGCTTGACAGCCATATCCGCCTGCTCCAAACCACGGCTGAAAAAGGTTTCTGTGCGCAGGCATATCTCAATGAAAGAGCCAAAGAGGACAAGAGATAGTAGCAGCTTGGGAACACCGCTTAATTTTTCACTTCCCAACTCTTAAACTTTTCAACATGTGTGCTAACTTTGCGGCCGAATTATAAAAACTCTAAAACAATGGATTTAGCAAAAAACTATAACCCCGAGGAAGTTGAGGGGAAATGGTATCAATATTGGGAGAACCATCATTTGTTCTCCTCCCAACCCGACGGAAGAACCCCTTATACCGTAGTCATACCACCTCCTAATGTTACGGGAGTGCTCCATATGGGCCACATGCTGAATGAAACAATTCAGGATATCTTTGTACGTCGTGCACGCATGGAAGGAAAGAATGCTTGCTGGGTGCCCGGCACCGACCATGCCTCTATCGCCACAGAAGCCAAGGTGGTCAACAGATTAGCTGAGCGTGGCATCAAAAAAACGGACCTGACACGCGACGAATTCCTGAAGCATGCCTGGGAATGGACCGATGAACATGGCGGCATCATCCTGAAACAGTTGAGAAGAGTGGGGGCTTCGTGCGATTGGGACCGCACGGCGTTCACCATGGATGAGGAGCGTTCCAAGAGCGTCATCAAAGTGTTTGTCGACCTCTACCGCAAAGGGCTGATTTATCGCGGCGTGCGCATGGTCAACTGGGACCCCAAGGCAAAAACCGCCTTGTCTGACGAAGAAGTGGTGTACAAGGAAGAGCACACCAAACTTTACTACATGAAGTACTATGTGAGCGATGACGATGGCACAGCCTGTGGCACAGGAGGGGAAATCGTCCACCAGGATGAAAAGGGACGCTATGCCGTAGTGGCCACTACGCGACCCGAAACCATCATGGGCGATGTGGCCATGTGCATCAATCCGAACGACCCGAAGAACACTTGGCTCAAGGGCAAGAAGGTGATTGTGCCACTCGTCGGACGTGTCATTCCCGTAATTGAAGACGAATATGTAGACATCGAGTTCGGTACGGGCTGCTTGAAGGTAACGCCCGCACACGACGTCAATGACTACATGCTCGGCGAGAAATACAATCTGGAAGCCATAGACATCTTCAACGACGACGCAACGCTGAGCGCAGCCGCCGGTATGTATGTCGGACAGGACCGTTTCGAGGTGCGGAAGCAGATTGCCATTGATTTGCAAGCTGCCGGACTGATGGAGAAGGTGGAGGACTACGATAACAAAATCGGATGCTCGGAGCGCACCGGCGTGCCCATCGAGCCAAAGCTGTCCATGCAGTGGTTCCTCAAGATGCAGCATTTTGCCGACTTGGCCCTCGCGCCCGTGATGAATGATGAAATCAAATTCTATCCCGCCAAATATAAGAACACTTATCGTCATTGGTTGGAAAACATCAAGGATTGGTGTATCTCCCGCCAACTGTGGTGGGGACATCGCATTCCCGCCTACTATCTGCCGCAAGGCGGTTTCGTAGTGGCGGAAACACCCGAAGAAGCCCTGGAGCTGGCTCGCCAAAAGAGTGGCAACGAGCAGCTGCAACTCGCCGACCTGCGACAGGATGAGGATGCACTCGACACGTGGTTCTCTTCCTGGCTCTGGCCCATCTCCCTCTTCGATGGCATTACACATCCAAACAACGAAGCCTTCAACTATTATTATCCCACGAGCGACCTGGTAACCGGACCCGATATTATTTTCTTCTGGGTGGCCCGCATGATTATGGCCGGCTATGAGTACACGGGCAAGATGCCGTTCAAAAATGTCTACTTCACCGGCATTGTGCGCGACAAGTTGGGACGCAAAATGTCGAAGTCGTTGGGCAATTCGCCCGACCCCCTCGATTTGATTGATCGCTTTGGTGCCGACGGTGTACGTATGGGAATGATGTTGGCAGCCCCTGCCGGCAATGACATCCTTTTCGACGAAGCACTTTGTGAGCAGGGTCGCAATTTCTGCAACAAAATATGGAATGCCTTCCGCCTTGTTCAGGGGTGGCAGGTTGACCAGCAGGCAGCACAGCCCGAAACGGCTCGTTTGGCAGTGAAATGGTTTGAGGCCAAGTTGCGCCAAAGCGCTGCTGAGGTGGCCGACCTCTATGGAAAATATCGCCTCAGCGAAGCATTGATGGAAGTGTATCATCTCTTCTGGGATGAGTTCTCCGGCTGGTTCCTCGAAATGGTAAAACCCGCCTACGGACAGCCCGTTGATGCCGAAACCTATCGGGCAGTACTCGCCACCTTCGATCAACTCCTGCATTTGCTCCATCCCTTCATGCCCTTCATTACCGAAGAGCTGTGGCAACATTTGGCTGAAAGAGCAGAGGGCGAAAGCATCATGGTCAGTGCCCAGCAGATAGAAGCACCTGCCCAGGCCGATGCCCGCCTCTTGGCAGAGGTGGAAGACGTGAAGTCGGTGGTAACCGGCGTGCGCGCCATCCGAAACGCCAAGAACATTTCTCCTCGCGAAGCACTCGACCTACAAGTGGTAGGCGCCAATCCGCTTCCTGCTTACGATGGCATCGTAGCGAAGATGGCAGGCGTCAGTGGCGTGCAAGTAGTGGCCGCAAAGGGCGAAGGCGTCAGTGCATTCATGGTAGGTACCACGGAATATGCCGTACCATTGGGCGGACTGATTGACGTGGAAGCTGAACTCGCCAAGGCCGAGGCAGAACTCAAACACTTACAAGGCTTCCTGGCCGGCGTGTTGAAAAAACTCGCCAATGAGCGTTTCGTAAGCCATGCCCCTGCTGCCGTAGTGGAGCTCGAACGCAAGAAACAGCACGATGCCGAACAAAAAATTGCCACGTTGCAGGAGACTATCGCTACTTTGAAAAAGTAAATAAAACGGCCAGTGAAAACACTGTCTGTTTGATAGATGAACCCCATTATAACGGACGAACCAAACCGGTGGCTGCCGACATAGACTGTAGGCGGAGAAAAGACCGATGGTTCGTCCGTTAGAGTAGATAGATTTTTGTGCTATTTCCCCCAACTCTTCTCGGGCACATCCCACCACATGAAACACCGTATTCTTTTTCTCCTTTGTTTTTTCCTTTTCCAAATACTTCGTGCGCAGCAAGAGCCATTGAACGAAGCCGTCAAGGACTTCTTTCGCCAGTACACCGTGGAAGGGTATCATCCACACGACCCCATGCGCATGGACTCCCTCCGGGCAGATGCCGAGCTGCATGAACTTCGCATTTATGCCAATGAACCCTTTTGTTCGCAGCCTTTCACACCCCAAAGCGTGCGCCGCGTCTATGCTGTGCTCCAACGCACATTGCCCGCCCCCTACAATACCTATCACATCCAGGTGTACAATAAAAAAGGACTGCTCATTGAAGACCTCATTCCCAACATCTTGCGCGAGGACAATCCCGATGCCAATCGCCTGTGGCGAGGAGTGAATTACACCGGCCTGCCCTGGGTGCGCAACACCTCATTACCCTATCAAGTGACCGAAGGATTACAAAACCGGCACCTGTTTATATGGCCCAGCCACGGACGGTACTATAAAAACGGAGGATGGCAGTGGCAACGCCCCTATCTGTATGGAACGACCGAAGACCTTTTTACCCAATCATTCGTTTTCCCCTACCTCATACCCATGCTCGAAAAGGCCGGGGCCGTGGTCGCCACACCGCGCGAACGGGACATCCAAATCCATGAGGCCGTGGTGGACAATGATACCCCCGACCGCCAAGGTTTGTATGTCGAAGCAACTTCGGATGATGCCCGTTGGAGCTCCTCCCCCGACAGTGCGGGGTTTGCCATGCCCCAGGCTTTGCTCAATGACAGCACCTTCCCCTTCCTTTCAGGCACTTGGCGCATGGTTCCCGCCCTTCAACGAAAAACGCGCTTGGCTTCCGCCACCTGGACCCCGCGCATTCCGAAGGCCGGACATTATGCCGTGTACGTCAGCTACGCCTCGCGTCCCAACAGCGTGCCTGATGCTCACTATACCGTTTATCACAAAGGAGGACGCACCCATGTGCAGGTAAACCAGCAAATGGGTGGAGGCACATGGGTCTATCTCGGCACTTTTGAGTTTGATGAAGGAAGCTCATCGCAGGGGCGCGTGGTCCTCACCAACCAAAGCAACTATCGGGGTGTCGTAACGGCCGATGCCGTGCGCTTTGGTGGTGGAGTGGGGCAGATGGAGCGCGGACAGGCCGGTACTTCCGGACTGCCTCGCTTCCTCGAAGCAGCCCGCTACTATGCTCATTGGGCTGGAATACCCGACACGTTGGTCAACACGGAAAAAGGTGCAAACGACTACGCCGACGATTTGCGTGTACGTTCTAATATGTTGAATTATCTGGCAGGAGGCAGCGTATATGTTCCCCAAGTGCAGGGGCAACGTGTCCCCTTTGAACTCTCTTTGGCCGTACACAGCGATGCCGGTGTAAGCACCGACCGCAGCGTTTACGGCACTTTAGGCATCAGTACTACACAAGACGGTGAGGGGCATACTCACTATGCCTCCGGTTTGTCGCGCCAGGCCTCGTCAGACTTAGCCCGGCTGTTGCTTTCCGGGCTATCAGCCGATTTGTCGCGCAGCTTCCATGTGGCATGGCCCCAGCGTGAACACTGGGACCGAAACTATGCCGAGACGCGCATGCCCCAGGTGCCTTCAACCATATTGGAGATGCTTTCCCACCAGAACTTCACCGATATGCACTATGGACACGACCCCAATTTCAAGTTTGCCCTGGCCCGTTCCGTGTACAAAACCATCCTGCGCTTTGTCAATTGTGCCCATGGGCAAAAGCACTATACCGTGCAGCCCCTGTCGCCACGTTGCTTTGCCGCAGAACTCACAGACGACGGTTCGCGGGTAAAACTGTCGTGGAAACAAACGGAAGACAGTCTATGCGACAATGCGCGGCCCCAAGGTTACATCGTGTATACCAAAATCGATGACGACGGATTTGACAACGGGCTGGCAGTGGGCAGTCATGAAAGCTACACCATGCCTATTGTGCCTGACAAAACCTATGCCTTCCGCATCACCGCCGTGAATGCCGGAGGCGAGAGCTTTCCCTCCGAAACATTGGCCGTCCGCTACACCTCGGGCAGTAGCCGGCGCGTGTTGATTGTGAACGGGTTCGACCGTTTGAGCGGCCCCGCCACCGTTGACACCCCTGACTCTCTGGGCTTCGATTTTGACCTCGATTTAGGCGTCCCCTATCATTCCACCACCTCCCTTTCCGGGCGACAAAAAGAGTTCAATCCTCAGGCACCCCATGCCGACGGCCCCGGCGGTTTGGGCTATTCCGGTAGAGAGTGGATGGGCCGTGAAATAGCCGGCAACACTTTCGATTATCCTTTGTGCCACGGAAAAGCTGTGGTCGCCGGTGGAAAATATTCCTTTTGTTCCGTCAGTCGCGAAGCCTTTGAGCAGTCAAAAGTAAAAGCGGGCGACTATGCGGCCATCGACTATATCGCCGGGCTTCAGGCAGATAAGCCCTATAATCTCTTGACTTACAAAACATTCCCGTTGGCCGTACGGCAGAAACTCACCCGCTATTTGCAACAGGGCGGCGCCTTGTTGGTCAGCGGGAGCTATATAGGTTCCGACAATCAGGGGCGAGCCGATGAGCGGAAGTTTACGGAAGAAGTTCTCAAATACCGCTATGATGGCAGTGCCCATGCCGACACCACCGATTATGTCAACGGGTTGAACCTGCAGTTTCTGATTAGTCGCCGGCCCAATGCGCGTCAGTATGCCGTGCAGTCCCCCGATGCGTTGCAACCGTCCCATCCCCTGGCATTTAGTGCTTTCGCTTATGGAGGAGGCCAAGGTGCCGGCGTGGCTTATGCGGGCAAGGACTATCGAGTCATAGCCATGGGTTTCCCGTTTGAGAGCATCACCGACGAAACGGTACGTGCCAAGGCCATGGGAGCCATATTGAAGTTTTTAGTGGAGTGACACAGTCTGCTTATCCCCCCCCCCGGCATACGTGTACAAAATTACTGATTTCCAATAGGGATGGTTGGGGGGCGCTTTCCGGCAAGGGGATGAAGGGGCGTTTGCTGGAGCCAAGCGGAATGAAAAAAAGCCTCCCTCGGTGTTGCAAAATATAAAAAGAAAGGCATACCTTTGCGCTATGATTGAACTCTCCAGACATATTGAAAGCCTGCTGTTGGTACACAATTGCGTCATTGTTCCCGGGTTAGGGGGATTCGTGGCGCACTATGTGCCGGCACGTCGCATAGACGAGGAGCAACTCTTCTTGCCCCCGTATAGGAGCGTGGGGTTCAATCAGCAATTGTGCATCAACGATGGACTGTTGGTGCAGTCCTATATGCAGGCATACGACACGAGCTACCCCGAAACGATCAGGTTGATAGACGATGCTGTGGCACGACTGAAAGAGCAGATTGAAGAAGAGGGGAGTTACGAACTCTCCGGCATCGGCACGCTCTCTTCCAGTATGGGAGGTAACTATAGTTTCGTTCCCTGCGAAGCCGGTGTGTTGTCGCCCGACCTATACGGACTTGATTCCATTGTTATCCGCACCATTTCTACGCATCCCGCTCCAACGGAGGCAACCGGTGAAGGTCAATCGGCTCATTCAAAGAAAATACATTTGAAGCGTACGGAAAGGGAATACACTTTCAGTATCAGCAGGGAAATAGTGAATTATGTGGCGGCAGCTGTGGTGGCTGTATGCTTCTATTTCTTATGGGCTACTCCCATTTCGCACGTGGAAGGGCAGGGCACGCAGCAGGCGGCTTCGGTTTGCGAACAGCTGTTTGCCGAACATGATGCAACTGTGCCTTCCCGGCCGACAATTCCTGCCGTGACACCTGTTACAGCCAACAAGCATACGGAAATGGAAGTTTCGACTACAAACACAAAGCTGGTTGGTGTAACCTCGACTGTCAAGGAGGCTGCTCCATCGCAACCGAAAGTGGCTGAGGACAGAACGGCCGGCGTGCCACAACAGACTCTAGGTACATATACCATCGTTTTGGCCAGTGCCATTTCGCAAGGCAATGCTGAAAAGTTTTCCGAAATGTTGAAAAAAGAAGGCTTGGACGCTACGCCCTATCGCCGGGGCCGCATGGTGAGGGTGGTCAGCGGTAGCTATCCCACGGAAGCCGAAGCACGGGCCGCTTTGGTCAAGCTACGCAAACATGAAGCTTTTGCCGAGGCATGGGTCATGAAACGATAAGGCAAGGGGGCGCGGAAGCCGGATGCTTACGCGCTGTGGCAAGATAAGGAGTTGGTAAGTGCGTTACCCGGAATGGGATGATGACTTACCAATTGATTGTATATAAACGGATGCTGGTCTGAAAGAAACTCCCATATAACATTGATTTATGAAACGTATACGTTGCCCTAAATGTGACGAAGCTATTCTCTTTGATGAAACGCAATATGAACCCGGACGCATATTGGTGTTTGAATGCCCGGGGTGCAGTAAAAAATTCAAGTTGCGTATGCCTCAGCCTGTGTCGGAACAGAAGGCTGAAGAAGCCGGCCCCGTAGTTTATGGCTATTTGGTGGTGCTAGAAAATGCGTTTCATTTCAAACAGGAGATACCGCTCTACGAAGGGGAGAACGTGGTGGGACGCCTGGTCAAGGGTACCCAAGCGAACGCCGCCATCAAAACGGTGGACCCCAGTGTGGACACTACGCATTGCGTGATTACGGTAAAACCTTTGCCCGATGGCAAGGCCAAATTCACCCTCCGCGATGCGCCTTCCAATACGGGGACGTTTTTGCAAAATGAACTGTTGGGTGTGAAGGAGCGGGTTAATATTGCGGATGGCGACATTATCACCATCGGAGCTACGACGATGATTTTGCGTGAAATGGGAAAAGAAAACGAAACGGAATGAAAGCTCCTCAGAACCATCGTAAAATGAAAATTCATTTATTCCTTTTCTTTATATTCTTGGGGCAATTTTTCTGGGGACAGCAACCTCATTGTCAGCCTCAAACTATATCTCAGCCCGATACACTCGTGCGACCTTTTGAGGGGCATTTCCATTGTAAGGAAACAGGGGTGGATTTGTATCTGAATTTGTATGAGAATACGCTTACAGCTCCGGGCTTTGATTTCTTGGGCACCATGCACGGCTATATGTTGGGAAACATTTACGGCACGTGGATGCTTACCCGTCACGATATTAAGGGAAAAACTGCCCACTTGCGTTTCAGCAATGACATAGGTTCCGATGCACAGGACATAGAGTTTACCCAAACTACTGACAGTACTTATCTGTACCGTGCTGTTGGCGGCAATGCTATCCGCAGGGCCGTGGGGCGTAAATTGGAAAAGGTGACCGACCTCATGGAGTTTAAACGCCGATAGACTCGATGTTCCACTCGTTTGTTTCGCGATGCAAGAAACACTTCCGCCGTGGGCTGAACAGTGTGTTGAGCCTCTTGTTCCCCAAATACTGTTGTGTTTGTGGTAAACGGTTGGTGTCCACAGAGGAGCATACCTGTGTGGCTTGTTTGGCACACTTGCCTCTGACAAAGTTCAAGGGAGAGAAAGGGAATGCCGTGGAGCGGTCCTTGTGGGATGCCCAAATTTGCACGGAGCACGCTTCCGCCTTTTTGTTTTATCATCAGCATTCAGTTTACAGCCGTATTTATTTCAGTTTCAAGTACTGTTATCATCCGGAGGTGGCTGTGGACTACGGGCGAATGATGGCACAGGATTTGGTTGGCACCGTTTTTTTTGATGGCATAGACGTGATTGTACCCGTACCCTTGTCGGCCAAGCGTTTCCGGAAGAGGGGTTACAACCAAAGCGAGCGTTTGGCAGCGGGAGTGAGTCAGATTACGGGATTGCCGGTAGAGCAGCGTGCAGTGGTACGTGTGGTGGACAATCCCACGCAAACTCGTTTGTCAACAGCCGAACGCATGGAAAATGTAAAAGGCATATTTCAGTTGGTCAATCCTTCCTGTGTGGCAGGTAAACATGTGTTGCTTGTGGACGATGTGATTACGACGGGAAGTACGTTGAGAGCGTGTGCCCATGCCTTGCTTGAAGCAGGCAATGTTAAACTCAGCGTGTTGACTTTAGGTACGTCGGAGCGCAACAGGCGGTATGTATTTCCTCGTAGCGAATGATAGTTTTTGATTTCTTGGCGTGTTTGAAGTTTTTTTCTTCGTTTAAAAAACTATTTCCAATGCTTAAACTGCTTGATTGCGAATTTGATAATTATAAAGACCGGTTTACGTTAATCTTTTAGGATGTTACCCTAAAACAACGCCACTTTTTTAGCATAGCCAAAATAATGCCTCTACTTTTGGGGCATGAAGAAGTCAACCATTTGGATCATAGCGATTGTCATGGGGGTGTCTTTCCTGGCACTCCTCTTCTTGCAGACAAAGTACTTCGAGGAGGTACTTAACATGCGCAAGGAGCAGTTTGACGAATCTGTTTCGCGAAGTCTGTATCAGGCTGCGCGCAATTTGGAGCTGAATGAGACACGGCGGGGGCTGGAAGCCGAGCTGATGACCGGCGACGCCGATAGTACGGCCGGGGCAGAGGCAAAGCAACTACTGGCTCAGCCTGTTTCAGGACAGACCACTCACGTCAGTATTCCTTCTAATGTTCCCAAGGGCCTTTTTCTGAATAATCTGGACGAGAACGATGTGGATTCCACGGTGCGCGATACCGTCAGACAACGCTATTTGCACAAACGGCTTTTGCTGAATGAGGTGGTGTACTCCATCCTTCATCGTTCGAGCGACAAACCGCTGAATGAACGCATTGATTTCCGCCTGCTGGATAGCAATCTGCGCTCCGAACTGCGGAGCAATGGTATCAACATTGACTACCATTTCTATATCACTACCATCGATGGGCGTGAAGTGTATAGGTGCTCGGATTTCAGCAGTGAAGGAGATGCTCATTCGTATCGACAAGTGCTCTTTCCCAACGACCCTTCCACACAGATGGGGCTGCTCTATATTCACTTCCCGGAGATGCGGAATTATATCTTCTCCAGTGTTCGGTTTATGATACCGGCGATGCTTTTCACCCTTGTGTTGCTGGTGGTGTTCATCTTTACGATTTATACGATTTTCCGACAGAAGCGGCTCACGGAGATAAAGAATGATTTCATCAACAACATGACGCATGAATTCAAAACTCCTATTTCTACCATATCGTTGGCAGCACAGATGTTGCGCGACCCGGCTGTGGGGAAGAGTGAGGCCATGTTCAATCACATATCCGGCATCATCATTGATGAGACCAAGCGGTTGCGTTTCCAGGTGGAGAAAGTGCTGCAAATGTCTATGTTTGACCGAAAGGCTGCCACTTTCAAACCTAAAGAGCTGGATGCGAACCTCATCGTGCAGGACACGGTCAACACGTTCCGCCTCAAAGTGGAGGCTTCGGGAGGTTCTATCAACGCTGACCTCGGAGCTCAAAATGCCAACATTTTTGTGGACGAGATGCACTTTACCAATGTTATTTTCAATCTCCTGGACAATGCCGTGAAGTACAAATCGCCCGACAGAGAACTTAAATTGAGCGTGCAGACGCGCAATGACCATGGTAATCTCTTGTTGAGCATTGCCGACAACGGGATAGGCATACGCCGCGACGATTTGAAAAAAATCTTTGAAAAGTTCTATCGCGTACATACGGGCAACCGCCATGATGTGAAGGGCTTTGGCCTCGGATTGGCCTATGTACACAGCATTATCAAAGCATTGGGCGGCACGATTCATGCTGAGAGCGAATATGGTAAAGGTACTAAATTTGTTATTATGCTCCCCTTGGTTGAACAACCCTCTGCTGCCCATCACGATCAATCTATTCACAATTAAATACTACCACTATGATTACTCCTGACGAAAAAATGAAAATTCTTCTCTGCGAAGACGATGAAAATCTGGGCATGTTGCTCCGTGAATACTTGCAGGCTAAAGGCTATGATACCGAACTGTGCCCGGACGGCGAGGCGGGTTATCGCTCTTACACTCAAAACAAGTATGACCTCTGCGTGTTGGATGTCATGATGCCGAAAAAAGATGGTTTCAGCCTTGCACGCGACATTCGACAAATCAATGAGGATACGCCTATCATCTTCCTTACAGCCAAAACGCTGAAGGAGGACATTTTGGAAGGCTTCCGCATTGGGGCTGATGACTATCTTACGAAGCCTTTCTCCATGGAGGAACTTACTTTCCGCATCGAGGCTATTCTGCGTCGGGTTCGTGGTAAAAAGAATCGCCACCGCACGCACTACAAAATCGGCTCTTTCAACTTTGATACGCAAAAGCAAATTCTCTCACGTGGCGATGAACAAACCAAACTGACCACGAAGGAAAGCGAGTTGCTGAGCCTGCTCTGTGCTCATGCCAACGAAATCCTTCAGCGCGATTTTGCTCTCAAAACAATTTGGATTGACGATAATTATTTCAACGCCCGTTCGATGGATGTGTACATTACCAAGCTGCGTAAGCATTTGAAGGATGACGATACGGTGGAAATTATCAACATCCACGGTAAAGGATATAAACTCATCACTCCCGAATTTGATGCTTAACCTTTGGGAATGACAGCTTCCCGGCGAGAGGCACAACGAATGACCTTACGGCAGCGATGCGTGCAGATTTCTATGTGCGCATCGCTGTTGCTTGTGTTTTTATAAGTTAAGTTTTTGTTGGTTATGAAGAAGAAAAGCAAATCTTTTCTCCTTGCCCTTCGTTCTTCACTTGCCTCAAGCTATCTTTGCAGCTGAATTTTGTAAACGATTATTGAAACATGAAATCTAAGTTGTTTTTCCCTTTCCTGTTGCTGGCAGCTTTGGCCGCAGTATGCCCCTCGTGTGATGATGACGAAACTTATGCGGACATGCGCAAGCGAGAGGACAGGCAAATCAAAGCTTTCCTTTCATCGGGTGTGCAGGTCAAGGACAATGATTCCGGAGAATACTTGCTGGACATACCGGGCAACATCAAAGTGATTTCTGAAAGTGAATTTTATCGGAACGACAGTACCACTGATGTCTCTAAAAATGAATACGTGTACTTTGATCAGAAAAAGGTGTACATGCAAATTGTGGACAAGGGTACTGGCAGCAAGTTGGCCGATGGCGAAACGATGCGTATCATTACGCGCCATGTGGAGTACAATATCTCTACCGATACCATTCAGACCATCAATTTCCCGTCGTACTACGAATTGAACTATGATGTCATGTCGTGTACCAACACATTGGGCTTATTTTCCGCCACTTTTACCCGCGACCAGGGCGTGATGTACCAAACGTATAATTCTCCTGCCGTTCCGTCCGGTTGGCTCGTGCCTCTCACCTTTATCAATATCGGCAGGCTTGATGCGCCTGATGCTCGGTTGGCTCGTGTGCGGCTCATTGTTCCCAGTTCCCAGGGACAAGCCAACGCTTCGGCCAATGTTTATCCTTGTTTCTACGAAATTATTTACAGTAAGGGGCGTTGATGTCTCTTTCGCATAAAACAGCCGCCACCGGGAGGAGCAGATGGATATCGCTCTTTCCCGGTGGTGGCTGTTTTATGTGCTATTTATTCCAGTATCGGTGTTTATGATATTGAAGGTTATGCGGTTATGAGGTTATAAAGTTACTCGTCCTTGGTGCTTGAAGCGTCAATAATATCTTTGATGCCCTGCCAAATGGCGCGGCATGTCCGGAAAACCATCAAGGCCAAGGTGCGCCCGATGAGCACTACCATACGACAAATGAATTGTATGGCTTGCATACTCCAATCCCAAAGTTGATGTTCCGTCAGCGTGATGTGCGAAGCCACACGCCGATAGCCCACCATCCAGAGCAGCGGAAGTCCCACGCCGGCCAGCAGGTAAAGCATGGGCCAAATCATTCCGCCCGAAGGATGGTGAACGATAGGATGGCTTCCTACGGCTTCCCAGGGCAGACCGTAGCAAGCCACTTGGAGGGCACTGACCACTTTGAACGCTAGCAGGTGGAAGGCAAAAATATAGAGCGTTCGTTCACCCACATACACCAAGCTGCGCTTCACAAAGCCTTCCTTTTTGTCGAGAAAGCCGGCCAAGTAAACTAACAGCAGAAAGCCGGCAACGGCGGGGAGGGGTAGAGAAACAAATTCGGTGAAGGAGGGATTCCATGCCATGCTGGAAGGGAAAAAGAATGAGGCCAACAGCAGTATGGTTGCTGAAGGCACCGCTATGCGCCAGGTGAGTTTTTCCACCACACCGTATTGTTTGATGAGAAAACCACAAGCCATAAACGCCAATCCCATGAGTTCGCGGTAGCCACCTTGCGCTACGCCTGTCAGTACCAGGCCATCGGCCACTTTCCACGTGGTGAGTAACAAAGCAATGATGAGTAGCCCCCATCCCGTGTGTTTGTAGTTTTGAAACTTTTCCGATCGTTGCAGCAGCTTGAACAGCACAAGAAAAGCCAGGCTCGAAAGCAGCAGGGCACGGAAGAACCAGAATGTGCCTCCCAGAAACTGGTCGTAGCCAGACATATTCACCACGATGCTCCACAGGTGTTGACTGAACTGATGGAAGGTGAAAGGATGTGTCACCCCGCCTTCGGCATTGCCAAAGTGTTCGCTGAGCAATCCGCAGTGGAACAGCAGGTTGTGAACAATGAGGAAAAACACACTCCAACGCAGAAAGGGGAGATAGAGCCCTTTCAGTCGGCGAACCACAAAGGTGCGTTCGTCCGAAAGATAGCGCGTGTGGAAGAAAAAGCCTGCGCAGAGAAAGAATACAGGCACATGGAAAATGAATACGAAGTTGAAAAGCCATCCGCTGATGCCTGCGTGGGAGAGCACTACGAGCATGATGGCCAAAGCCTTGACAATGGAAAACTGCGTGTTGCGCATGATGTTTGGTATGTTTTCAAAAAAAGAGATAATGGATGGAGAAACGGGTTCAACCTTGCATGAGCTGGTCCGGATGGGTATAGATTTCCTCAAGGGTAGGTTCAGTTTCATCCTTCTTGTCGCATTTGACAAAAGGCATGAGGAAATGGAAAAACCAACCTTTGATTTTTTTCCACCGACCCCATTCCTTCCAGATTTCCGGCGTGAGTTTAAAGCACCGTGTGTCTCGGTCGTGATAGAATATTTGTTGTAGTTCCTGCGTGGTACAAGTGTCAGCCACCAGCAGGTTACATTCATAGTCGAACGAGAGGCTCCGACTGTTCAGGTTGGCCGACCCGACGAATGCGTACAGACTGTCCACCATCATAATCTTGCTGTGGTGAAATCCTCCTTCAAAGAAGTAAACGTCCACTCCCTGTTTCATCAGTTTATGTACGTTATATTCCACGATGCGCGGCGTGATGGGAATATCGCTTTTGGCCGAAACCATCACCTGTACGTTCACGCCACGCCGGGCAGCTTTTTTCAAAGCTCGTTTCAGGTGGCGACAGAGTGTGAAGTAAGGGTTGATAATTAGGATTTGCTTTTCAGCATGATTGATGGCATGTACAAAAGTGTCATGAATGATGCGTGGCGAGGTGTGCGGGTCGCGGTTCACCACGCCCACCAATTTCTTGCCGGCTGTGGAGGTGGTGTCTTGTTTTAGTATGCCAAAGTTCGTTCGGGCATCACGTGTGCCCGGATAGTATTGCGGTCCTTTGATGTCCTGCCCTGTAACGCTGTTCCAAAATTCAATGAAAATTTTTTGCAAGTCGCCCACGGCTTCTCCTTCCACGCGAACGTGTAAGTCGCGCCACTCGCCAAACTCAGGTTTCCCCGTGATGTAATAGTCCGCCACATTCATTCCTCCCGTGTAAGCCACTTCGCCGTCGATGACCACAATTTTGCGGTGGTCGCGGTGCAGCACATGGTTCACCCAGGGGAAGCGCACGGGATCATATTCGTAGATTTCCACCCCGTGCGCCCGTAAGCTATCAAGGTGTTGGGAGCGCAGTGGGCGGTTGTTCGAGCTGTTGCCAAAACCGTCGAACAACGCCCTAACTTCCACCCCTTGGGCGGCTTTATGCACCAGCAGGGTGAACAGTTCTTTCGAGATGGAGTCGTTCCTGAAGTTGAAATATTCCAAATGGATGCTTTTGCGGGCCGCTTGAATAGCAGGAAAGAGATCGTCAAACTTTTCTTTGCCCGTCTTGAACACTACGATGCGGTTGTTTGACGAAAACTTCACGCCAAATTCTTCATGCAAATAGTTTACGATGTCCGAATCGCACCGCTCAGAAGGAGCTCTGCATCCTGCGGCCAAAGCAGGCAAATAAAACAAGTAGCCCAAGAGGAAAAATAGTAAAGTGTTTTTAATCATTGCCATACCATATACAAGCCCCGGACCTGTTGCCCGGAGCTTAAACTCAGAAATACCAGTCGTTAGACTCAATGCTGTTTGTTTGCATACTGCTTTCGGAAAGCAAAAGATTATATCAGGCTATATCATGGTGCTGAAAGAATCCACCACACCCAGCAACCTGTCGTCCTCGTCCACCACAAGAACGGAGTGAATCTTATGTTCGTGCATCAGTTGCTCGATGTCTGTAATTTTTGCTTCGGGGCGTACCCTTTTGGGGGTACATGTCATGATGTCTGCCACGGTCAGGTGAAAGAAACTGTCCTGAGAACTTTCCATGGCTCGGCGAATGTCGCCATCAGTGATAATGCCTGCCACGCGGTCGTTGTTCATCGCTACGCACAAGCCCAAACGTCCCGCTGTCATGTGCATCAGCGCGTCGGGCAGACGGGTTTCGGGTGAAACTATCGGTAAATCCTCTGTGTGCATCACATCACGTGCCTTTGTCAGTAGCCTTTTTCCCAGTGTGCCACCCGGATGATATTGTGCAAAGTCCGCTGCCTTGAAATGGCGGGCTTCCATCAGTGCGCACGCCAAGGCATCGCCAAGCGCCAAAGCAGCGGTTGTTGACGATGTCGGGGCTAATCCCAGCGGGCAAGCCTCGTGGCTCACTGCCGCGTTCAGATGTGCCGTGGCATGGCTGGCCAACAAAGAATGCGGGTTGCCCGTCATGGCAATCACCGGCACACCTATGGAAAGCAAATAGGGGAGGAAGCGCAAGAGCTCATCAGTCTGTCCGGAATTGGATATAGCCAAGACCACATCTTCGCGTTGAATGACGCCCAAGTCGCCGTGGAACACATCGAGTGGGTTGATAAAGAAACTGGGGGTGCCTGTCGACGACAGCGTGGCTGCAATTTTGGCACCGATGTGCCCACTTTTCCCAACGCCTGTCACGATGAGTTTTCCCTTACATTGAAGTATGGTTTGTACCGCTTTGTCAAAATCTTCGCCCACGTGAGGTATCAGTTCGAGCAACGCCTGTGCCTCGTCCTGTAAGCACTTCACGGCTATGTCAGTCCATTTGCCCATGACGGTGTATCTGTTATTATTATAAAGTCAGTAAATAAGAAAGGAGGAGAATAAAGAGGTTTAAAAAAACTGCCGGCATTCCTTTGAAGCGTCCATGCAACTTCTCTTAAAGCAGGCTGCGCATCAATCCTTCCAAGTCGTCCAACCGAAGCATGTTCGGTCCGTCGCTCAGTGCCCGGTCTGGGTTGGGATGCGTTTCAATGAAATATCCCTCGGCCCCGAAAGCTTTGGCTGCCAGTGCCATTTGGGGAACAAAACGCCGGTCGCCGCCGGTGGAGCCTCCGGCACCTCCCGGCCGTTGCACGGAGTGGGTGCAGTCCATCACGATGCGGTCGGCATACGGCTTCATGAGCGGCAGATTACGGAAGTCAACCACCAAATTGTTGTAGCCGTACATGTTTCCGCGTTCCGTGAGCCATACCTCCTTGGCACCCGCTTCCCGACACTTTTCGGCCGGGAAACGCATGTCTTCGCCCGACAGGAACTGGGCTTTTTTGATGTTCACCGTGCGTCCCGTCTTGGCGGCCTGTACCAGCAGGTCGGTCTGTCGGCAAAGGAAGGCAGGAATCTGCAACACGTCAACCACTTGCCCCACGGCCTCTGCCTGCCAACTTTCGTGGATGTCGGTGAGCAACGGTAAGCCATATCCACGTTTGATGTCTGCCAGCATTTGCAGGCCCTTTTCCAGGCCCGGCCCTCTGAACGAGTGTAATGAGGTGCGGTTGGCTTTGTCAAACGAAGCCTTGAAATACACTTCGCAGCCCGTCAGGTCGCGCAGACGGACCAGCTCACGTGCCACTGTTTCCAACAGTTCGGCCGACTCTATCACGCACGGGCCGGCTATGAATAGGGGTTTCTTCATAGATTAGTAATCTTTTTATAATGCAAGGGCAGGAGGGAGCAGATGAAAAGACATACCTGATTTTGCGGTCCTCCGTGCCGAATGCTGCAAAAGTAGGGATTTGTAATGAAATCGCCATACCTCAGACATGCTAAATAACTATCAATGAACAGCCAAGTGTAAAAAATATAGCACCAAGGCGTTCGCCCCTGTCCAAGGCTGTGGTCCATACGTTATGGCGGAGATGTATTCCACGCCGAACTTTCGGTGCTCGGCTACCGGGGGAGAACTGCCATCGGGCTTCCAATATGGACCTATATCCAACTTTCAGTAGGATGGAATGTGGAAGGTATGAGGTGATGTGGTGATATAAAGATTTTTTCGGAAAACACGAAACAGCTTTGTCCGCTTGGGTCAACGACCTTGCAAGGCTGCTACAAACCCATCGATGGCTTCCTTTGTTACATGCTGCATCACCACCACGTGTGAAAGTTTTCCGCCAAACCGCGGGTCGTTGCTGTTGGCCAGATTGAAGCGTGCCACGATGCTGTCGTTGGGACGTGTGAAGAATACCGTGTTGCTGTATTCGTTGCTCCAGCATTTCCATCCGATACTTGAGAGTCGCTCTTTCAGATAGGCCGTACAGTCCAAGATGCGGTTAGCCTGTGCTGTCCAACCTTGGTCGCCCACCTGCTTTGTGAGCCACCAGAACTTGAGCGGCTCAATGCCCGAACGCGAACAACTGATCATGCGCATATTGGCGTTGAGATAAGGGATGTCAAAGGTGGTCTGGTTTTCATATATATGGCGCGTGGTGATAAAAAGTCCGCAAGGGCTGTCAATGCCAAAGAACTTGTGCCCGCTGATGGAGATAGACTCATATTCAGTTTCTCGTCTGTCCACCAGGTGGCGATACTTGGTAAATGGCAGATACCCACCGAAGAGGGCGGCGTCGATGTGCCTATACACCTTCATTTCCGGATGTCGCGCCAACACCTGGTTCAGAGATTTTTGGTCGTCAATAGCCCCTTTGAAGGTACTGCCCATCGCATATACCATGAGGCAAGGACGCGATGTGTCAAGCGCAACCTCTAAAGAGTCGGGAATCATGCGTCCCATATCATCGCTTTTTATAAGGCGGACATCAAGGTGTTGCAAGTCGCAAAGGCGGTAGTTGCTATAGTGTGCCTCGTCGGACACATAGACTACGGGCATTTTGCCCGTGAGGCGTTTTAGATAGTTGACACCGAAATAAATGCCGTGGTTGTTGCCGTCGGTACCGCTCATGGTGACCATGCCCCACAGGTCGTCGGAGGAGAAACCATATTTGGGAGCGAAAAACTCTATCACCTCTCGCTCGAACTTGATGGACGAGAGTGCTCCCTGTTTTCCAAACGGGTCCCCGGCGTTATTGATGAGAAAATTCTCCATCCCGTTGTCGGTGTACCATTTGTAGAAGCCCGTGAGGTTAGACACCTGGTTGCATGGATAACCCAGCGTGCGTGGCCTTTCCTGATGGCACTTCTCTGTCCATGCATCAAGTTCGGCATAGCCGGACTTTATCGTAGGTTGTGCCGATAGCATCGCGTTACATACCATGGCAACGGTCATGACGGCTATTCTAAACATCCTTCTCTTCATGATTTTTCGGTGGATTCAAAATTATTGCTTTTCAACTTTTTTAATCGCTTTGCAAAAATGCTCAGAATAATTGAGCTTAAGTGTTGTATGGGGCAATTTTTTATTTGTGTCTGGTGAAAAAACGCGATGAAGCCCAAGTTCGTGCGTTCCGGATAAGTTCCGGCAAGGGGCTGCCCCGGCAGAAGTCAACCCTCAAGGCAGGAGGGTATTTTCCTAATGAATATATTGTAAAATAATTTCGCATTCTTTCTGCTGTTTGTTGGGTATGCTTTAGAATGATCAACTTCCGTCAGTATAGATTGTTAAAGGTAGTAAGGTTACGGTCGCGTTCGCTCTCTGGTTATGTGACTATGGTGATTCTGTTTGACGCAGTCAAAATAGCCCAACGAGTAACTTTATAACCTCATAACCTTCCATCTCATCACCTCCGAAACCTACCTCTTCACCTCTTCACAACCGAAAATTGAATTATCGAAGTAAGTTTTACGGGTGGACCAACCGCTTCACAAGGTGACAGAACTTTTTTGTCACTTTACAGTTCCCAAAATAGGATTTCCTATACGTTTTTTATCCTCGAAAAAAGCATTCACCCCTTCACATGAAGGTTCTTTACGCCTGGTTTTCAGGTGTTTTAGGTGTGAAGGCTTGGATTTTCAAGTATTCACACCATCAGGGACGTTTGCACCGCTTCTCACCTGATTTTCAACGATTTTCGGTGTGAAGGCTCTGTTTTTCAACCCTTCACAACCTTCACCGCCGGTGTGAAGGGTTTAAATTTCAAGCCTTCACACTCAAAACGTATGAAAATCAGCTGAAAACGCACGCTGTGTGAAGGGGTGAATGCTTTTTTGAGGAAATATAAACAGTATACGCGCGCGCGTAATGGGGCTTCCTATAAACAGATGGCTGACGGCATGGGCATCAGCTGCGCTGTCTGCCATCCCAATCTCAGCATGCGGATGGGGATGGGTGGACCGGATTATTCCATCGGCTTTTTTGACCATACCCTACGGCATGTGAAGTTCTCTTCACAAGTTGCCGACTATTTCTTCGGATTCGGCGAGTTCGCAAACCAACTCCAGGACTTTTTTGAAAGGCATATCGTAACCTTAAAACCTTCAGAAGGTGTTGAAAACGGAGTGGTAGACTTTGTCAAAAATTTGCTTATTCTTCATACTTTGGCATATAAGCTTTTCTGACACATTGGTAGGTATGTTTTAGGAAATAACTATATTTGCCTATGAATGTCGTTCGCAGAGGTCCGAAATGAGGAAGAATGTGGGCGGTACAGACATAATCAGAAAGCATTAACCTAATTATTTTCCACCACCTTATGCTTCATATCATGAACAAAATCGCTGTTCGAGCTCTTTGGGTCTTCATTCTCATTACGGTTGCGTGTTCGGTAGAATTCAAAGCACAAGCTTCTGATTATATTGGGACTGTTAAGTTGAGAATGACGGGGAAGATGGCTAAAAACAATATGTATGGCCCGTGGGTGTACAGCGAACCCATTGACAAAGCCCCGACGAATGTTTTTGTGACTTATACCATCTACGATGACAAAATCCTGGATGAAAACGGGTCGGTTTATCAATGTGTAGATAAAGGTAATGTCGTGAATGGCGTGTCAACCTCTGTGTATAAGGTAGACGAAACAACCTATCTGCTCAGAATAGGCAAAGAACTCATTGTAATCTTAGAGGAAGGTGACAATGATTTCTACTTAGAGCTCGCAGGAGTTAACGGCCCCCAGTCGTTACTGAGTCAACAATACTTGAGCGCGGCGCAAACTGCCCGCCAACAAGCCAATACTTCCGTACAGCAAGCCCAAACGTCCGTCCAACAATCCTCGGCTTCCGGTTGGCAACAGCTTGCTGATGCGCTGGCCCAAATGGGAAACAGTATCAACCAGGCTTTGGGCAACTATGCTGCTAACAAATCCAATCCATCCCGACAGAACAAACCCCATTCTACAAGTCAGTCAGCTACTTCTTCGCAATCCTCAACGGATGTGTGGACTCCTACCTATGTCCTTGAAATTCATACCGGTATGAATATTCGTACCACCCATCAATTTCATAATTGGTACAAACGTTTTTATGGCAATCGCTGGTGTCTGTTCCTTCATAAGGGAGGAACAAAATTTCATGTCGCTACAGTCAACAATGACCGTAGTTGTGCCGGGTATGATGTTTCACGCTACGCTTTCAAGGCCATCGACCCCACGGGAACTGCCGCAACAGGCAAGAGATACTATTATTTCAACTGATGCCTATTGCGGCATGTAGCCTCCGATGAACACGCTCAATGACATATTCGGTACATTCCGACCTTTGACACCGGCGCAGATGAAGGGGAATGCCCAATTCGTGGCGCTTTGGTCGGCTTCGTTGTTGATTGTTTTGGTGGGCGTGGTGGCAGCCGTCAGGACCGGGATTGTATGGATAGGGGTAGTTGCGGGCGGAATATGGATGGGTGTAATTTTTCTTTTGGCGAATAATCGTAAGGTTAAGTATGTGCCGAAATTCGGCGTAAAATACAATCTCTTGCGTTTTTTGATAGGCGGCTACCTGGTTTACAGCGGTGCTGTTTGGCGAGGCTTGCTTGGATGTTATTACCTTCTTGCTGCAAAAGAAGGATGGGAAATGTCTTTATCGGCGTTTGGTTGGACACTCATGACAACATCTCTTGCCGTTACGCTGATTTCAAAGTGGAGTCTTTATCGTATGGCTGATGTGCAAGTAGCGGACGTTGTAGGCGTAATAGAAATGACAGCATTGGCTGTATTTATCGGTTCTATCATGTTTCTTCTACTCTATACTTGAGGAGCGTCAAGACGTTTTTGTAATCTTGTAAGGCTTGGTTCGTTAATGAAAATCAAACTTTGCAGAAATTCTTTTATCATTTCCTTTTTCTTGCGGTGTGTTTGCATTAACTTTGCTTCGCGAACTCAGGCTTCGGCTCGGCAATGGCTGAAAATCCTCCGGCTTTCCCGCCGTTGCGCTCGCCTTGCACTGACTTTATCTTCGCCAAGTCAGGCTTCGGCTCGGCAATGGCTGAAAATCCTCCGGCTTTCCCGCCGTTGCGCTCGCCTTGCACTGACTTTATCTTCGCCAAGTCAGGCTTCGGCTCGGCAATGGCTGAAAATCCTCCGGCTTTCCCGCCGTTGCGCTCGCCTTGCACTGACTTTATCTTCGCCAAGTCAGGCTTCGGCTCGGCAATGGCTGAAAATCCTCCGGCTTTCCCGCCGTTGCGCTCGCCTTGCACTGACTTTATCTTCGCCAAGTCAGGCTTCGGCTCGGCAATGACGGTCGCGCCTGCCGCTCTCCTTATTTCTTACACAGCAAATGGAACATCTCAAACATGAATGTGGCGTCGCCATGGTACGCCTGCTCAAACCGCTCAGCTACTACGAGAAAAAATACGGTACATGGATGTATGGCTTGAACAAGCTGTACCTGCTGATGGAAAAGCAGCACAACCGAGGACAAGAAGGTGCGGGGCTGGCCTGCGTGAAAATGCAAGCCGCGCCGGGCGAAGAGTTTATGTTTCGCGAACGCGGACTGGGAGGTGGTGCCATCCAGGAAATTTTTGGCAACGTACACCGACAATTTGCAGGGTTTTCGAAAGAACAACTGCACGATGCGGATTTTTCCGCACGTCATGTGCCCTTTGCGGGCGAAATATATATGGGCCACCTTCGGTATTCTACTACCGGCAAGAGTGGCCTTTCGTATGTCCATCCATTTCTTAGAAGAAACAACTGGAGAGCCAAGAACCTCTGCATCTGCGCCAATTTCAACATGACCAATGTCATGGAGATTTTCAACGAGATAGCCGTGAAAGGGCAACATCCGCGCATGGTGTCCGACACGTACATCCTCCTTGAGCAGCTGGGCCACCGCCTCGACCGCGAGAGTGAGCGGTGTTTCGCCGAGGCACTGCGGCTGGGGTTGGAAAACACGGACATCACGCGCTATATCGAAGAGCACATCAACCTGAGCAACGTGCTGAAATTGTCGGCTCCCGTGTGGGATGGCGGCTATGTGCTCTGCGGCGTGACAGGCTCCGGCGAGCTCTTCACCATGCGCGACCCCTGGGGCATACGTCCGGCTTTCTGGTACAAGGACGATGAGCTGCTTGTCGTGGCCTCGGAGCGGCCCGTGATACAAACCGCGCTCGACGTGGAGGCCGACACCGTCCACGAACTCCTGCCCGGCCAGGGACTCTTCATGAACCAGAAGGGCGGGATGCGTACCGAGCAGGTGCTCGAAGCCAAGAACTACGCTGCCTGCTCCTTCGAGCGCGTCTACTTCAGCCGTGGCTCCGACATGGACATCTACCGCGAGCGCAAGGAGCTGGGCCGCTCCTTGGTGGAGCCCATCCTCAAGGCCGTGGCAGGCGAGGTGGACAACACCGTGCTGGGCTACATCCCCAACACCGCCGAGGCCGCCTACTACGGAATGCTGCAAGGCTTCAATGAATACCTCAACGCGCAGAAAGCCGACGAGATAGCGAAACTCGGAGGCAACCTCACGCCCGAAAACCTGGAGCGCATCCTCTCGCGCCGCATCCGTTCGGAAAAGGTCGCATGGAAAGACATCAAGATGCGCACCTTTATTGCCGAGGGCAACTCGCGCAACGACCTCGCCGCCCACGTCTACGACATCACCTACGGCTCCGTGCGTCCCGGCGTGGACAACCTCGTGGTCATTGACGACAGCATCGTGCGCGGCACCACCCTGCGCGAAAGCATCATCCGCATCATGGACCGCCTCCATCCGCGTCGCATCGTCGTGGTCAGCTCATCCCCGCAGGTGCGCTACCCCGACTACTACGGCATCGACATGGCCAATATGGACGAGTTCATCGCTTTCAGGGCAGCCATAGCCTTGCACCGCGATCGGGGCATGGAGGCGCGCCTGATGGAAATCTACGAAAAATGCAAGGCACAGGAAATGCTGCCAAAGGAAGAGGTGGTCAACTACGTTCGCGAGGTGTACGAACCCTTCACCAGCGACGACATTTCGGAAAAGATGGCTCGGATGCTGCGTCCCGAGGGCGTTCACACGGAAATCCACATCGTTTTCCAAAGCCTGGAGGGATTGCACAGGGCCTGCCCCCATTCGCCCGGCGACTGGTACTTCTCCGGCCATTATCCCACGCCCGGCGGCAACAAACGGGTCAACGAGGCATACATTAATTATATAGAAAAGCATTTCAAACCGGAGTGCCAAGCTTAGTACAGAAATTCCCGATGGCACGTGGTAGTAAGTAGGCATTTCTGCATACTTTTGCCTGACTGCCATAACAACATATAAATATCCAATTATCCCAATAGACAACCTATGCGTAAAGTAACACTTATTTTGGACGATGGCACCCAATTCCACGGTGAGAGCTTCGGCTACGAAGCACCCGTGGCAGGCGAGGTGGTGTTCAATACAGCCATGATGGGCTATCCCGAAAGCCTGACCGACCCCTCGTATGCCGGCCAGCTGATGACACTCACTTATCCGCTTGTGGGTAACTACGGTGTGCCTCCCTTCTCCGTGGAGGCCGACGGACTGGCCACCTTCATGGAGAGCGACCGCATCTATGCCTCCGCCATCATCGTGAGCGACTACAGCGAACAATACAGCCATTGGAACGCCGTGGAGAGTCTGGGCGACTGGCTGAAACGCGAGAAAGTGCCCGGTATCACCGGCATCGACACGCGCGAACTCACCAAGGTGCTGCGCGAGCATGGGGTGATGATGGGAAAAATCCTCTTCGACGATGAGCCCGACAACGTCCCCACGGCGCAGTACGAAGGCGTGAACTACGTGGCGCGCGTTTCGTGTAAGGAAATCGTGCGTTACAACGAAGGCAAGGGCCTGAAGAAAGTGGTGCTCGTGGACTGCGGCGTGAAGAACAACATCATCCGCTGCCTGCTCCGGCGCGGCGTGGAAGTCATCCGCGTGCCCTGGAACTACGACTTCAACACCCTGGAATTCGACGGCCTCTTCTTGGCCAACGGCCCCGGCGACCCTGACACCTGCGTTGAGGCTGTGGAAAACATCCGCAAGTTCCTCAATAATCCGCAGGTGCGTCCCTGCATGGGCATCTGCATGGGCAACCAGCTCCTTTCCAAAGCCGCCGGCGCCTCCATCTACAAACTCAAGTATGGCCACCGCAGCCACAACCAGCCCGTGCGCATGGTGGGCACCAACCGCTGCTTTGTCACTTCTCAGAACCATGGCTACGCCGTGGATAGCCGCACGCTGCCCGCCGACTGGGAGCCTTATTTCATCAACATGAACGACGGCTCGAACGAGGGCGTGCGCCACAAAACCAACCCTTGGTTCTCCGCTCAGTTCCATCCCGAAGCCTGCTCCGGACCCGTGGACACGGAATTCCTTTTCGATGAGTTCGTGAATATTCTATAATTTATAATTTACAATTTATAATTAGGTCTGTCGACCATCATACAGGACGACACAGCACCGCCGGCTTCATGGCCGCCGGCTTCATTATAAATTATAAATTATAAATTGAATTGCCCCTGAAACCATTACGCAACAAAACATCCGCAAGATATGAAGCCCATAAAGAAAGTCCTCCTTCTCGGGTCTGGCGCGCTGAAGATTGGCGAAGCCGGCGAGTTCGACTATTCAGGTTCACAAGCCCTGAAAGCCCTGAAGGAAGAAGGGATAGAAACCATCCTCATCAACCCCAATATCGCCACGGTACAGACCTCCGAAGGCGTGGCCGACCGCATCTATTTCCTGCCCGTCACCCCCTATTTCGTGGAACGGGTCATCCAGAAAGAGCAACCCGACGGCATCATGCTCGCCTTCGGCGGACAGACCGCACTCAACTGCGGTGTGGACCTCTACCGCCAGGGAATTCTCGAAAAATACGACCTCCAGGTGCTCGGCACTCCCGTCCAGGCCATCATGGACACCGAGGACCGCGAGCTCTTCGTCGAGAAACTCAACGAAATCAATGTCAAGACCATCAGCAGCGAAGCCTGCGAAAACATAGAGCAGGCACGCAAGGCCGCCGCTGCACTGGGCTACCCCGTCATCCTGCGTGCTGCCTACGCCCTCGGCGGACTCGGCTCCGGCTTCTGCGACAACGAAGAGGAGCTCGACAAGCTGGCCGAAAAAGCCTTTTCCTTCTCGCCCCAGGTGCTCGTGGAGAAAAGCCTCAAGGGATGGAAAGAAGTGGAGTACGAAGTGGTGCGCGACCGTTTCGACAACTGCATCACCGTCTGCAACATGGAAAACTTCGACCCGCTGGGCATCCACACAGGCGAGAGCATCGTCATCGCCCCTTCGCAGACGCTCACTAACTCCGAATACCATAAGCTGCGCGAACTCTCCATCCGCATCGTGCGCCACGTCGGCATCGTCGGCGAGTGTAACGTGCAGTACGCCTTCGACCCTCAGAGTGAGGATTACCGCGTCATTGAGGTCAACGCCCGTCTGTCGCGCTCGTCGGCACTCGCTTCTAAGGCCACTGGTTATCCCCTGGCTTTTGTGGCTGCCAAGCTCGGTTTGGGTTACGGTCTCTTCGACCTCAAAAACTCCGTGACGAAAACCACCTCCGCCTTCTTCGAGCCTGCCCTCGACTATGTCGTCTGCAAAATCCCCCGTTGGGACCTTGGCAAGTTCCGTGGCGTGGACCGTGAGCTCGGCTCCTCCATGAAGTCCGTGGGCGAAGTCATGGCCATAGGTCGCACCTTCGAGGAAGTCATCCAGAAAGGCCTCCGCATGATAGGGCAGGGGATGCACGGCTTCGTGGACAACAAGGAACTGAAGATTGACGACGTCGACGCCGCCCTGCGCGAGCCCACCGACAAACGCATCTTCGTCATCGAAAAAGCCTTCGCCGCCGGCTACACTATCGACCAGGTTCACGCGCTCACTAAGATAGACCGCTGGTTCCTGCAAAAGCTCTACAAAATCCACCTCACCGACCGCGAGCTCCATGCCTGTACTTCCATCAATGTGCTTGACAACGAATTGCTCCGCCGCGCCAAGGTACAGGGCTTTACCGACTTCCAGATAGCCCGTGCCGTAGGCATGGAACAAGAGATGGACATCGAAAAAGCCATCATGGCCGTGCGCGCACGCCGCAAGCAGCTCGGCATCGTGCCCTACGTGAAGCAAATCGACACCCTCGCCGCTGAGTACCCCGCACAGACCAACTACCTCTACCTCACCTACAGCGGCGTGGCCCACGACATCCCCTTCGAGAACGATAAACGTTCCGTCGTTGTGCTCGGCTCGGGCGCTTATCGCATCGGTTCCTCGGTCGAATTCGACTGGTGCGGCGTGCAGGCGCTCAACACCATCCGTAAGGAAGGCTACCGCTCTGTGATGATCAACTACAATCCCGAAACGGTGTCGACCGACTACGACATGTGTGACCGCCTTTACTTCGACGAGCTCACCTTTGAGCGCGTCATGGACATCCTCGACCTCGAATGTCCCTATGGCGTCATCGTTTCCACCGGCGGACAAATTCCGAACAACCTCGCTATGCGGCTTGATGCTGAACACGTCAACCTGCTTGGCACCCAGGCCAAATACATCGACAACGCCGAGGACCGCGAGAAATTCTCCGCCATGCTGGGCCGCATCGGCGTGGACCAGCCCGAATGGAGCGCGCTGACCTCCATGGACGACATCCAGGAATTCATCGGCCGCGTAGGCTTCCCCGTGCTCGTGCGTCCTTCCTACGTGCTCTCCGGCGCCGCCATGAACGTATGTTCCAACCAGGACGAACTCGAACGCTTCCTCAAGCTGGCTGCCAATGTGTCGAAAAAGCACCCAGTCGTCGTCAGCCGTTTCCTCCAGCACGCCAAGGAAGTGGAAATGGATGCCGTCGCCAAGGACGGCGAAATCATCGCCTACGCCATCTCCGAACACATCGAGTTTGCCGGCGTCCACTCTGGCGACGCCACCATCCAGTTCCCACCGCAGAAACTCTACGTCGAGACCGCCCGGCGCATCAAGAAAATCTCCAAGCAGATTGCCAAGGAACTCCACATCTCCGGTCCCTTCAACATCCAGTACCTGGCCCGCGAGAACGACATCAAGGTCATCGAGTGCAACCTCCGCGCCTCCCGCTCCTTCCCCTTCGTGAGCAAGGTGCTGAAAATCAACCTCATCGAACTGGCCACGCGCATCATGCTCGGCCTGCCCGTGGAGCGTCCTGCCAAGAGCCTTTTCGACCTCGACTATGTAGGTATTAAGGCATCCCAGTTCTCCTTCAACCGTCTGCAGAAAGCCGACCCCGTGCTCGGCGTTGACATGGCTTCGACCGGCGAGGTAGGATGTCTGGGTGAAGACTCGCGCACCGCCTTGCTCAAAGCGATGCTCTCCGTGGGACACCGTATTCCGAAGAAGAACATCCTGCTCTCCACCGGCGATGGCAAGCAGAAAGCCGAAATGCTCAAGGCGGCCACCATGCTCCGCGAACACGGCTACAGCCTCTTCGCCACCCCCGGCACCAGCCGTTACCTCACGGAGAACGGCATCGAGAATACCATGGTCCACTGGCCCAGCGAGGCACCCCAGCAGCCCCAGGCGCTGGACATGCTCCACAACAAGGAAATCGACATGGTGGTGAACGTGCCCAAGAACCTCTCTACGGGCGAACTCACCAACGGCTACAAAATCCGCCGTGCCGCCATTGACCTCAATGTGCCGCTCATCACCAATGCCCGTCTCGCTTCCGCCTTTATCTACGCCTTCTGCACCGTCAGCCTCGACGAGCTCGAAATTCGCAGCTGGCAGGAATTCTGATGTTAATGAATAATTTTATAATGAATAATGAATAATTAGCTTGCGGCAAGAGTGGCGGCGGTCTGCTTCA